>Ga0255338_1001774_pt1 | contig 37332 bp, 43 predicted proteins | sample MeOH1_35cm_T4_19_FD_203715 | JGI IMG/M metagenome (GOLD analysis project Ga0255338, IMG submission 203715) | Sandy soil microbial communities from University of British Columbia, Vancouver, Canada - MeOH1_35cm_T4_195 | ecosystem: Engineered > Artificial ecosystem > Sand microcosm > Unclassified ...
AATAGTTTTTATTTCAAGGAACAAAATCAAAGAAAACCGATCTCGGTGCTTCTGATCGAGGACCTCTAGTCCATTTCACGGTGGGCGTTTCAAAGAACTGCAGGCCCATCAAATCCATGCGTTTTCTAAACGCTCCTAAACGGGTGCGAAAATCTTTTATTTGGCGGTTACTCTCATCAGTCCATGCGACTTCCGCAGCGGCTGTGAGGCGGGGCCAGAGGCGATCGTCGGCTTCAGCAGGGTTGTTTGCGAACTCCGTCCAAAGAGGGGCTTCAATGCCTAGAGTGTTGCGAGGGTCTTTGAACGTGAAGCCATATAAATCTTCGAGACTCACGCCATCGTGTTTGCACCAATCGTTGGGAAGGCCTTGATCGGGAGTATTGCTGTGATCTAAGTAAAAATTCTGGCAGAGGGAAATAATTTTTGGATTCATCGATGCGGGAGCGTTATCGGTCCAAACCTGTGCGATGGTATTTGCGTCGACCTTGGCATTGAGAATTTCTTCCCAACCAATTGGTGTCTTGCCAAGCTGTCGGAGTTCTTTATCAGCAGACATTACAAATTTCTCGTATCCCGGGACCTCGACTTCGTCTCCGCCAATATGAATCCATGGTCCATCTGTGATTTGTGAAATCTCTTTGAGGACTTTTGTGATGAAAGTTTCTACTTCGGGTTTTTCAAGACACAGAGAGTTCCATTTAACCCGAATGCCGTCGTATAAATTTGGCGGAGTTGCTCGGCGGGGAGAGAGGTTTTCAAAATTCGCGCAATTGAGTTCAGGGTATGAGGCCAGAGCCGCGTAGATATGTCCGGGCATTTCGATTTCGGGAATGACCGTTACATAACGATCGCTCGCATATTTTTGAATCTCTTTGTATTGTGCTTGCGTATAAAAACCAGCGCTCCCACCTTTTACGGCACTGCTGCCGCCGTGCTGTGTGAGGTTCGGATAACTTTTGATTTCGATGCGCCAGCCTTGGTCGTCGGTCAAATGCAAGTGCAGACGATTGAGCTTGAATAAAGCCATGCGATCGATATGGTGTTTGACGTAATCGACTCCATAAAAACTTCGCGCCACATCGAGCATGGAGCCGCGCCAGGAATATGCCGGAGAGTCTTTGATTTCTACAAAGGGCAAAGATGCCTTAATACTGACTTGAGAAAGTTCAACTTCAGCTGGAAGTAATTGTCGTAAAGTCTGTATGGCATAAAACAATCCTACATCTGTAGAGCTTGCGATCTTCACACCATGAGTAGAAACCCGCAAGTGATAGCCTTCAGGACCGAGGGATTTTAATTTTGGCTCGAGGGTGATGGACCAAGTGCCATTCTTACATGTCGAAGACTCTTGAAGTTTCGTGTGGCTTATGGGACTTACCAATTTTTGCAGCCATCGCGCCGAGCGAGCGGCATTGCGATGATAGCAAATTTCGCTATTAGTAGGAATGGACCAAGCTCCCGCGCTCCAGAGAATTGTTTTCGGCTGTGGAATAAGAGACGTCTGCGCAGAAGCCGACACTGCTCCTAAAATTAAGGATATATAAACCAGGAAAATACGCACGAAAGCCTCCGGAAATATAAAATGATTTTTCAAGAGCTTGAGCGCAGAGTAAAGCAGAATTCTTATTCGCCTTGCAAAAAGCATTTCATTGCGGTTATCGTTTTAACTGGAGAATAATTTATGAAGACGTATCGCATCGTAGGAACCGTTTTTACAATCCTCTTTACTGCAGTGGTGGCCCTGCTTCTTTTCCAAAACTGTGGCGGCGGCTCCATGCCGGCAACAGACTCAGCTGCGAATGAGCCAAGTGAACAGCAAAGTCCGACGCCAACTCCATCAAAGGAAATTCCTTCGATCACTAAGACGGATTTTATGACGGGACTCAATTCGCCGTGGGATATGGCTTTCCTCGCCGACGGCACGATGTTCTTTACCGAGAAGTGCCGAGGACTTTCGGTGCGCTTGACTTCGGGAACTGTGCGGCGTTTGTTCGGAACCACGGGTAGTGCGGTGGTGGCTTCTGATTTTTTCTGTGAAGGCCAGACAGGTATGCATGGGGTTGCGTTGGATCCAAACTTTGCGACGAATAGAACGCTTTTTGTCTATATGCCGTCGACACTTTTAAATCCTAAAACCAATCGGGTTGTGCGTTTGGTGGTCGATGCGGGATATACCACCGTATCGCAACGAACCGATATCATCACAAATATTGCATATAAAAACCTGGGTAATAATTGGGGCGACCCTGGAAGTCACAGTGGCGGACGCATTCGCTTCGGTCCTGATGGTTTTCTTTACGTGACGACGGGGGATAATCATAATGGCACGATCCCACAGAGTCCGACAGTTTTAGGTGGTAAAGTTTTGCGTGTCGATCGCAATGGCGCAGCGGCCCCGGGGAACAATCCTCCTGCGGGATTTGATGCGCGCGTTTATACTTATGGCCATCGCAATGTGCAGGGAGTTTCATTCCGACCTGGCACAGGTCGCGTTTTCATCTCCGAACATGGTCCCGATCACTCGGACGAAGTCACCCAGCTCACGGCGGGTGGAAACGGTGGCTGGGATCCCGTTCCTGCGCCGGGAGTTTCGTGCCAAGATAATTATTGCGGCTACATTTCGAATCGCCCCGATGGAAAATTAACGTCCATGACGGATCTTGAAAAATTCCCCAATGCCATGCGCCCGTCCTGGGTGCTGGCTGATGCGGAAGGCTTAGGTCCTTGCGAATTTCTACGAGGCCAGCAATGGAAAGCCTGGGACGGCCGCCTGGTTGTGGGCATCATGGGCGGTAAAAGAATGGAAATTTTAGAGCTCGGTCAAAATGGCAATATGGTCGGCATCACGCGCGCGAACTTACCAAGCAATCGCATACGCTCGACCGTGCAGGGCCCCGATGGAAGTCTCTACGTCGCGATCGACGAGGGCGCGATTTGGAAGGTAACGCCTCAGTAAGAGCATCGCGAGATCACTTTAATGACCGTAAACTCTTCGCAATCTGGCGCTCGATAGGCGTTATTATCGAGGCGTCATGGAGATGAGCGGAAACTTCGCGGAGGCTTTTGAGGTTTTTCAGACAGGGCTTTTTGCATGCACTCTCTCGCATCAGATCGACAATTCGGTTGACAGACGCGGCACTCGTAAAGGTATCGTGAAAACAGAGGAGACTTTTGGGTCAACGATAAATGGACAAGTTTTTAACCGAGATTCATTCCCAGTTGGGAATCACCCAAGTACATCTTAAGGCGAATCGGCTGCCTCTTCACGAACAGCCGGCTTTGAGCTCGCTCGTGGTTGCCGATATCGATTTCCGAGGAAGACCGTTTGTGTTGTTGTCTTCCACCGCAGAAGCGTGGCGCCCCATGGTGGCGGCTGCGCTCAGTGAGAATATTTACTTAAAACCTTTCTCGGGCTTCAGGTCCTATATCGATCAGAAAGGCCTGATCGAGTGGCGACTCAAAGAGGGCCGTATCCTTGAAGAAATTCTGACTCACGTCGCGATTCCCGGATTCAGTGAACATCACTCAGGGAGAGCCATCGACATCTATGCTGAAGGGCAGCCGGTGCTCGAAGAGAGTTTTGAAAAGACACCGGAGTTTCAGTGGCTCACCGAAAACGCCGCACGCTTTGGCTTTCGACTGAGCTATCCTCGCACCAATGCGCTCGGGATTATTTACGAACCTTGGCATTGGTTCTATACGGGGAAGTAAAACACTCCTACTTGCATTTAATGGGAATCTCCTCGCTGGAGCCATCATCGCAAGTAACTTCGAAGCGCTTTTGCGGAGAGAAGCTCGAGCACATACCGGCTTCCACACGGCATTCCATTCCAGAAGATGTTTTGATCGTGTCGTCAAAGCTAAAGTTGCAACTTGGATCAAAGTTGAAGCGCTCGCCGTTAACGGAAACATTGATGTCCATGGAAATCCAGCCATCAATGCAATCATCTTCATCGGCGTCGATTTTGATATTTGCGGCGCTCGCCATGCTTGAAATCATCAATAGAGAAATTAAAAGGTATTTCATGGTCTCTCCCTGTCTTGTGAATTTTTGCAGACTAAATCGATTTCTTGACGGACGTCAACAGCTCTCTCAATAGCTATAAAGATCACAGTTTAAAATATACATTTCTTCCGACGGCGAGGTCAGAGCGCGGCGACGGCACTCGGCCAGCATTTCAGTCACGAGCTCTTTGAGTTTTTCATAGTCTTTGCGACTCATGGTGAAGGCCGAACTGTAGTGCAGAGCTTTTTCGTCTTTGCCCTTGATATGTTGCACACTTTGTAAACGCCACTGCACGTGATGCCAAACGCTGAGATCAGAACCGCGCTGCAAGTTGTTTTCATTTTCGAGGGCCTGCCAGTGATTCTTCGTCACTTTGACGAGACCCATCTCTTTGAGCTGATGAAGGTAGAAGAGCACTTTGTCTTCGGGAATATTTATTTTCTTCACTAGGGCCGCAGCGGTGGAGCATCCCGGAATCAAAAGCAGCATATGAATAATTCCGAAATGAATATCCGAGTAATAGGCCGTCATCATCGGCTCTTTGTGAGAAGGCGACTGTACTTTCTTTTCTAAATCTCCAGCCAGCGTGTGTTGAGCGGCCTTCACTTTTTGTTGGAGATAGGATTTCAATTCGCTGCCACTGGCGCGGGCCATATCGACTAGCAAAAGAAAATAATCCGTTTCGGCGGCGAAGAGATGGAAGAATTGGCAAAGGCCATAAGCCTGATCTCGAGTCAGATCGATGTCTTTGGCGAGGACCTGCGACAAAAAAGACTTCGAGCAGCCAGCGGCTTTTGCCATCTGGGTCTGATAGCCACGAATATCGGCGTTTTCAGTGATACGGTGTTTGAGATAGGCTTTATAGTCGGTGGTTTCAATGAGTTTCATACTTCATTGTTAATAAATTTATAACAAAGTGTGCAAACAATTAATAAACTTTGTTATTTCGCGTCACGCGCGGTTTTGTTATAACTACTGTCGATGAAAGCACTGTGGATCTTAATTATTTTTATGACTTCTTGGGCTCACGCCGGTGGCGTAACGAGTGGCACGACTCCTGAGCGAGTTTTTTTGAAATGCCATTTCGCCAATGGAAACTTAGAAGCCCGTACGAGCTTCGCGAGTCGAGTGGTCGTGACATTGAATCTCGAAAATCAGAAACCACAGCGTTTTGGTTTTCCGAAGTCGCAGGTGCAAAAGCCTGTGTTTGAATTTGAACTGAATGAAACGGCATTAGTTGTACGGAATAATATTAAAAGAAATTCGCGCGATGAGTGGGGTGAGGTCGTCGCCGCGTTTGTAAGTGAAGAACAACAACCTATTTCCTGTCTCATGAGAGACCTCTAAGGAGAGTATATGAAAAATGTTTTTTTCCTCGCCATCCTGTTTGTTTCCAATCTGTCTTTTGCTGGCTATGGCATTCCCGCTTTTGAGAGAAAGCAAATGCTTCCTCGTCAAGTCGCTGATCTTAGCGGTTTGTCTAAGCAGGATAGCCGTTATGCGAAAGCTCTTGCAGCTTGCGCTAAAAATGACGTCGCTGATAAAAATGCCAAAGGTGTCGTCGACTATTTTAATCAAGTGGTTCAGTATTTGACTGCTGATTCATTCAAGAATAGCTCGCCACAAGAGCAAAACAGAGATCTCACAACAGCACGCATGGCAGTGAAAATGCTCTGCTCTGTCGAGATCAATGCTTTAGGTATTGATCCGTAGATCTTAACTCTCTAAAATCGGTATACTTAAAAAAGGCCTGCAGTAAATGCGGGCCTCTTTATTTCAGCTGCCAATGTTCTCTCAGGCAAACGCACTAGACATCTAGTCTTTTGCTAGATAGTGTTTTCTTTTGCGCTTGAGAGAAGGGATTGTTTTTTGAAAAAGTTGACTCTGAGTGAGCGAATACTGATTTTAGGTTTGGCCTTTTGGTTTCTTTCGGTATTTCTTCCCGTTTATGATACAACAGGAAAAAATATAATTGAAAGTTACGCGTATGGGTTCCATTTGCTTCTCAATGGAGTCCTGTCGATCCCGATTTTATTTGCAGACTATAAGCATCTTGATGCATGGTTGACTCCCTTTGCATGGTTTTCATCCGGTTTTCTGCTTTTTTCTTTCTTAACACAGAAAAAATATTTTAGAATCTTAGGCGTAGTCTGTGCTTTAAGCTCTCTTTTTATCAAAGAGCTTCCCCTCGGCGATGGAGCTTCGGTGATTCCATTAAAGTATTGTGTCGGCTATTTCGTTTGGTTGTCATCGTGGGCTTTGATGGCGATATCCGTCGCAGTGGAAAAATTTGAAGGCTCAAAGAAAACCACTCAAAATTCGGCTTCAGTTTAGCGAGGCGGCCTCATGGGAGTGAGGTTGCAGTTCTTTTCGAACATCATTCCTGGTGGAACCATGCCGCAGTGGATTCAAATTCTTCAACGGAAATTTTATCTGTGTCGTTTGCACATATTTTATCGGCTTGAAAAGTCAGGACGCTTTTTTCTTTGGGGACGAGCTCATAGTAATAATAATTTGATTTGCGCCCTTGGGGTCCTATTGAGGCTGCAAAGGTTTGGATTGCGATCAGCGGCAGGGCAAAGAAAATAAGTGTTTTCATGCAAAGATGCTACTCGCCGGGGGCTTCCGTGCCAAAATAAATGTGAAGGGATCTGTTATTGTTGTCGCAATCGTCACAAAAAACTAGCAGCCTTTCTCTCGCACGCGATATTGATTCTTGAAAATGATCTCTCCACAGAGAGGGAGATCCAATGAAAACATTCATGATGAGTTTGGTTTTATTTCTGAGTGCTTCCGGCGTTTTCGCTTTGGAAGGCTACGATGCAACCCGAATGACTTGTGCTCAGGTGCAAGCCATTGTTCAACGAGACGGGGAGATCACGATTCTACACAAACCCTTCGGCAGCATGACTTATTATGCCGATCGTGAAAGATGCGATGAGTTCCCTATTCGCGCGGATGCGCGCCCGGGCTACGAGCCGACGATGGACATGCATCGTTGCCCTGTCGGCTGGCGCTGTTATTTCCACGGGAATTAAATCGAGAGCGGGTTTGGGAGATTAATCGTTTAAGCCCAGTCCCTTGAGGATGCGGGGGATGCATTTATCCACGCGAGCGCTTCTTGTGGCCGATTGCTTCGCGGAAGAGAAGTGCATCAAATAAAGTCTCTGGCGGCCCGGAGTCAGAGCTTCGAAAGCTGTTTTGAGTTTTTTATTTTCGCTTAATCTGCTCTGAAATTCGGCGGGAATGGAGGGGGGATTTACTTTTTTCGCAGCGGCTTTGACGGTCGATACATCGACATTCATTGCTTCTTTGATAAGAGCTTTGATCGTCGCTTTGTTTTTTTTCACTTCATCCGCACTAGTAAATTCAAGGCGGCGCGGAGCATTTGAATTTTCACCTTGTTTTCTCAGGAGCTTCTTCGGATCTTTTAGCGAGGATCCGTTAAAAAACATCAAAGCGCATATATTTTTAAAATTTTGGATGATGGCAACGTTTTTCCCGTCGTGGGAATAGCAGGGAAGACTCCACTTGAATTCTTCCGTCAGGCCAGAGTCCAGAGCAATCTCGCGGAGGAGTTCAATTTCACTTTTCCATTTTTTTTCAGCTTTAATAAATGCGTCGACTTTGGAATGGGTCTGTTTCATGTCAGGGTCCTTTTTATTCGGGCAGCTTCACCCACCTTTGATGAATTTTATTGCGATCTTGGGGGGGGATTCAAGCCGAATTCGGTGAAGCTATTGAGCTCTGGACCTTGATGGCGACGACGTAGATTTAAGAAGCTCGCAAAACTATCACTTCGTCTCAAGAACTTTCGATAAAGGGAAAAGCTGCATATTGAAGGTATAGACTTGATTAGTATTTCCCTGCGATAAGAATACGGCCAGTTTGCGGCGGAAAGTGCGAATTCTTTCTTTGGCCTCAGCCAATCTTTGCTCATTGACAGGTAACGTGACCGAAGTAACTTCTCGTTTGTCGAGAGGGACTTGTGGCATGTTCTCCGTGATATATCTGAGTGAGTTTTGTTGAAACATCGAAAGGAACTTATTCGGAATATCATTGGTTGTCGTCAGTCCGCCCGGCGTGCGATGAAGCTTTCCGTTTTCGATTTTTATCATTCCGATCCGCTCTAATCTTGCTAGAGAAGATTCAACAAGACTTACCGGCAGAGCCATTCTTTTAGAAATCCAGTCGACATCGTATTTAAAATCTTTTGTTGAAGTGAGGGAAAGAATGGCCAAGTGGTGCCATTCGACAATCATAGCCAACTCATCGTCTTTCAAAAGGCGTGGCAGCGAAGTTTTAATATTGCTGCGATCGGCATCGCAAAGGTAGAGGAAATAGCTTTGTTGCTCGTTGTCTAACCTGAGATGGGTGCCGATTTTCTTTGCAGCATTCTTGGTGACAAATCGCTCGCCAGAAAAATACTGAGTGAGACGTCCGGAATTGATACCTATGAGATTGGCGAAAGCCCGTTGCGAGTATCGGGGGTTTTTGACTTTTCGGTTGTTAAATTGAGTATGCAAAAAATCGCCAGCTCTGGACATAGATTGAACCTTTTTAATTGTGGCAACGAGGCAGAGCCGTGACGATTTGAGATATTTTATCCATTTCCCAAGTGGTCAGGGGGTCCATCGGCGATTCTGTCCAGATGTTCACAAAATTTCCTTCGGGGGAAAAACAGGACTTTCCTGCAAAGACCATGTTTTCAGGGGTTTTCTTGCCATTCATGTTGAAAGTGATGATCACAGGAAAATTGGGGACGGATAAAAATGTAAAGCGGCCGTACCCTCCGATTCTATAGGACTGTATGTCTTTTCCGTACTCTGCAGAGATCTTTTGCAATTGATCTTTGTTATGGATAATCCAATTTTTTCCGATGACGGAGAAATTTCCATCCCCCGATATATAATCGCTGAAGCAGTTCAGAAAATTCAAATTGTCGCCCGGGATAGGGCCAAGAAAGAGGTCGTCCCCAGAGACCTGAAGGAGGCCCAAGGTTTGCAATTTATCATCGGAAAAGCAATTGGGATTTAATGTCAGAGAGCCACTTTTAAAAGGTTGGGAGGCATCCAGCGTGAGGGTGGCCGCGATGCCATTCGGAAGTATCATCAGGGGAAGTTTAGACCAGGTCCTTGTCAGTGTATCTTGGGCCGCCAGCAAGATGGACGTGCCGTCGACTTCTGCACGGGCGATATTAAGATCTTGGAGATTTTCTAAATATTCCAAAAGCGTGGCATTGTCAAAATCCGTTGAATTGATCCAGGCATTAAACGCCCGCGTTGGCTCTGAGGTCGTCTGATAATTGGGTGCGGAAGAAAGTTCGCGGTAAATGAGTTCGTGCATAATGATCGCAGCCTGGCTTAAAGGGGAAAGGCTCTGCCACAAATCCGATTCGATCGTATAACGATATTTATTCAGAAAGCCGGGAGATCTTTGGAAAGCCACCTGTTCCAGAGTACAACCATCCTCAACATAGGCGGCCCCGCGATCGGGAAGAGGAGCAAACTTGAACCCGGTTTTAAATTCAACTTCGGTGTCGAAGGTCGCATACCAATCCCTGTAGAGCTTGGCTCGTTGCGGATTGAACCTATCAAGTTTGGAAATGAGGTACAAAACCCGATCCTTGGTCGTCTCTCTATGATTTTTATCCAGAGTCCGTTTATAGCGGGTGGTGGTTTCATAGACATCAAATGCCCGGTTTTCCGGGTATAATCGTAGACATTGCACAACAAACCCACCATTTCCCATTTCGTAGAAGTCACCGGCAAAACTCAATGTGGGCAGTAAAAGAGACACTAAAAAAAATATTTTCATCATGGTTGAACAAGTATTGCGCTTGAGGATCGCAGTCAAAAAGAAAATCAAGGCTGCGGACAAAACCCTCTAAAGCAAAGCCCTAAATGCTTCCGGTTATATCCCGGAAGCACAATATTACAATTTTGACAGTGATGGAAGGTTCTACAGCTGTTCACTCGTCGAACAGAAGCGCGGCTCTCGTTTTATCTGACTATGCAGTTATGAGTATCTGACTCTGGTCTGTATTGCTTCCCATGCGCTATAGGAAGCAATACAGACGCACATTTGCGGACTTTAGTGACTTAATTTGGGAACGCTCGTTGGCCGCAGAGTAGACCCCGTTTACAATGAATCTATAGAGAATTTGTAAGTAGGGGAATCTATGAAATCATCACGTATTAGAAAAATGAAGTTATTTTCGACGTCTATTGTTTTAATGTTCTGCTCTTCTGTCTTGTTCTCGAATTGCACCCAAAACGGTTTTCAAGTTTCGGATACCGCCGGGGAGGCCACTTTAGGCTCCAGCGGTGAACCTTTGGGTATTGTGGTGAATTTCACCAAAGTTCCTTTAAATATGGTGAACGCGAACAGCATTTCCTTTGCCTACGAAATATCGGGGCAAAATGCCTCCAACGTCAGCGCGAAGTGCTATTTAAATCAAACTCTCCAAGCGGATTGCACAAGTCCCATCGACGTCAGCTTATTACCAGACGCGGATTATACTCTGACTATCAATGCGACCAACCAAAATAGTTTGGTCTTGGCGACCGCGAAAAGAAGCTTTCGCTTAGATCGCAGAGCCCCGGTGCTGACTATCAACCAAGCTCCGTCTGGAACACTCAGTTCCACGTCTGCGAGTATTTCATTTTCAGTGACGGATAACTTCCCAGGAGCGGTCGCATACTGTTCTTTAGACAGTGCCGCTTTTACATCTTGTTCTTCTCCATATAATTTGTCTAATTTGGCGCAAGGAGCGCATAGTGTTCAGCTCTATGCTCAAGATGCGGCGGGGATAAGTTCGTCTAAACAGACAGTTTCATTTTCTGTCAACACGACCGTGCCTTCTTCTTCTATTCCGACGGTGACAATAACCCAAAAACCTGCGTCGATTTTCAACGTCACGTCAGCCAGCTTTTCTTTCTCAGGATCTAGCTCCGGTAGCACGATCGCTGGGTATCAGTGCTCACTCGATAATGCAGCTTTCGCGGCTTGCTCAAGCCCGCAAAGTTATTCCACTCTTGCTGATGGTATTCATAATTTCTCGGTGAAGGCGACCGATGCTTTAGGGCAGCCTTCCTCTGCAGTAGGTTATAGTTTCGCGGTGGACACCATAAAGCCTTCAGCTCCTTCTGTGAATTCAGATCAGATGAATCCGACGAAATCGACAGCTTTAAATCTCACATTTAACTCCACTGATGCTTCGGGGCTTGCAAAGTACGAGTGTAAACTCGATGCAGGTTCTTATACGACCTGTGTGAGCCCTCAGGCTTTCTCAGGGCTTTCAAACGCAAGTCATAGCTTTGCTGTGAGAGCGACTGATAATGCAGGCAATGTTTCTGCTGAAGGCAGTTACTCGATGCTTGTAGATACTGTGGCTCCGGTAGTGACTATTTCCTCTCAACCAGCCTCTTCAACTCAATCAACATCCGCAAGTTTTGCGTTCTCAATCAGTGATGCGCTTTCTGGCGTGAATTTGATAGAGTGTCAGTTAGACTCTCAGGCTTACGTGAATTGCTCAAGTCCACAGGCTTACAGCAATCTAGCAGTGGGTTCTCACACTTTCAATTTACGTGGCACTGACAAAGCCGGAAACTCAAAGGTGCAAAGTTATTCATGGAGTATCGCGGCGGCGAGCACGCCAACTCCATCTCCAAGTCCAAGCCCTGGCGGAGGAGGAATTGCTGCAGATGAAATTTTTGACTCCTCCGGCAACTTAATCGGCTCAGCATACGTGGCCATGGCGAATGATTTTAGCAGCGACGCAGCCATTGCGTATCGTTTTGGCGCAGCCAACTCGGCTCCGGCTGCAGGAGCGCCGACTTATTGGAAACCCAGCGATAGCATTTTCTATCCGCATGGAAATAAGTGCTATCAGCAGGAATTCCCGAATGATACGCCGGACACATCTCTAACCATCACAGCTCAGTTGGGCTCTGTGGATTGTTCTCGAAACGATTACGGTAGCACAATGGGCGACGTTATTTACCGCGCCGACTCTGCTTCTTCGAACCCAGGTGTGACGCCTTTATTGACTCTGGATTTGAGTGCGGGTGTTATTACTGAGAAACCGCAGCTCTTCTGGATTTATGGCAATAACAAGACCACGGATCCACTCTTGGAAAAGGTCAATGGTGGCACATCGCCGATGAAACCTATTGCCATGGGCCGATGTGTTGAGCACGACTGTGCCCAAGCTCTGGTGGCTTTTCAAGATGGTACGATGGCTGGGGTTGGAAGCAATACTGCTTCGCAAACGACGAAATTCAAATGGCCTGCGGGCAAAGTGCCCACAGCAATCGCGATTACGAATAACTCGGAATTTGCTTTAGTGACCATTTGGGACACGATAAATCTTAAAGGACAGGTGGCTGTCCTGGCTCTGGGAAGTCTCGCCGATGGTGGCAAAGTCGGCGGGCCCTATGATCCGAGTCCCATGACGTGGCCAGGTCTCTATCCAGGTATTCGACAAATGTCCAACTTCGTCTTTATTAAGTTGCTGGGCTTTATCGATCTTCCTGGCATGGTGGCGCCCATCGGTATTTCCGCCTCCACGGATTTCAGTGTGATGCAGGATAATGGCCATAGCACTCAAGGATGGTTGTATGATCCGGTGGGTGGCACAGGTGCTGATTTCTCTTATCAGGAACTAAATTTGGTGAATAGCCAAGCCAATCAAAAGAGCTTTGCCGTGGGTGGACTCAACGCCAGTTTGATCTCTCGTTCCGGTGTTGCGGTGGTGATTTCAAAATCTGAAAAGAAGGCGATTTTCCTTAATTTGAAACCGCTCTTTGATAAGATGAATAACTCTTATTTCGAAGCAAGCTTTACGTCGATGAAGGCCATGGTTGCAAACACCGGTCTTGGTGATTCGCAGTGGCCGCCGGTTTTTGCTGTAGATAACTACGCTCCGACCATTCTGAAAACCGTGAGCTTTGCGCAAAAACCGACAGCCGTGAGCATTTCGATTTTAGCAAACCCCGGTCAAGCCTGGATCGGAACTGAAGATGGCGTGATTCATTCATTCAATGTCGCGGGTGTGCAATCAGGATCGAACATGGATCCAAGTCTGATTAGCGAGGTGGGCAGTCTTCAAGTGGGTAAAAACCCAACCAGCATAGTCCACCACGTGCTTACGGGCCTTGGCATTTTTGGCAGCTCAAACACCGAAGTTTGGGTGGTTTCGCGGGGGGATCAAAAAGTCCAACTCGTGGATATGGTGGCAAAGAAAATCCAAAAGACATTGCAGGATTCTCGCCTTGTCGATCCGATCACTGTCGATGAAACTCAGCAAAGCCCGATGTTGACCAGTGTGATTACGCTCACGGATTACTCTGGCAAACAAGTGATGAACTATCGTTACGCTCCGATTGATCTGCAGGGCGGAAATGCGCCATTGCATATCGGCATTGGTCAGTCAGGGAACGATCTCTTCGAGTTCGGCGGTGCTTATTCTTTACCTGGCAAGCCGTTCAATTTCACGGGAAGTAATATACCGTAGCTATTGGGGCGAAATCATTAAAACTCGAAGGGACAGAGGGTCCCTTCATTTTGGGGACGTGATGAGAAAAAAAGTGACTCGGATTCTTTTGATTTTAGTGTCTATCTTGATTCCGCTAGCGCTCTTTCAAAACTGCGGTCCCGCTAAAGTTTCAAGTGATCATTACTCTGAGACGGCGTCTTCGGTGAGCCCCTATGTCGAGTCGCCGCCGCCTCCGATTTCAACGGCAACTCCGGTTGCGACGCCTCCTTCACCCACTCCAACGCCTTCCGTTTCAATGTTGAAGACGAATGGCGAATATTGCTTAGCAAGATCTCAACAGGCCGATAGTTCCGGTGGTCTCGAATTGATACAAGCGCCATGTATAAACGACACGAGCCAATACTTTATAAAAGGAGATACTGGCACAGCCAATGTTTTTAGTTTGACCTCTGCAGCTTCAGGAGAATGTATCAACGTGCCTGGAGCGTCAACAACCGCCGGAACGAAAGTAAATTTCTGGCAATGCTATTCCGTTGCTTGGATGCAGTGGATCTTTTCAGACAATGGCAACGGCACTTTTAGATTGATCGATAATAACAGCAAAAATTGCCTGACTTACAATGCCTATAGTGTGACGACGGACCAGCAATTGTACATTTCGACCTGCGATGCCGCGGACCCTCGTCAGTCGTTTCACTATTAAAGCTCGCGGATACGGCTTGGTTTGCGGATCTATTTAAGTCTAAAATTCAGCCCAAGACGCCACATCGTGGAGCCTTGGCTGTTCAAGGCGCCGATCTCTTGATAAAAATCAATATTGCGATCCACTCTTAAAACAAGATCAAACAATAAGCCCAGATTAATATTCTGACCACTCGTTGCTTCAACAATGCCATCAGGGCTTGACCAGGTGATGTTTCTTAAAACCAACGGCATCGCCGCGCCCAGCGAAACTTGTGGAGTCAAACGATAGAAGGCCTTCGCTCCGGCACCGAAGGAAGTCCATTTCTGATTGTTGGCGGTGTAGGTGATTGAAGAGCTATTGCCGCCTCCATTCGCGCGTCCGGCGCCAAAGTTAACTTCAGTACTCCACCCCCAATTGGCATAGACCACACGGCGCTCAAGATTTAAATTCATTCCCGTAAAATTGGCTGTATCCGTATCGAGCAAAGTGCTTTTCTGCAGCCTTAGGGGTTCATTCCAGCGCAGATAGCTGATGCCCGTCATCCACTCTGTGCGCGAAGGTGCGCTGACAGCGGAGAAGAGGGGGACGTAACTCTTCTCTGGCGGTGAGGCCGCGGGATCCTGAGCGCGGGCGACAGCAGAGAGGAAACTTGTTAATACGAAAAGTGTTTGAAGCTTTGTCACATTCGCCCTCTCTTACAGCGAAAGATGTAATTGTAGTTGAAGTTGCCAGCTATCAGGAACCCCCACATCGGGGGTTGTATTTTTGTTGTTCACAACCATCGTCCGTACCTCGGTACGGGGCAGGGGAAACATAATAGCGCCCAGGCTCCACTTCATTTTTTCACTGCCAGCCTCGCTGATATCATTTTTCGCGTATTCAAGGGATGACAATAAATTATAACCGCGGCGGATCAGCACCCAGCTTTCAATCATCGCGTAAGCTCCGGTGGTTGGATCTCCGGCACCCGCCAGAAGACTTTTGTTTTTAGCAAGCCCGATTTCGCTCAATACGGCAGTGCCTTTACTGAGCCCCAGCCGGGTGAAAGCGGCCAGGCGAGTCCACTCCACAGTGTCACTTTTAGAATTTAAAGCAGAACCACCGACACGGAATTTTTCAAAGATTTCATACTCGCCCGAGAAGGAGGCTCCCTTTTGCCGATACTCTGTTTTCTCTCCGGCATTTCCAAAAAAAATATTCCCTGCAACATCCCACTTCGACGTATTCCAATCAACGATCACTCCTTGCGATTGGTCGAATTGGCCGAGGCCAATATTGGATCGGCTGACGGCCGTGTGATCCACTTGACGAAGACCAAAGACCTTGTCCATTTGCCCCACATAGACCCAAAGGTCTTTCACAGGAGTGAGCCAACGCAGATAATATTCTTTGGCAAACCAGTAGGGCGTCTGGTCCTCGGTGGATGTTGCGAAGCTGCGTGGGTAAGTCGTGTAAGACGCCGTGGTGATCAATGAATAGGCTTGCTTTTCATCAAAGAAGAAATTCAAGTTGATATCATTTTGCATATTATAAAACTTCTCGGTCTTTGCGTCAGAGCCGGGATTATTCTGAAACCACAATCCACGGTATTTTACTCCGGGGCGAAACCACCAGGGCATCGGATGATGAGGTAAAAACTCGGAGCTTTCGGAAATCGCATCTTCATCCATACTTACCGGAAAAACATCGCGGGCGGTGATCTCGTTGGCAAAAAGGGCGCGGCCATAGTCCGTTAAAGCACCTCCACCTTGGCCGTTATAGTGACATGTCATGCACGAGTTATAACCATAGCCGATGAAATCAGGATAAGCCGATGCGCGAGAAGAAAAAACTAAAAAAGCCAATGGTAGCCACAGGGTCAGAAGAAGCTTCATAATCAAAACGTTATGATGTTCGGAAGCGCGAGGCAATTGTAATTTTAGAGGGCTTGCCATCCCGGAGAGAGGCAAATCTGCGAAATCACCGCACGCCATCGGTCCGTAGGAGTTTCTCCGGATTCTGCGAGCGAGCGGTCCATGGCCACGAGTGCATCCACAATGTCATTGGGAACACTGTTCTTCGCACGGTAGAATAGCAAGTAAATCTGGCGAATGCCGTTGGCGTTCGGCGCCAGGGAGTCCACCTTGATTTTTTCAAGAATCGCCGAGACCGCGGCGTCAAAACCCAAAATATTATCACAGACCTGCACTCGGTATGACTGACGAATGGTGTTGTCGTCGGTGGTGTAAGGGAGATTGGCCGCCGAGATATCACCGCAATCGCGGCCCGTGTAAGAGGAATAAGGATCACAGCCCAGACCAAACTGGGCATCACGACTGCCGACCCAATTCAGGAGGATCGATTCCAGGCCCGGAACCGGTGTGGTCACCGAAGTGAAATTCTCACGTAAAAGTTGTGCGACATAACCGCGATTGGCGATTTGCATTTTCTGAATATTTTGGCCGGGAGTCACACCGGCGGGATGGTTGACGTCGGATAAAGAGCTTGAGCCCATGCTCAGATTTTCATTATTGAAGCTATCAAAGCCGCCGCCAAGCTGACTGCAGTTCTGGAAAACCGTCAGAGTGGCGGCGATGAACAGAATGAATCCGAAAAAGATTTGGGGGCGGAAGTGTGTTTTCATACTATCCCGCCTTGACCTTTCCTGGGAACATCACATTCATCTGTCCACTTTCCAGCTTTACGAGGGGAGCGGCGATGTTTTCAAAGGGATTTTTCGGCAAGCTTAACAAAGCCGCGACGGTGGAAGCCGCCGCTGCCGGAGTCGGCACGCCTTTTTGGTTGTAGCCATCAATGCCGGTGCCGACGCCCTGACTGCCGCCATAGCCACCGTCGGCCGTCGGAGGTGTTTGCAGGATATTGCCGACGACAAAGGGGCCGTTGGTAATGGCTCCAGAGTAGACACTGGTGACCATTTGATTGAAACCATGATCTGAACCGCTGCCGTTAGAACGTGCGCGCCGGCCGAAGTCCCCCATCACTTGTAAAACGGTATTGCCCCATTTTTCAGTGCCGAGTTGGCGGCTTAATTCAAGAATCGCCGCTGCAAGACCGCGATAGAAAGCCGTGCAAATCAACAGGCTCGTCATTGCGCCGGTTTCATGCATGTCCATAGTCAGCGTGATGGGGCTGGTGCCGCTGACTCCCGGACGCGCAAAAGTGATGTTTGGAATTTCTGCTGTGGCGATTTCAACGGCGGAGCCTAAATCTTCTTTTAAAATATATTCCACAAGGGCAAAGCCTTCAGCCAGCGAGGTTGCCGCGTTTACTGTGGCCATGGCATTGCGAAGATCCAAGTCTTTGCTGAGGACGGGTGTGCTGCCGTCGGTGAGATGCACCCCCCAAAGTCTGCTTTCGTCAGAGATCAAAGCATTGTCACTGATTCCGAGAAGCCCTGAGGCTCGCATAGAATCCTGAATCAGTGTGCGATAGCGAGTGACGGCGGGGTTCCAGTAACTGTCGACTCCCGCAATGCCTTTTTTCATCAACGCCAAAGCGTTGTCGAGATTGCCGTTTAAACTACCAGCGCCAAAGCCACCGGTGTAGTTTTTCAAAACTGCGGCCGCTTTATCAAAGGTCTCTTGATTGCGTTCGCGCAGATTGCGAGCGGCTTTGTTGACGGCCGGGCCAAAGCCCTCCAGCAAAGAGTTTAAAGGTGTGGTGCCGGAGATTTTATTCAGCGCCTTTCCTTGCATGGACGTGTAAGCATGATAAGTCCCGCGCTCTGGCCACTGAACAGCCTGAAAGTATTTCTGCGAGACATCCGCCGCGCAACCGGAAATAGAGGAAAGTCCTCCGACAGGAGCCTGTTGGAGTTGGGCATTGAGGGGATGGCCATCGAGATTGGATCCATAACCGCGGATCACCAGCATATTATTTAATAAGTCGGTCAATGGACGTTGAGTCCCATTTCCCGAAGCGACGTTGTGGGAAAACATATGCGGGACGAGCACGTTATTGTATTTGAACGTCGCATATTCCACTCCGCCCGCACGGCCCCCGGAAGCTGTATATCTTGTTGCGACCATGGGATTAAAAACGATCCCGGGATCGGCGTCAGAGGTCCGCAGCCACTGGTCAAAGACATAGCGGCTCGGAGCGCCCATCAGCATTACATTGACATAGTTACGAGGGGCTGCGTCTAGTGTCCCAGCTTCGGCTTTGCTGATAAAATCCGCGGTCATGGTTCGCAGTAACAGCTCCGCCGGATTTAAAAAAGTCGCCATCCCGAAAGCGCCGGCGCCTGCAAGGAAACCGCGACGATGAATGTGTTTGGGATTGTGGGACATGCGCGCTCCTTTCTTATGGCCGATAGTCTTCGGATTTGTAGTAATCCGAAGAGAGAATACGTTTTATCATCGTTCGAATTGATTGAGTTTGTTTGAGTTCGGCCGCAAGGTTTTCGATGTACTCGCGGTCTTTGACGTCGTTTTCCGTCGCCGTTTTGTTCAAAAGAGCGTTGGCCGGATCACGACGGTCGTACAAGGAAACTTGAATCCCCGTGAAGTAGGCAAAATACCGTTTGGCTGCACACTGATAGTAGTCCTCAGTTTGAGTCATGGCACTGCCGAGTTCAGAAATATTATTCACCGGTTTATCAATCAGGTCGCCGTTGGAAAAAGAGCGGAAGTAGAGTTTTCCTGTCGGAGCCATACGATGAAAGTTCGGGACAGGCTCTGAAGGCCACCCACCGGTCGCGCCAGCGTCAGTGGCAAAGCTGGTGAGCACCATGGCGTTTTTTGCATACTTGCGGCTGCCGAGAGTAAACTCAAAGAAGTCGGTTCCTACGGTCATCAGGTTACGGGCGGTGTAGGCCATCTGATCCAGATTGGCATGGCAGCGCAAGCAGCTGTTGCCATTACGGAAGGGCGCTGACGAAGTACCGACATTAAAAGAAGTGATGTCGCTTTCACGCAAGGCCGGAAGATTGGCGCAAAGAAATGTGGTCATGTTCGTCTGCGACCAGCGACGCGGCACCTTGGTTGTTCCATTAGCCATAAGACCGCGGCCGTGACCATAGTTCAGCATAAAATAAATCGGCGTTCCCAAGACGCCGCCGCCGAAAGTTTGAAACAAATTGAAATTGAAATTCAAAGCAGGAACGCTGCTTCCCGGAACATAAGCTCCGAGGGGATACAGACTCACATTGGGGATTGCGGCAAAGTCAGTGTTTTTACGGATGCCGATCAGCTCTCCCACTTCAATTTTTGGCAGAAATGCAAAAATTGAAGTGCCGTCATCGCTGTTGATACTAAAAGTGATACTCCCAGGGGCGCTGAAATGAAAAAGGTTCTGATCAAAATCCGTGTTGTTCCCATAGATCCGGCGACCGGGAGCCATCACACTCCAGCCGATGAGGGCACGTATGGCTTCATTTTGTTCTCGAATGGCGTGCAGACCGTTTGGCGATGTCAACACATCGGCGTAGCGGCCGTCTTCGGAAAAAACCGCGCGCGTGATGGCCAGGGCGGGCTCTGTGGTGTCGTAAATATCCATCGTGCCGATGCTGTTTTCGGCGCTGTACTCCTGAATTCCTTCAACGATATTTCCCGGAAACCAAGAGCGATGAAAGTTGTTGAAGTTTTGCAAGATGCTTCTGGCTTCCATATCACCAACACTGAGCAAGGAGCCTGAGTTTGCTGACAAGGTGGCTTTATCAAGCAGGCTGTTGCACGCCACTTGTGCCGTCAAAGTGCCGCTCGTGACTTGAGAGCGTAGGGGATGTTGGATTGGCAGAGGGTGGCCTGTCAGGTGAGCATAACAGCGGGCAAGAAGTCCTAACTCGGTCAAGCCTGCCGCCGATGCCTTCGGAGAAAGGGCTGTCATTACAAATAAAAGTAGTACGACATACAGGCTTTTTACTGACATTCTATTCCCCCTTTCCTCGCATTATTGAATGCTATTGATCCAAGTTTCGATCTTTGCAACGTCCGCAGCAGACAGAGCTCCACCCTGAGGCATTGTTGCTGGCCCCGGGCCTGAGGTCGCTCCCGCCAAGCGATAATAAATCTTGGAAGCCGCGGGATTTTTAGCCACGACCAGTCCCTTGGAAATAAATTGAGCCTGCGTCAGGTTGCGAAAGTCGCCGTTGTTGCTGCCATTGTGACAAGTCACGCAGTTGGCATCAATTATGGCTTTTGCCGCCAAAAATTCCGGCGTGTCCGGTGTGCTGCCGTTTCCTCCCAGGCCAGTGTCGTTGATCAGCGAGGGGTCGAAGGCAACGTTATAGATATTCTGACCATTCGCCAGATAGCGGGACATGACATTGAGATCTAAATTAGAAATCGCACTGGAAAAAGTGACGACTTCCAAAATGTTCCCGCCGGTGCCGCCGAGGACCGTGGATTTTTGCACGTAGCTGAAATCATAGGGACTGCCGACTTTTTGCAGGCTGAGATTTTGTTTCACCCCGTTGACGAGGACGACCAAGGCTTCGGCGCCGATGCCGAAGGTCACGGCCACGGTGACCTGACTTCCGGCGGAGACTTCCGGAAGAGGCACGTTGGTGTAAGTACTGTTGGCATTGTTTGAAATGTGCCAGATAGTGATCATGCCATCGACGTCGAGGGAAATGCGGGCTTCATCGACGATCTCATTGGCATAATATCTGTAAATAAGTCCCTTCATCGTGCGATCAAAGACTATGACTGCGGAAGCGGATTCAGACAGCGACGGATTTTTATTCACGGAAACCGTTCCCCGGGTGCTTCGATAGGCAAGATCTTTCGAGTTGAGAAGACGGGGAATGGCCGAGCCATCGATATCTGAAATACTTTGCAGACTGACCACGTCGTGCAGGGGGAGTAGTCCTCCGCTGCAGTTTTGAAAAATCAAAACAAGAGCACAAACCATTAGGCTGAAGAGAAGCACGGTGATCGATTTTTTCATAACCCCTTAGGTTTATTATCGGTGGCCTTGGGGGGAATGTAAATGCCTTCGCAAGGCCATCTCATTTTGAGAGTGCTGAAGTTCGAGGAAAATGGAGCGATTCCGGACTATCTTCTGACGAAGAAGTCCGCAATAATAGACGCATGAAATCCGTCCTCTTCATTCTGTTTGTTATTAGTCCGGCTTGCTGGGCCCACAATATTATTGCGGTCAAGGCGAACAAAGCGTTGTTAAGTCTGGATGAAGCTCCTGTCAAAGTAGGTGACGTCTTTTCGGTTCAAGAAGAGACTGGGAAAGAGATTGCACAAATTCAAGTCACTCAAATCAGAGATAAAAAAGCTGCTACCATTCTCGTGATGGGAGCGCTTTCCGGCGATTTTTCCTCTTACCAATTACAGTTTTTAAAATCGAGTGAGCGTCCTTCTAAGGAAGTTGTTGCGGATTCAGCGGCGGTTGTTCCTCAGGCCAGGGGGTATTACGGTGGTTTTTCGCTGAATCAGGTGAGCGTCAATCTCACGAACTCGACGACGCTGAAGATGTCAGGCTCGAGTTTTAATTTTGGGGCCTTCTATGAACGAGCCTTGACCTCTCGAGTGCAGGTTGTAGGCCGTGGTGGTTATGAAGGTATGAAAGCCAGAGGCTCGCTCGACTCCAACGCCTGCGGATCGGAGTGCGATGTCGACATTGGATATCTAAGCGGCGATGCGATGGTAAAATACTCCTTCTATCAAAGAAATGGAACTTGGTGGCTGGGGGGTGGTCTGGGTTTTTTATTTCCACTTATTAAAAGTTCCAACGTGATTGATAGCAGTAAGATGTCGCTCACAGAGCGAATCCTCGTGAGCGGGGGGCTGAACTGGTATCAGAGCCCCACCGTGTTTTTTCCGATCCAAGTGGATTACGCCATCCAGCCGAGTAACAGTGTCGTCGTTATTCAGCAGGTGGTGTTGAGAGTTGGATACGGATGGGTGTTTTAATTTAATTTCGGATGGGCAAAATGCAGACGGCGGTCACAGCCATAGCTGACGACGGCGTGATTCAAATTGATTTCGCCGATTTTTTCCCAACCCGAACTTGCATTGCGGTCATGGGTCTGATTGGAGACTTCAATAGAATAAGTCAGCACTTTGTTTTCTTCGAGCGCGCGCAAAACTTCTGTTCTGAAATCTTTCTCGTTATTTCTTCTGATGCCGGCATCTGCTGATAAGCGGATCCATTTCGGCTGGCGTACTGAAGTATCGCCATTTGTCGCAGCCACTTGAGTTAAAGGACGGAACAGAGGATTGTCATCCGCCGTTTTTAGCGCCGAGGCAATTTTCATAGCCAGACCAATCAGATTGAAGCGGAAACCCAGTTCGGGTTCATTCGTAGTTTTAGCATCCAAGGCGTGGCGCAAATCCGTTCCCATTAAAACATCGACAGTAAAGAAGTTGCCGGTTTTAACGACTTCGTTCTCATTGAGGGTTGGAAAAATTTTGCCGGCAAAGCCAAAGCCGCGAGAATCATCCGAAGTCGTATCTTCCAGCGCCACAGAAATTCGGCCGATGAAAAGGCCTTTAGCTCCTGTTGCAAGAGAACCTGTATAATTTGTTTGCGTGTTGATGGACCACTCTCCGGTGACGCAGACACCGTTAGGATGAAGCTTTTTAGGAAGGCGATCATAGTAATCATAGCGCTCACTCGTGGTGCGCTTGGCATCTCGCTCAAGCGGAGCACTTCCTGAGGTAAAAAGGCTGCGCGAGTTCACAGGGTATTGAGGCAATTGCAGTGCTTGATAAAGAGAGAACTCTTTGCGCTCCTCTTCGGTGCGGGGAGCATAGCCCGTGTCTTCAATGACTTTGAGGACTTCAGAAAAGCTGGAGCCTTCATACTGAGCAAAGCTGGGGCTTGAAATAAGTAAAGGGGCTAAAAGCAAAATACGGAGGGACTTCATAATTTTCTCCTGTTGTTGACGCGGAAGGTATACGATTTCGGTATTTGTGTGTATAATGTAATCAAAAGTACCCAAAAAAGGACCTTATATGCCTAAAAAAGCCACATCCGCTACGCAGGTTGAAGAGTTTAAGTCGCTCATTATGGGTTTGAAGGCTCTGTTGCGTGAACGCGGAATCTCTTACAAGGATTTAGCAAGCAAGATGAAGATGTCGGAGTCGGGCATAAAGAAAATCTTTTCGGGGAATGATTGCTCTTTCCAAAAGCTCCTTGAAATGACACGCATTCTTGAAATCAAAATGTCAGACCTACTGAGAGAAGTGGAGCAGGAGGAAATGAAGCCCGTGCAGTTTTCAGCAAAGCAACAGGAGGTTTTTCTTAAGAACAAGGACCTCTTTCATTTCTTCGTAAAGCTGGTGATTGAAAGACTTTCCGTCGAGGAAATAAAAAAAGAATCTAAACTCACCGAGTCGCAAACATTTAAATATCTGAAGTCGCTCGATGGGATTGGGCTGATTGATCTCTTGCCAGAGAACAAAGTGAAAATTCCGCCGATCTCCATGGTCAGCAATTTTGGCCAAGGCCCCCTGCTGGAAAAAACCTATAAAGAGTGGGGGCATAGAACTGTCGACGACATGGCTCACCCGAAACATCAGGCCTCAGGACAGTTTATTATTCGCTGTCTCAAGATGAAAGAAGAGACCTATCAAGATTTCCTCGCGCAGCTGCGCGAACTGGAAAGTCATTTTGCTAAAAAGGCGCTGAGGGAGATGGCTTTTTCCACCATGAATTTAAAAACAACACGATGGGTTTCAATGACGGGCCAGGATAGCTTTATACCGGGCCCGCTGAATCAGATTAAGTAGTTGTTCTGCGCAGCTCGACCATTGCCCGCGCCATCGCCGGTGCCGCCCATGCCGCCGATTGACGACGAGGTTTGAATGCTCATCACAAAAAGGGTCATCAATAGAACCGATATTCGAATTTTCATATTGTTTGCTCCAATAAATTACGATGTTGCTAGCATCGGCTTGAAAAGGGGTCAATAGTGAAAAGTTTTAAAAGGATCAGATTTCAATCCAATCAATGGATAAAAGCTGCAGAGTCTCGGGATCTGTTTTCTCCCTCGTCTCATTGATGCGTTTGATAGTATCTACCAAAGTGGATCGAATGAGTTCTTAAAAACGCTTATAGCAGTGGCTGAGTCGAAGAATTTCAATGAGGCCGCAGCTAAGCTGCAGATATCTCAGCCCGCGGTCTCGTTTAAGCTTCGCGAGCTAGAGTCTCAACTGCCTCTGCCGGTCTTTCAATTGGAGGGGAAAAGAAAAGTTCTCACTCACTATGGACGGGCGCTTTACGAGGTCGCCCTTAAGCAGGCCAAGGGTATCGAGAAAAGCATCGAGGATTTGCACAGGCTTTATGCTCAGCCGGAGTCTTTAACTTTGCGGATTGGGGGACGGGCGGAGGTGTTGGAGTCTATTGCACCCACTTTGGATTTCGCCGGGAAGATCGAGTTGGTCGATCTGAATAGTCAGGAAGCCGTCGAGAAGCTTCAGACTCATGAGATTGACATCGCCATCAGTTATAAGAAGCCTGACTCGGCAGAGATCATCGCGAAAAAGATTTTTCAAAGCAGTAGTTGTTTTGTTGTTCACGAGAAGTTTTTAAAAAAGAAGAAGCTCGGTTTGGAGTTAGCAAGGGATACAAAGTTTCTGACCGAAACCCCTTGTATTCTCTATCTTCGCGATGGACATGTGCTGGCGGATTGGATGAAGCACGTCAAGATTCCCTTTGAAAGCCTTCAGGTTCGTTTTGTGGCTGAAGATTGGCGAACCGTTCAGAACCTGGTGGATCAAGGAATGGGATATGCGCTTGTGCCGGAGTATATAAAAAGTTTTTCGAAGGACGTGCATCGGCTTGAGCTTCCGACCCAAGTGATGCCTTCTTATGTTTTCTATGCTCTCTATGAAAAAGGGCTCAAGAAAATAGAGCCCTTTAAAAAGGTGCTGGAATTTTCTGGGTTTATGGATATCCTTTCCAAGAGGTAGATATGACACAATCTTTATCGACTCCGACCATCACAGCATTCAAAGCTTCTCCCGATCGCGGCAGGGGACTTGCGCGTGATATGCGCGTCCGATGGGCGCTCGAAGAAGTCCAACAGCCCTACAATGTTCAACTCGTGACTTTCGAGGAGATGAAACAACCGGCGTATCGGCAGCTTCAGCCCTTCGGGCAAATTCCCGTTTATAAAGAGGGGGATTTAATTTTATTCGAGTCCGGCGCCATCATATTTCACCTTGCCGAAAAACACGCAGGCCTGTTTCCCTCAGAGGAGAATGCCCGAGCACGTGCGATCATGTGGATGTTTTCGGCACTCAACACAGTGGAGCAACCTATTGTCGAGCGTAGTGGCTTCGTGCTCACCGAACGCAACAAACCCTGGTACGACGAGCGATTGCCGATGGTGAACGAACGCGTGAATGCGCGATTGCGAGACCTCTCCAATCACCTCGGCGAGGCGGAGTGGCTTGACGGCGAATTCAGCGCTGGCGATCTGTTGATGGTGACGGTGTTGCGCAGACTCGACGGCTCGGGACTGATCGAGCATTACCCCAATCTGGGTGCCTACATCGCGCGCGGAGAAGCGCGACCCGCGTATCAGCGGGCCTTTGCGGCGCAATTAGCGGTCTTCACGGCTGCACAGAGCGGATAAGAGATATAAAGAAAGCCTCTTAATTCTTTTTTTGACAGTCGCTGGCGGGGGCCGGGATTGTTTGCTGTCCTGGGAGAGTCTTCTCGGTGTAGTTCACAAAAACGTTGTAGATACCAGAGCGGATTTCATTTCTAGGTCCGCAAGCTTCTGGAGACTTTTCACTTTCGCAGCCATCATAATAAGAATAAAAAATATGATTCAGACCAGTGGTGACTTTATAGGTGAGAAGCGCTTCCGCCATATCCATTTTTACTTTGATTTCTCCGTCCACTTTACCGGTAATCGAAGCTATCTGGCCAAATAGAGGAAAGTCCGTTTTTGGCAATTGAGAAGCGTCCTGGTCACAGGTTTCGGAGCCTAACAATTTGACGATGGAAGCATCTCTTTGCAGTCTTTTCGACGGTTTTAAAATCACATCGGCCCGTGGGGATCGGACGGTTTCGATTTTGTCACTGGCAACAGCGCCGTCGCAATTCAGGCGGATCACTCGTTGAAATTGTCGCTCAATCGCAACGGTGACCATTGGCTCATTGATCAGATCAGTTCGTTGCAAATACGGAGCCTTGTTTTGATCGCAGATACTTAGAACCTTGGGTTGGGGTTGCTCGACAGGAGTTGGAGGAGGGGGAGGCGCAGGATCGTCCTTGTGCTTGCTACAGCCCAAAAGAATGATTGGTATCAGCAATGCCGCCTTTTTCATAAGAGACTCCTGTTCGTTGAGAATAGACTACTTTAGCAAATTAAATTTGAAACTTCCCCTGTCAGGATTTTGCACAGTCTTTTTTTCAAAATGCGGGTCCTTCTCCGTTCAAACGTTTCTATAATCGAAACGGTAGTTGAACTTATGTTTCTTTTAAAGATTTAAGCCAGAGGCTATAGTGCCTCCCATGAAATCAAATGCATTGACCAGATGGTCGCCACTAAAACTATCAAACGGAAAATCTCTGCGGAATCGTGTGATCGTTCCGCCGATGGCCTCGCAAACGGCTGATAAATCGGGCTTCGTGACGGAAAGCACGTTAAAGCATTATCAGCGTCTTTCGGAAGCTCAAGTGGGGCTTGTGATCGTCGAATACACCTTCGTAGATCCTTCGGGGCGAAGCGAGGATCAACAGCTGGGCATTCAAAGCGATCTCCATACTCCAGGGCTGAGAACGCTTGCAAAAACAATTCAGGCCTCGGGGGCTCTCGCGGGAATCCAAATTACTCACGGCGGTGGGAAGACGGAGCGAGCTTTGACCGGAGGAGTTTTGGTGGCCCCGAGTGCGGTGGCAGTCCCCGTCAAAGATCGTCAACTAGAAATCCCAGACCCGATGTCTTTCGATGATATTGAACATTGGAGGTTTGCTTTCCTGAGCGCCGTCGACCGAGCGTTGGCCGCAGGATTTGATCTCGTGGAATTTCATTCGGCGCATGGCTATGGTCTCAATCAGTGGCTCTCACCCCTTACGAATCATCGCGTGGACGCCTATGGGAAGGATCTGCAAGGGCGAATGAAGCTTCTTTTAGAAATCGTCAAAGCGGCTCGCAAAAAGCATCCGCAGTTGCTTATTTCAATACGCATACCCGGACAGGATTTTATCGAAGGTGGCTTGCAAGTTTCCGATTCCATTGCGCTTGCGCAAGCTCTGGAATTCGCAGGAGCCAGCCTCATTCACGTGTCCTCTGGAATCGGCGGCTGGAGAAGGCCAATCGAGCGCAGTGGAGAGGGATATTTGGTCGCGGAGGCTTCGCAAATTCAGACCGCTGTGCACATTCCTGTGATCGGAGTTGGAGGGATTGAAACAGGGGGCTACATTGATCAAGCTCTTCAATCCAAAAAAATTGCCCTGGCGGCCGTAGGCAGAGCTATTCTCAAAGACCCCAAAGAATGGAGTGGAAATAATTTCAACATCCCAACTGGGCTCTCTTGATTGCTGAAGTAAACAGTTTTTCCATTTTTGCCAAACTGCTGATTGCAATCGTAGAACCTGCGCTGTAGAAACTCAGATGTCACAACTCATTGGGTTGTGACATGGGGGTTCTATGAAAGTTCTTTTGAAGAAGGCGGGTTTCCTAGTTTTTGCAACGTTTTTATCGACATTCTCATTTGCATCTTCTAAAGACTGCCCAGAAATTACCTGCTGGAGCACTTTTACGAAAGTGCTCCTTCATGTCGGTGCCTACCGATCATACGAGAGCGCATCTAAATATCCGCTCTCTTCGTTTGCACAGTACGATGAGGACCTTCGCGAGGTCCGTTTTGGATTTTACGACGACTATAACGGTGAACAAAGTTATGCAACCACGGCCTCAATGAAAATCGAGGAACGTAGTAAAACTATTCACGGAAGAGATCATCTCGGTAATCCCCACACCATGGCGTGCGAACTCACTCGTGTGAGTCCGCGCGGCTATTATGGATGCCCTGCATTTCCGTAAGCTATAGATGTCTTCTTCTATCTAATTGGTATAGCAGCGCACTTTTTTGATGATCTCAGTCACTTTCTTACCGGTGACTTTGAAAAGCTCCTCTGGAGTTCCGACGAGAAACTTACCGTTGTATACCGTGACTACTTTTTGAGTTGCTTTTACAGAGACTTTTTTCATCTCCACCTTCGGAGTGGGAGTGTCCATCTTGCCAATGAGACCACAAGCTTCGTCGTCTGCAGCAAAGGGAATGTACTCTCCGAAACCCATCTTGGATTTGGACGTTAACAAAAGCGGACTATCAATATCCACTCCAAAAACATAACCAAAGGCGTCGTCTAAGAGATTGCCGTAGACCATATAGACTGGGCCGGTCTGAACCTGCGAAGAACCCACAACTGTGTATTCATAACTGTTGCCGCCTTCAATAAAAATGGATTTCATATGCGTGAGGGAGGGAAAGAGGTCGGCGTGTGCTGCCGTTCCCACTAAGGTCATAATAGAAAGAATAAAAAACTTTTTCATAACGACTCCATGTAATGAGGAGTGGCTATTCAAGATCCACGCCAGATCCATAAGCCGCTAATTTAGGCTGCATCATCTGGGTGAGAAGTTCTTATAGGGTACTGTACAAAGAATGTTGATAACATGGCATAAAAATAGCTACGTTTGGAGGCATAACCCCCTTTCGTTTAAGGACTATTTGTGAAAAAGATTTTGGTAATTTTTAGCTTGTTGTCTATTTCGTTGTCAGCAGTTATTTCTTCAGCGGCTCCGTCGACAGTGGATTGTCTTCGGTATAATGGTGAAGATGTCTCTCAAGGTGCGCAAACACTGCCTTTTGGGAACGTGCTGAGAATCGAGAAGGCTGCTGTTCAGGGTAAGGATCGCTTAACACTTTTTACAGATAAGAATAATTACTTCTTTAGATATGTCTTTCTGGGATCTTTCCAAATGGCGCCAAATGGTTTTACGTTCAAAGGCCAGGATACAGTCTCTTATGACGATGTAGAAATCAGTTTGAATGGAAATGTTCTCAGCATTCGTATCGGCACCCTCAAAACAACTCGCTCCGCTCAATCTCTTGGTGAAAGCCAAAACGGAAAAGACTGCAGACAGGGGCTTTTTCCTGAAAGCATGTATTTCTAAGTTACCGGCTTTTTTTATCCAATGATCTCAGGCTCAGCATAGGGTCTGTCGTTCTCATCAAAAAAAGGATGAGGTCTTCTCCAGCCCTTCAAATGCATTCGCGCAATCGCGCGAATGATGACAAAGAGCCACTTGATGGGGAATTTCTTCGCGGTGCCCTCGGGAAGTGGGGGAATGCCGCTTTCGCCGTTGGCGCGCACGTAAATTGGCCCGAGGCTGTTGCGATCTTCGGGGCTAAGTCTCTGCGTGCTGAGCCCGATGTAGCCTTCTTTACTTGAGAGCGAATTGGCGAGGGGAGAGCGGCAACAGGCGGCATACCATCGGAAGGTGCCGGTTTTCCGAGTCAGCTTAATGCCTTTGAGGTGCTCGCGCCCGCTGGTGATTCTGAACAACTTCGGAAAAACGGGCACGCCCTCGAAGCCGCCATTTTTATCTAGAATACTTTCAGCGTTTCCGAGAAAGCGCGCGTACTTTTGGCAGTCTTTGCACATGCAGATGAAGCGAAGACCTTTGAGCTCTTCGGGTTGATCGATTTCACCGCTTAATTTTCCGCATTGGCAGTTAAATTTCATGGGGCATCCTTTGTTGATTAATAGTATCAGGCATTTTATTTCCGGATCTATCTCAAACAATCTGAATTTAGAATTCTGGACGGTGCTTCGCAAGGGTTCTAATTGATCTAGTTTGCATTTGGAGGATTGACTCTAACTCCTAGAAAGATATCCTTTATATAAATTAGGTGGGGAGTTGCTATGAAAAATCTCATTTTTCTTTCATTGTTTTTTGCTTTGCCATGTTTTGCTGCCAAGAAGAAAAAGGATTTTTTGATAGCTACCGAATTGAATTATAAGACGCCACAGACAACCGCTCACTCTAAAAGTGAAAACATTTTGGAGGGCGATGATTTCGATAGCTGGCAACCCCTGAATCAAGCTGAAAATGGTGTGGTGCTCTTGGGTCGGATGATCTCAGAAAAAGAAAATTACTTGCAGTTTGAATTTATGATTGTCGATACGAATCAGAAGCCGATCTTTTTAGATGGCGGTGTTGGCATGGAAGACCTCAGTGGCGCAGAGTCCGTAATTCGACATTCTCGCAAAGATAAATCCGGAAATCCGCTATTCTCATCAGAAATTAAAGTCAGTATAAAGAAAGTAGATCACAAAGAAAAAAAACAGGAATAGATCTGATTTAGGGCGCATTTTATTTCAACTGACAATCTCAGGTTGATCCAAAAAATGTTTTTTGAGCGGTGGTATCAAACGAGTTTGAAATTTCCAGCCGTCAGTGCGCAGAATATTTTCTGACGATCGGTCGGGATGAAGGAACATCGGAGGATTTATGTGTCGGCAAATTGGTATCATTTTTGTCATTGCGTGTAGCTTTCTTTTTGGGAGCGCAGCTTTTGCGAAATCGAAAAAAGAAATCGATTTTGAGAAGTTAGAAAAACAAGTCAAAGCGAACTTGGCAACATTCGATAAGCTCGACTTTGATTATTTCTCAAAGCAGGATTGGGTTGGTTTTGCCACCACTCACACGAAAGACGTGAAGGTTCATTGGCCTGATGGGCATATTACAGAAGGTCTCGATAAGCACATTGAAGATATGAAGTATATGTTCAGCTACGCCCCAGATACTCGAATCTCAGAACATCCAATTAAAATCGGACAAGGTGACTGGACCGCGGTCTATGGCATCATGGAGGGAACATTTACTCAACCCATGAAAATGCCAGATGGGAAAGTCATCCCACCCACCGGTAAAAAGTTTAAGATTGCGATGGCAACCCTGGCCCATTGGACAAAAAATGGAAATTTTGATGAGGAGTATCTCCTCTGGGATAACCAGACTTACATGAAGCAAATGGGACTGGGTAAGTAAGGGACCTTACTTATTTAAATCTTTTCCGCAATTAGAACAAAAGACGCTGCGATTTTTTCGATCGCTTGCATGTGTTTGAGCATCACAGGTTTTTTGAGCCTTTACATGGGTCAGAAACTTTGACCCACAAGTTGGGCAGAAGGCCACTGGAGGATTTTGTCTGCCATGATTGTAATTTCGGCAACTAGGTTTAGATGCCATTAGTGTAACATCTGTTTTGAAAGGGGGTTGGTCAGTTCTTCAAGCTCTTTTTCTGAAGCATCACGTACTTCAAGAGTTTCGATTTCAAAAATTAAATCCTGCCCAGCCAAAGGATGATTGCCGTCAAGGCTCACAAGATCGCCAAGAATTTGTAAAATCGTATACATCCGAATCTGACCACTTTTTCCTACAAGCTGAATGAATGATCCCACGCGGATATCACGCGGTAATTTTTTTTGAGGATACAGAATAACTTTCTGTGGATCATAGAATCCGTAGGCATCTTCGGCAGGCAAATTAATAACTCTTTTTTCACCTTTAGTAAGGCCCACCAGATGTTTGGAAAGACCTTTCAGAAAAAGTGGAGTCTCTTCAGTGGCTGTAAGAACATCTTTATTTGTACTATGACTAATGGTTTTTCCCGTCTTTGTACGAAGATGACAATTGAAAGAAATAACTTGTACGGACATCTCACTCCCACTTTCAAAAACAAAAGGTCGGCCACTGAGCCGACCTTTTTATAAGTTAGTGATTATATATGACTAGTATGCAGTGCGCGGTCGAAAGCTTCCGCCGCTTCGCGGAGTGCGTTTTTCCTGAGGTTTTGCCTCGGCGACATTCATTGCACGTCCATCAAGTGAAAAACCATTGTATTTATCAATGGCTTGTTGAGCTTCGGTGGCGTCTGACATCTCAACAAAAGCAAAGCCTTTGCTGCGACCAGAGTCGCGATCCATAATGACATTTGAAGACTCGACGGAACCTGCTTGGGTGAATAGTTCGTTCAACTGATTTGAATCAACTGAATATGAAAGGTTACTGACGTATAATTTTTTTCCCATTTATGCCTCCCTAAAAGCTTGGGGGCCATTCGAAGAAGACAAAAGAAAATCTAATGAATTGTCGGAACGGACATTGGTAGGTAGAGTACAGAGCTTCTGATTATAAAGATATAGCTATTTTGCCAGAGCTAACGTGACCTACTTGGCGACAAAAATAGTTTTGGCTATCCACGCCAGTTCGAAACCCGCTTACTTGTTAGATGCCATTTGCGCCAATGTGAAAAAGAAGGTGGAGCCTGCACCAGGACTAGAAACAGCCCAGATTTTTCCACCATGAAGTTCAATAACCTTTCGACATGTCGCTAAGCCAATTCCAGCGCCTGGCAAATCATCTTTGTTTTTAAGTCTCTTATACAGGCTGAAAATCTCCTCATTGTCCTTCACTTCAAAGCCGACGCCGTTGTCTTTGACCGAGAAAAGCCACATCCTTTCGCTCGTTTCGACGACAGATATTTTTATTTCAGGAGTTAAAGGGCCGCGGTATTTGATAGAATTGGAAATAAGATTCTGAAACACCTGACTCAGTAAATTAAAATCTCCTATGATTTCAGGTAGGCTTTCACACCGTACTTGGGTGCCGGTCTCCTCAATGAGATGTGCAAGATTTTGCAAAGACGCCAATAAAACATCATTCAATGCCAGTTTTTGGAAATTTGTTTTTGTTTGAACTAATCGCGCATACTCCAGAAGGCTTGTTATAAGGCTTCTCATCCTCAGCAGAGTTTGCTCCATGTACGAAATATACTCGGAGGTCTCAGCCGGCGCATTCCCAGGAATGCAATCCTTTAAAAGGTCCAACAAGCTGGTGACGGTCGCTAGTGGGGAGTTCAGATCGTGGGCGGCCACCATTGCAAACTGATCAAGATCCCGGTTGCTGGCCTCTGCCTTCGCAAGAGCCTTTTGTAATTGAAGATGCTGAACTTTTTCGAATTCTGAAGCGGCCAAAGACATCGCCGAATCAATCGTTCTGTCAATAAGTGTGCGAACTTCGTGATTCAACACAATTCCATTTTGAAGTTCTGTTGTGATGGTCTCACGAACAAGACTAAATTCCCACAGAAGGCGTGAGAGGGGATATCCTTCGATAACGGCTTTTTCTCCTCCATAAATTTTCGCCATCGCATTTTCGGAAAGTCCTTCTGGAGCAGGATCCACCTGCCGCAAAATCATTGCGAGCTCATCAAGAAAAATTCCCAGAGAATTTGCGATGAGGGGAAATTGGCTGCCATTACTTAACGCCCGTTTCTCAAAAACCTTCGATTCCCAAAGGGTCTTGATTTTTTCTCGGCGATTTAACAAATAATCGGCTGCCAAAATTCGATCGGATTTCAAATCATTTTGAATCGTTTCAAACTCCATATCGCCTCCAATCACGTTAGTGTTTAGCATTCGGTGACTCCTGACAAGTTGTTTAAAAGCAAATGTAATGATTCAGCGGTGTTCGATGTTGAAATTGCTCTCTTCCTCTTGCATGGTGGGAGGGATGAATTCTGCAATGTGGTTTGCATTGATTGGCGGGCTTTTTATTGTCATGGCGATTATTTCTGCAGCACTGAAGCGCCTGCCGCTGACAACAGCTATAGTCTATCTGACGATTGGGTATTTTTTAGGAGAATCGGTCTTTAATGTTGTCACACTCGATCCCTTGAAAGATTTCTGGATTTTACGAGTTTGTACCGAAATAGCAGTCATCATTTCTTTATTCACTGCCGGCTTAAAGTTAAGATTGCCTTTGAATTCACGCGAATGGAGGGTGCCTCTCTTGCTTGCCACATCTTCCATGTTGATGACTATTTCATTTTTAGTTCTGTTTGCTGTTTTTGTTTTGAAATTTTCGTGGGGAGCAGCGGTTTTGCTGGCGGGGATTCTTGCCCCGACAGACCCTGTTCTGGCTTCAAGTGTTCAGGTGCTGAGTCCCATAGACAGAGATCGCCTGCGTTTTAGCCTCACTGCCGAAGCTGGTCTGAATGATGGAACTGCATTTCCTTTTGTCATGTTGGGCCTCGGATTGCTTGGTCTGAGAAATCTTGGTCCTTGGGCTTCACATTGGATCCTTGTCGATGTTGTTTGGGGCATCCTCGGCGGGCTTATAGTGGGAACTATTCTCGGGACCGGCGTCGGAAAAGTTGTCGCCTATCTTCGCACCCAGCATGAGGAAACAGAAACCTTCGACGATTTTTTGGCTATTGGTTTAATCGGACTCACCTATGGCACAGCTATTTTAATGCATACCTATGGTTTTCTCGCTGTTTTCGCCGCAGGTCTTGCTCTTCGTAAACGCGAACGCCGTGAAAGCCGCCAATTGCTGAAGATGTTTGATAACGCGAATGATTCTTTTCGTACTGATACGGTCTCAGGTCATATGGCCTTTGGTGTTCTGGAGTTCAATGAGCAAATGGAGCGCATGGGAGAGTTGACCATTGTCATTCTTCTTGGGGCTATGATCTCGCGGGAACATTTCGTTGTGGCTTCTTTTTACATGGTCCCGTTTCTGTTGTTGGTGGCACGACCTCTTTCTGTCTTTCTGGGTTTGGGGCCGATCAAGAACTCCCACAAAATACTTATTTCTTGGTTCGGCATTCGCGGGATTGGCTCACTTTATTATTTGGCTTTTGTTGTTGAGCAAGGGCTGTCAGGGGATTTAGCCTCCCAGATAGTGGATGTGACCCTGGTTGTGGTGGGCGCCTCCGTGATATTCCACGGTCTCTCAGCAACGCCCTTGATGATTCGGCACTCGCATTTGAAATAAGAAGAATGGTGCCCCCGGTCCTAAGGTATGCGAACCTGAATGGGAGGGTAAAAGAAGGCTCAGCTTGGAAGTCTGAGCCTTTTGGATTGGGTAGATGGTCAAGTGACAAGGGATTTTGTTCGCGAGTGTTATCGTCACCGAAACTTTTCCCTCTGGCACTACGTTCGACTTGAGGTTTTTGAGTCGACAACATTTTGCGTTTTACTGCTATCGTCCTTTGTTCTCTGAGGCAGGAAAAAATCAAGAATGCGAAAGACATCTATACAAAATGCCTTCTGAAATTCGTATCGGAAGGCATCAGTTCTGGGTGACTAGATCCCTATTTTTTTGAATCCTCACTTATTGTTACTGGCATCTGCACCTCTGCAATAGCGCCCTTCACTTGCGGTGATATATGTCTTACGTTTGTCCAATAGTTCTTCAGACAATCGGTGAATTCTTTTGATGTAAAATCTTTCGATTCAATTTTAAAATTTTCTACATTAGGCTTACTTTTATCCGGCTGATCGATGATATCAAAAATAAACCGAAGTTTGCCCGAATTGATTTTTTGGGGTGACTTTTTAAGACACTCCGCCATACCCGGCATACAATCGGCAAACCGTGCACGCACTATTTTGCGATCGATGGAACCTATATACTCTTCACCATCACCGCCTAATTCGAATTTGTAAGGAGCAATCTTTACCGAGGGATATTTGCCATGACCCTTATAGAAATCTGGCTGTTCAGACCATTTGCCACAACTATCAGCGGCGTGAGAAACACAAAATAAGGCATTCATAAGGATTATTAAAAATATTTTCATGCGGGTAGAATACTTGAAATGAATTTTATGTCAATGCGACAACAGGTTAACGTTCTTTTGTTTCGAAATTCTTATAGACTCTAAAGCGCTTTAAAAAGTGGGGCTAGAACGTCCAGCGGTGGAAAGTCTGGCATTTTGGTCACTTCCCGGAACATTCGCTAAACGAAGACCATAGTCTATACTAATAAGAGCAACGGGATATACAGGGTTCTCTGCGGATGATGATATCCAAATCCATCCACTCAATGCGAAAATGCCAACGCCATCTCGCCGAACAAAATCATTGATATATTTTAAATATATGACTTTTCCATCGTCTAAAAAGATAACCGTAGAGTAAGGGTCACCATTATAGTTAAAGACTTTCAACTGATTTTCACCCGCCGCCATTGTGAGTGGCTAGCCCGCTTTGCTTTGCAGCGAAACAATATTTACGGTACCACCTCTAATACTACTTCGATCTAGAACAATCGTTAGAAAACTTCCACCAATTCGATAGTATCCTCGTGCCATATTTAACAGGGAACCATCTTCCTGACCACTCCTAGGAAGGAGGCCGAGCTTAAAAGGGGTTAGATGGGCTCTTAAATCAGCAAGCGATTTCGGTCTGGGAAGATCGAATTTTCTCATTGCCCATTCATCTGGACTTGCTTGAGGAGCGGCATTTGCCGACTCTTGAGTCGGTGGATTTTCCTTTTTTTGCACGATTTCCGAGTTTGGAATCGTCCGTGGCAGGGGGCCATTAGGACGTAGTGAGGTCTCATGTGCTTTTGGTACATTTTCGGGAGTGTTTGGAAGCACTTTAATTTTGTTGAGTGAACTTCGCCAAAATCCAATTAATAATCCTCTGTTTTTAAAGTCGCTTTGTCGCATTCAAAGTCGGTTAAAACATCAACATCTTCATCAGTTTTTACAATTATCTTTTTGGAATTTAGATCAAAAAATGACTCCGAATGAAAATCTACATATTCTTTTTTCATAGTATATCGGTCAGGCCAACCTTCTCGCCCGAAATAACTACAAATAGCTTGCATATTGTTGAGCCTATTTTCGTCAGGGTTCGAATAAATCACGCGTAGGTTTTGAATCTTTGGATTATTTTTTTCAAAGGGTGAAACAACATTTAAAGTGTATTTTCCATTGGTAGTGTCCACCTTAAAGCTTTCAATTAATTCTAGTTGATTATTGATTGCTATCGACGATGTCTTATAATTTGATGCACAGCCTTGAACTAAATTCATTTGTTGGTCAACGATAAGATCCATTTCGCATCTGTGTGGATGAAGCGGATTGTAAGGATCATTTGAGTCCCGGAATCTTCGAGTAGCATTTATTTTGAGATTTTTTGTTGATCCTAAAATTTTAAATTTGGGATCTGAATTGTCATATATATTAAAATATCCGTTCTCTAGTTTTTCTATTCTAATAAAATGATAGGTCTCTGAATTTGCTGAAAAGCGCTTATCAACCCCGCAACCAAGAACTTCTCCTGTATTAAAATCTATTGCAGCCATGACAGTACATTTAAATTTTTCATTTAACGGACCCAATATTTCAATTTTATCCT
>Ga0255338_1001775_pt1 | contig 37316 bp, 30 predicted proteins | sample MeOH1_35cm_T4_19_FD_203715 | JGI IMG/M metagenome (GOLD analysis project Ga0255338, IMG submission 203715) | Sandy soil microbial communities from University of British Columbia, Vancouver, Canada - MeOH1_35cm_T4_195 | ecosystem: Engineered > Artificial ecosystem > Sand microcosm > Unclassified ...
GGGCCCCACTTGTTGATGGTGTGCACGTTGGCGGCGGCGATGATCTCGGTCACTTCTTCCCAGTTGGTGCGGACGAAACCGCCGAGACCGCGCACCGCGGTGTACTGCTTGCGCTTCTTCTCGTCGGCCTGGATCGCAGCCCAGGCTTCCACCGGGTCTTTTCCGCTCTTGCGCTCGGCGCGGTACAGGTCGAGCAAACGGCCGCGTATCATCGGGTGCTTGATGCGGTGCGGGCTGTACAGGTACCACGAGAACGAAGCCCCGCGCTGGCAGCCGCGCGGCTCATGGTCGGGCAGGTCGTCGCGGGTACGCGGGTAGTCGGTCTGCTGCATCTCGAACGACACCAGGCCATTCTTCACAAAGATCTTCCAGGAGCAGCCGCCGGTGCAGTTCACGCCGTGGGTGGAACGCACCACCTTGTCGTGCTGCCAGCGGTGGCGGTAGGCGTCTTCCCATTGGCGGTCTTCGTTGGTGACGATGCCGTGCCCATTGGAGAAGGTCTCCTTGACCTTGTCGAAGAATTTCAAGCGATCGAGAAAGTGACTCATGTTGTTTGCTCCTGTTGAATTCGTTTGTAGCCAGCCATTACGGATTGCGGATTTCAGCGCCGGGGCGCAGGTAGAACCACCAGTTCAGCACCAGGCACAGCGCGTAGAACACGGCAAAACCGTACATCGCCAGCTCCGGCGTGCCGGCCTTGATCTGGCCCTTGATCACTTCGGGAGCGATGAAAGAACCGTAGGCGGCTACCGCGGAAGTCCAGCCGAGGACGGGGCCGGCCTGCACACGGTCGAAAATGACGCCCACGGTGCGGAAAGTGGAACCGTTGCCGATACCGGTCGCCGCAAAAAGGATCACGAATACCACCAGGAACTGCGTGAAGTAGATTTCAGGCGTGGCGGACTGGTAGGCCTGCATCATCACGAAGCCGGCATAGGCCGAGGCCAGCACCATCACCGCCGAGATCATCTGCGTGACGATGGAGCCGCCCACCTTGTCCGAAACCCAGCCGCCCAACGGGCGGATCAGCGCGCCGACGAAAGGGCCGATCCAGGCGTAAGTGAGTGCGGAAGGCGCGGCGGGATTCTTGACGTGCGCCCAGGTCTGGCTGACCGCGTCGTAGATGTGCTTGTCGCCGAAAATGATGGTGATGGAGAGCGGCAGCGCCATCGAAAAACCGATGAAGGAGCCGAAGGTCACCAGGTACAGCGCGGTCATCGACCAGGTGTGTTTGTTCTTGAAAATGGCGAACTGCTTGCTGATGTTTTCCTTCATCGTGCCGAAGGCGGCCAGCTTCATCATCAGCAGCGTGCTCAGCATGATCAGCGGCAGCGCCACCCACATGTTCAGCACGCCCAGCCCGGTCGGCGCCGGCAGGTAGAGGTAAAGCCCGACCATGGCCGGGATGAAAGCCAGCGTATACAGCCAGGTGATCTTGATGAAGGCGATCAGCGTGCCGCCGATGTCGGGCGATATGTTCAGCAGGTTATTCATGCCGAACCAGCCGGCGATAGCCAGCGGCAGCAGCAGCAAGATCCAGATATAGCCCGAATTCTGGATGAAGGTTGGCGTACCGGCTTCGATCTTGCCCAGAATCCAGCCGCTGTCCTTGACCAGCGCCACCGGGTCGCCGCCCAGCGCGCCGAAGATGCCGGCGGTCATCACCAGCGGGATCAGGATCTGCATCGTGGTCACGCCGAAATTGCCCAAGCCCGCATTGATGCCGAGCGCGGTACCCTGCAAACGCTTGGGGAAGAAAGTGTTGATATTCGACATCGAGCTGGCGAAGTTGCCGCCGCCCACGCCGGACCACAATGCCAGTAGCTGGAACACCCACAGCGGCCATTCCGGATGTTGCAACGCAATGCCGGTACCGACCGCCGGGGTGATCAACATCGCGGTGGTCAGGAAGATTGTGTTGCGGCCGCCCGCCAGGCGGATGAAGAACGACGACGGAATACGCATGGTCGCGCCGGCCAGCCCGGAAATCGCGGTCAGCGTAAACAGCTCATCCTTACTGAAGGGAAAGCCCAGGTTCAGCATCTGCACGGTGATGATTCCCCACATCAGCCACACCGCAAAACCGCACAGCAGGCTGGGCACCGAAATCCACAGGTTGCGGTAGGCCACCCGCTTGGCAGTGGATTCCCAGAACGTCTCGTCTTCGACGTTCCATTCCTTGATATTGGTAGACATTTACTTTTCCCCTTAAATAATCGTGGCTTGACGGGCGACCTGGCGCTGGCTGTGGCGGCCCAGCTTCACCGGGCGCACTTCCGTCCAGTACATCCACAGCAGCGAAACCCAGACGACGCCGAACATCAGCATGAAAGCGGAGGAGCGCACCCCGGTGAGGTCCACCAGCGCGCCGAACATGATGGGCAGGATGAAACCGCCCATGCCGCCCACCAGCCCCACCACGCCCGAAATCACGCCGATGTTGTGCGGGTAGTCGTCCGAGATGTACTTGAACACCGAGGCCTTGCCCACGGCGAAGGCGATGCCCAGGGTGAACATCACCACGGTGAACACCGTCGAGTTGAGGCCGACATGGAAGGTCTCCGGGCCGCGGATCGTGAGGATGCTGACCTGCGTTTGCGGATAGGAGAGGAAGAACAGGCACACCAGCGAAACCCAAAGCACCCACCAGGTCACGGTATGCGCGCCGAACTTGTCGGAGTAGTAGCCACCAATGGCGCGCAACACCCCGCCCGGCAACGAGAAACACGCCGCCAGCAGCGCCGCCGTCTTGATATCGAAGCTGTATTCGGTGATGTAGTACTTGGTCATCCACAGCGACAGCGCCACATACCCGCCGAACACAATCGAGTAGTACTGGCAGTATTTCCAGACTTTCGGATCTTTCAGCGCGGCCAGCTGCTCGGCCACGGTGACGCTCTTGCCCACCTTGTGGGAAGGGTCGTCATACGTAAAAAACCAGAACAGCACGGCGGTCACGGTCATCATCACCGCATATACCTTGGGCACCATCGCCCAGCCGAATGCCACCACGATGCTCGGCGCAATCAGCTTGGTCAGCGCCGCACCGGCATTACCCGCGCCGAAGATACCCATCGCCAGCCCCTGCTGGTTCTTGGGAAACCACCGCGCGCAATACGAAATACCCACGGTAAACGAGCCGCCCGCCACACCGACGAACAGCCCCATCACCAGGTAATGCCAGAATTGCGTGCCGGAAGAAATAAACCAGATGGGAACGATGGTGGACACCATCAGCGTGAAGAAAACGATGCGTCCGCCGAACTTGTCGGTCAGCATGCCCAGCGGCAGACGGATCAATGAACCGGTCAACACCGGCATCGCCACCAGCACGCCAAACTGGGTTTCGTTCAACCCCAGCGTGTTCTTGATCGGGATGCCGATCACCGCAAACATCATCCAAACCATGAAGCACACCGTGAACGAAACGGTGCTCGCGCCTACGACTGACCAAGCTTTATGTTTTTGTGTCGCCATGACCCTTCTCCCGGATTGATGCATGGGAGAAGGTTAGTCCCGCACTGAAGGCGGGGGTATTCGTCGGAAGACTAGGTGGGGTGAGGCAGAAGAACTAGTTCTTTGGAACTAGAACGGTGGTTTTTAGCCTAGTGAAGCTACGAATTAGCTACTATAGGATTTCAATGAATACCTAATGATATTGAGATTGAGCTGTGACGTGACTTATATACTCTGCAAACAATTTAAAGTGCTGGCTTAACTCTGACTCCAGAATTGCCGTACATACTTCAAGCTGGTGATCTTTCTTAAGAGAAAGGCGTTTAGTGAGTAACGCCAATAAAAACTCCAGAAGGGCTTCTCCGTCTCCAGATTTGTGCTTCATAACTTGAAGTAATAAGTTTTGTTTCATTGCTTCGCTAATACGATCGTCACAGTTGGAATAACACAACTCCTGATTTCTGGATGCGCGCAGAATGGCAGCTTGAATAGTTCCATCATTAAACCGCTGGAAAATACTGGGGGAAATTACAGATCTTTCATAAGGTTTGTAAACAAGACGTTTGCCATTTGATCCTTTTCTGAGATGGTGTAACACCGATGATATGGCGACAAAGACATCGGCTTGCGAAACTTTTCTTTTACCACCATATGTACTAATCAATGTGAAATCTGATCTAACAGCAAGTGGTTCTCCAGTTGGGGACTCCCAAAATAGATTGTCAGACATTCCACTCGATGTGATCCTCTCAAGGTAGGACACCCGATCTTCGATACATGAGGGAATCTCTTTCCCATTCCTTACTGCCCAATCTACTAGATCATTTAGAGCAACCCGTTCAGTACTCCAACTGTTGTCTACTGAACATTCAGGTAAGTCTATTTCGAGTACTTTAAACAGACTAAATGTATTAGCTTTGTTCTGGCCAAAAGTAAGATTGGACCTAAGTCTTTCCTTGTCAATTTTTGAGCTACTGCGGATTACAGGTGAAACGTAACAAGCATTCCCGTTGGGGTGAATGCTTCGTAGATCCCGATTAATTCCCATCAGTTCATGACTATCATCCAGGCAAGCCACCACTACAAGTGACGCAGCATCTTGTATTTTTTTAGCAGAGGCTAGATCTCTAACATTAATTATTTCCACTGGGGCGTTAGGTATGTGGTGTTTTAGGCTACCTAAAGCAGACTCTGCTAAATTGTCGGAGAATTCATAGCTAGCAGATATGATCTTTTTAAGATTAGCAACTAAGCCACGATTAACATTCCGATCCCAAAGCTTTCGCAGGGAATTTAAATGGTCTCTACTATGTTCATGCACTGACTCCAGATCAGCAGGAAACATGGCACTAACGTCTAGGTATATCTCAAAATTCCTATAGCCCATAGATTTATGGACCTTAAAGAAGCCTGTTGACGCAAGGAGATCAATTTCTTGTCGATCGGATTCTGGTAGATCAGAGAAAAGTACATCAATTTCGGTTATTGACGGTGGCTCGAATGAAAATTGGTCACCAACTAGATTTACTGGCAGCGATCGGGTTGAGCATAACGGGCAGTTTGGCTTGTCGTGGTTATGTAGAATTGGTATGCCATAAGGATTGGTTTTTTCATTTTTTGTTAGATCGCAAAGTAGTATCGTATCCTCACCAACTATTGGGCCTACATAAAATAAAGTGACAATATGGTCTGAGATAGCACCCTTCGCCAATAACTTCTCTCTCAGCCCTCCTGATGAGGATGCTGAAATTAAAATTAGAGTGCTCTGGGGCTGAGCTATATTTAGGTTTTCTAGACCGCCATATGACTGATGAGACCATATCAAAGGCATCAAGCCATTACGAAAACCATTCCTGGATGAAATCTCATACGTCAAAGTTATTGCTATTGGAAGTATCCCAGTAGTATCTACAACGATCTCTGTTATGTTTTTGTTCCATGCGTGGGGTAGTAGCCAAAATGCTATTAGAGATGTGGCGTCTCCTTTCTCTAAAAGATTAGAAACTCGTATGAACTTCTCTACATGTTTTCCGGATGGCTTTTCGTAATGGAAGCCTTTTGATGGCTCCATTAACCCATTATTTTTTTCAAAAATTTCTTGGAGAACAAATCGTTTCTCTACTGAGATGAAATGTGTTGACTGATGGCTAGTTTGGTCTAGCTTTAGCGCAATATGATGGCCAGTCTGCTCATCAAAAGTGATCATTGCGACTATATCTTCGAGCGGGTTTACTACAAATTTTTTAATCCTGGCTTCTAATGCAGACTCGGAAGTAAACCAAGATGGTATTTGAGAGATGTTTTCTTTGTATCCTACAAAATGAACTGCATCGATTAGAGACTCTTTAGAAAGGGCTTCCAGAATTTCGTTATCAATGTCGTTCTCGCTTACGTTTGGTCGGAAAAGGAAGATTGATAAGAACTTCACGATGCTCCCATCCTCTCGAGGATGCGATATCACCCTTATTGAGAATGCTTTCATAGCTCACCCAATGGAATCAAAACAGAAATCAACGCTCCTCTATAATGTGGGTAATCGCTTAATTTCTCCGATGCTCCCCGCCTGCGCCAGTCATACATGATTTCTAATGGAACTTCCCTTTTAGTTACTCTAGCTGTTGAGACAGCCCGATTTTCTAGAAACGCGAATTGCCGGAGGGAGTGAACTGCATTAGTTCGAACGCTTATAAACCCCTTTAAAGTTCTAAGGGTTTCTAATACTTTCCATAGGCCATAGCCTCGCTCCGAAGAAGGTATCGAAGACTGCCCCTTCTTTAAACACTCAAGAACAGATTGGTACTGGAGTTGAGGTTCTAAATTGCTAACATCTTCCTTTCTCCATTTCGATGCTAGCCCAGAGCCGGAGTCGAATATTGATATTTCGAGAAGGCCATTAATTGGCTTCGTATTTTTCCCGCCAGGGTAATTTAGTTTTCTTGGCGTAATTAAATTTTCTGCAAATAATTCAGCCGCGTTTTTTTGAACTATGTCTTTATTAATTATTTCTTTACTGAGCTGGTCAGCGGTATAGAAGCGACAATAGAGTCCTCGAATGGACTGTCCGATTATTTCATCATTGAATGTACTGCGAGCGTGGTCATGGGTGTTTTTGAATAATTCATGGAGAATCAGTGCAATCGACCCCGATCGTTTGACTATCTCTCCTTTTATTAGCCCCTCAGAAACTACTGCTTGAATCATCGATTCAACTACATATTCAAACCCCTTAGGGTCAATCACCGATTGTAGGTTTTTGTTAGGATAGAGCTGTATAGGCAATCCATTTGAATAGGAGTCTTGACATAGTAGATATGCTGAATTGGATAGTGCTAGATCAGGCCACTTTTTCTGAATTTCGAAATATTTTTGTCTAAAAGTTGAAGCAGCATATCTTTCCAGCCCACTAATTTTTCCACTTGTAGCTAATAGTACAAGGACTGTTCCAGGCATCGACGTGGCTATCTGGTCAAGGGTTAAGCCAGGAGCATCAACTGATATTTTTAATTTGTTTTTTTCCGCGAAATGCCAAAGACCGATTATCCAATGAGCTAATGAAGACTCATAAAGAAGAGATCCACTACTATTTATTAATCTGTGAAAGTCAATTTTTAAAGTTATGTCCTCTTTTGGGATGCTGTTAGAGTCAAAGTCATCCATTTCTTGTAGAGAACAAGGTAACGAAACAGTATTCATTGAGTAATTTTGCACACAATTGAGCCCTTTGAATCATAGCATTAGTTATGATTGGAATACTTTTTTGGAAAATGATCCCCATACTAGATGAGGTTTCAGATTGAGTTAAACCTCGTCGCACCTGGAAAAAAGCGGTTGTTAGTTATTGCAACAAGACATCGGCATCGATGCTACTTCAAGATAGCCAAACGCACCAATGCGCAGAAATAAGCATTCTGCGCTACCAATCGATACGAACCTGTATCCCCCACACCGGCTCCGCCCCACGAGTATGCTCCGGCAGCGGATTCGTGACCCCCGCTCCCGCAGCAAGTGCAGGCGCTTGAACGTTGTTGACCAGTTGCCATTGCATCGTCGTTTTCACTCCCAGCATCCGGTCTGCTTCCGCATTGAGCACCCCGAGAGGGTCGGTAATGAACAGGGCGGCCTTGTCCGACCAGTCGAGATTGCCGGATTTTGCGCGGATGCGTTCGCGCCACGGCGTAAACAGGTACTCACCAACGAGGAAACCCACGACCGGCGTAACCACGACATCCTGGATGGAAACAGGCTCATACATGGCTTCCGCGCCGTACTCGAATATCGTCGATAGCAGGGCCGAGTACCAGAATGCCTGCATTCGGTCCAAGCCGCGCTCCCGTCCCCGGATGTAATACGCGCCGCCCCAGTAGGGATGCAACACGTAATTGATCCACCAGCGGTCTTCGTCCCACACCGGGTTGGTGACGTTGTCGCCCCATTTCTTGAAGCTGTAGTCGCTCTTGTCGTCGTCATCCCAGCCGGAAACGCTTTCCGGCGCAGCGTACAGCGCGGCGATGGTGACGAACTGGTAGCCCAGGAAATAGGCGGTATCGCGGCGTAAACCCGGCCAGTCCGGCTGGTCGGGGGGCGATCCCCTCCAGCGGTAACCGTACTGTTGCATATCAGCATCCCGCGCATCCGGCGTTTCGCCGAGGGCGGCCTGGTAGGCGGCGAGTACCGAGGAACGGTCGAGGAGCATGTCGGCATAGCGGGCCTGGCCGAACGCGTCGCCGCTCTCGGCAGCGGCGGGAGTGGCGCAGAACAGGCAAACCGCGAGGCTCGCGATGCAGCGCATCGTTTGTCCTGAACGGAATGTGCCAGAGTGAACCGCCATTGCTCCACCCCTTCTTTTTGTATTCCTGCCGTTGTGACCGGACCGGCTACTTCTCCATTACCAACCCATGTTCCACCGCATAAACCGCCGCCTGCACCCGGCTGGCGAGATTCAACTTGCGCAAGATTCCCTGCACATGAATCTTGACGGTGGACTCGGATAAATCCAGTTCTCGCGCGATTTCCTTGTTGCTGTCGCCGCGCGCCAGTTTCACGATAATTTCCTTTTCGCGCGGCGAGAGTTTCACGCTATCCGCGCCATTGACTTTGGCCGGAGCGCGCATCGCGTCGGCCAGCTTGCCGCCCATCTGCGGCGACATGACCGATTCGCCGGCGGCGGCGCGGCGGATGGATTGCAACAGGAAATCGGTATCGATGTTTTTCAGCAGGTAGCCGCGTGCGCCGATGCGCAGGGCTTCGAGCAGGTCTTCCGCATCTTCCGACACGGTGAGCATGACGATCTGCGCGTTGGGGGCTTCGTCTTTCAGCAGCGGGATGGTTTCGAGACCGCTCATGTCGGGCATGTGCAGGTCCAGCAGAATGACGTCCGGGTTCAGGCGCTTGGCGTCCTTGACGCCTTCGAGGCCGCTGCCGGCTTCGCCGACCAGTTCGAAATCGTCCTGCCGTTGCAGCACCAGCTTGATGCCGCTGCGGAACAGGCTGTGGTCGTCGATGATGAGGACGCGGATGGGGTTCATGCGGCCCCCGTCGTCATCGGTGTGGCGGCCCAGGAGAGACAAACGCGCGTGCCCTGCCCCGGCGTGGATTCGAGCGTCAGCTTGCCGCCCATGCGGTGGGCGCGTTCGCGCATGATGCGGATGCCCACGTGCGTGTCGCCGGCACTGCTTTCCGGATCGAATCCGTGGCCATTGTCTTGCACGCATAATCGGCATTCGCCTTCGGATACCAGCTCGACTTCCACCTTGGTTGCCCCTGAATGTTTGCGTATGTTGGATAAGGATTCCTGCAGGATGTGCAGCACTTGCAGCACGTACTCCGGCGGCAAATCAAGATTGGGTCCGACACGACTGTAGTGCGTGTGGATGCCGACCTGCCCTTCGAATTTTTCGAGTGCGCTGCCGATGGCGACATCGAGGTCGGCGTGGTCCAGCTTGGTACGAAAATGCACCAGCAATTCGCGCACGTCGTCGTAGCTTTCCTGCACGCCTTCGCGGATCTGCTCGACGACTTCGATGGCGTTGGCAACCTTCTGGTCGCTCAGGTCCTGATGCAGCAGTTGCACCTGGATATTGAGGAAGGCCAGCGACTGCGCGATGCTGTCGTGCAGCTCCTGTGCCAGCAGGTTGCGCTCTTCGGAGATCGCCATTTCCTTCTCGCGGGCGATCAGGCGCTGGTTGTCGATGGCGGTGCCGAGGTGCAGGCCCACCGATTCCAGCAGCCGCACTTCGCCCGGCGGCAGGATGCGCGTGACGTTGAAAAAGAGGTTCAGCAGCCCCAGCATGTTCTGCTTGGAGCGGATGGGAATGGCGGCAATGGAGCGGAAATTATCGCGGCTGCAGGCGTGCAGCAACGGCTTGGACGACGGAACGGTGAATTCGGAACTGACGGCGATGCCGTCGCGCGCGACTTCGCCGCAAACGCAGGAGCCGACCGCGAGATAGGTTTCCTCGGCCAGAAAGTGATCGGACACGCCGCGTGCGGCGACCACCTTCAATTGCTCGCCCTTGGGGTCGGTCAGACGTATAACCCCGCCGCTGGCGCCGAACAGCGCGATCATGCGTTCCAGCACGCTGTCGCACAGCGGCTCGGCGGCTGTCGATGCGTTAAGGAAAGCAGCCATTTCATACAGCGTACCCAGCTCGCGATTCTTGACTTCGAGCCGCTGCGTTTTCTCCGCGATGCGCTCTTCCAACGTGGCATAGGTATTCTGCAATTTCTCCGCCATCTGGTTGAAGCCCTGCGCCAGCTCGCTCAGTTCATCCCCGCCGATTACCGGCAGCCGCACGCTGAAATCGGCCTTGCCCATGCTTTGCAAGCCGTCGTTGAGCCGCTTCACCGGGCGCACCAGCAGCAACGAAAAAATGTAATCGAGCAGGATGGTGCCCAACAAAGCCACCACGATCAGGCCGATCTGGAAAGAGCGCAGTATGCCGGTGGCGCGAGCATTGCTCTTCTCTACCAGCACCACCAGGTCGTCGATGCCGGTGACAAATCCATCGAGCGAAACCTGGTACTCGGACAAGAGCCGTACCTGCTCAGCCGTCGAGCCGGCACTCTGAATGCCCTGGATGCGAGGTTTGATCACGTTCAGCCAGGCGGATTGCAACTCTGCCATTTGCCGGTCGACGGCGGGTTCATCGGGAAGGAATAGCGGACGCTGCGGATTGCCGTGCTTGAGTTCGATCAGCGTGCGCTCGAAACGCACGGTTTCCTGCTCGATATTGGCGCTCAGGTTCAGCTCGGGCTGCCGCACCTGTTGTGCGAGCAGGAACGCAATGCGGTAGGAGCGCATGCGCTCCTTGCCGGCGTCGTTGATCGCCGCGGCGCTGCCTTCGAGCTGCCAGGAAACGAACAGCGTGGACCCGATGGCTACCACCGCCACAAGAAAATAAAACACCAGCAATCCTGTGATTTTCTGGCTGATCTTGAGTTTCATCATGCAGTGCCTTCAAAGCCCGAATCGCGGACGCGCAAGTCTTTTATGTTACTCCGAACGGTTCCGGCAATCCAAAGGAATCAGGCAAACCGACAGGCTGCGAGGCGCAGCCCTTGAAACTCCTACATCGACGAATACACCGGTCCGCTTCCGCCTTCCGGCGGTACCCACACGATATTCTGCGTCGGGTCCTTGATGTCGCAGGTTTTGCAGTGGATGCAGTTCTGCGCGTTGATCTGCAAGCGGGCGGCCTCGCCGCTGCCGACGATTTCATAAACGCCGGCCGGGCAATAGCGCTGCTCGGGCGCATCGAAGCGCGGCAGATTGAGCCGCACCGGCACGGCGGCGTCCTTCAATTGCAGATGGCACGGCTGGTCGGCGTCGTGCGCGATGTTGCTGAGGGCTATCGAACTCAGCCGGTCGAACGTCACCACACCGTCGGGCTTGGGGTAGCTTATTTCCGGCATCGCCGCAGCCGGACGCGTGCATTCGTGGTCGGCTTGCATGTGACGCAATGTCCAGGGCAGGCGTATGCCGAATGCCGCGAGCCACATCTCGGCGCCGCCAAGCAAGGTGCCGCCCCAGGTTCCGAGACGCGACAGCCACGGCTTCACGTTACGTACCGCATCGAGGTCGCGCCAGACCCAGGAATTGCGCAGTTTTTCCGGATAGTCCGTCAGCACATCCTGCGAAGCGGGACGCGATTCGTCGGTAAATGCCTCGAACGCGGCTTCGGCGGCAAGCATGCCGGATTTCATCGCGTTGTGCGTGCCCTTGATGCGCGGCACGTTGACCATGCCGGCACTGCAGCCGATCAGCGCGCCGCCGGGGAAGACCAGCTCCGGCCAGGATTGCAGGCCGCCTTCGCTGATTGCCCGCGCGCCGTAGCTCAGGCGCTGCGCGCCTTCGAGCAGATTGCGCATGCTCGGATGCGTCTTGAAACGCTGGAATTCGTCGAACGGCGAGAGGTGCGGGTTGGCATAATCGAGATGCACGACAAAACCCACCGCCACCAGGTTTTCGCCGTAGTGATAGACGAACGATCCGCCGCCGGTATCGGCCGTGAGCGGCCAGCCCTGGCTGTGCTCGACGAGGCCCGGCCGATGTTTGTCCGCGGGCACGCGCCAGATTTCCTTGAATCCGAGGCCGTATTTCTGCGGCGAAGCGTTGCGGCGCAGGTCGAATTTGGCTTCCAGTTGCCGCGTCAGCGAGCCGCGCGTGCCCTCGGCGATCAGCGTGTAGCGGGCACGGATCTCGATGCCGGGCGTGAACTGCGGCGTTTCTTCGCCACGGGCATTGCGGCCCATGTCGCCCGTGATGATGCCGATGACGTGGCCGTGCTCGTCGTAAAGCATTTCCTGCGCGGAAAAACCGGCATAGATTTCCACGCCCAAAGCTTCGGCCTGGCTCCCCAGCCAGCGGCACAAATCGCCAAGGCTTCCGATGTACGCGCGCTTGTTGCGCATCAGCGGCGGCAACAACCAGTGCGGGATCGACCTCGATTCGGTTTCGCTCAGGATCAGGAAGCGGTCTTCCGTGACCGGGGTTTTCAGCGGCGCGCCCTTTTCGGCCCAATCCGGTATCAGCTCGTCCAGCGCCACCGGATCGATGACCGCGCCGGAGACGATGTGCGCACCGACTTCCGCGCCTTTTTCCAGCACGCAGACGCTGATTTCCTTGCCGGATTCCAGCGCCAATTGTTTGAGACGAATTGCCGCCGCCAGCCCGGATGGGCCAGCGCCGACGATGAGGATGTCGTACTGCATTACGTCGCGTTGCATGCTGAGTTCACTTTTAAGCTATAGGTGGAATATCGATTTCGTCGCTGCGGCTCAAGCCTTCGGTCATTTCCCGGCAAAGCGCCAGGAATTCGCGCATGCCGGCGGTCTGGTATTTCTGCTTGTGCCAGAGAAAATAGAAATAGCGCCGCAGGTCGAGATCCGGCGTGTCTATCGGCACCAGGCTGCCGCGACGGAATGCATCTTTCAGCGCCAGCCGTGAAATGCAGCCGAGGCCGAGGCCGGATTCCACTGCCCGTTTGATCGCCTCGGTGTGCTCCAGTTCGAGGCGGATGTTCAGCCGCGAGTGGTGGTTGTGCATCGCACGGTCGAAAGTTTCGCGCGTGCCGGAGCCCTTCTCGCGCAGGATCCACGGCTCCGCCAGCAGTTGCTCGAGCGGAACCCGCTTCTTGCCTGCAAGCGGATGGCCCGGCGCGCAGAACATCGCCAGTTCATCCGCGATCCACGGCTGGACTTCCAGGTCGGGATGGTTGCAGTCGCCTTCGATCAGCCCGAGATCGAGCGCGTAATGCGCGACCTGCTGCACGATGGTTGAGGTGTTGTGCACCTGCAGCTGCACCTGGGCTTGCGGATGTCGTTGCAGGAACTTCGCGACGATCAGCGTAGTCAAGTAATTACCGATGGTCAGCGTGGCACCGATGCTGAGCGGGCCAAAGCCGGAACGGCCCTCGAGCAGGTCTTCGACCTCGTTGGCACGGTCGAGCAGTTCCACCGCGCGGGGCAGCAATTGCCTCCCGACCTCGTTCAGGCGCAAGGACTTCCCCACCCGGTCGAACAGTTGCAAGCCGAACTGCCGCTCGAATTCGCCCAGCGCGGTGCTGGTGGCCGATTGCGACAGCGGGATTTCCTCGGCGGCACGCGAGACATTGCCGCTGCGTCCGATGGCGACGAAGACTTCAAGCTGGCGTAGGGTGAATTTCATATCTGTTTAATAGATAGATATTATCTAAACAATCCATTTAACAAATATTCTACCGGCGAATAGAATGCAATGCAATTGCAGCATTAACTGAAGGATTTGCCATGAAAATTCTGGTCGCGGTCAAACGGGTCGTGGATCACAACATACAGGTGCGCATCAAGCCGGACGGCTCGGACGTGGATATCGCCGGCGTAAAGATGAGCATCAACCCGTTCGACGAAAACGCCGTCGAGGAGGCGCTGCGCCTGAAAGAACGCGGCGTCGCCAAGGAAATCGTCGCAGTGTCGTTTGGCACGGCCGCCAATCAGGATGTGCTGCGTCACGCCCTGGCCATGGGCGCGGATCGCGCATTGCTGGTCGAGACCGAAAGCGAGCTCCAGCCGCTGGGCGTCGCCAAATTATTGAAAGCCGTGGTGCAGCGTGAACAGCCGGATATCGTGCTGCTCGGCAAGCAGGCCATCGACGACGATGCCGGCCAAACCGGCCAGATGCTGGCGGCGCTGCTGGGCGTGGGACAAGGTACGTTCATTTCCAGCCTGAACATAGAAGGCGATGAAGCACTCGTCACCCGTGAAATCGATGGCGGCACCGAGCAGATCGCGGTGCGCCTGCCGGCCGTGCTGACCGCCGACCTGCGGCTCAACGATCCACGCTTCGTCAAACTGCCCAACCTGATGATGGCGAAAAAGAAGCCTATCGAATCCCTGAGTGCCGCCGAACTGAGCACCGACACTGCGCCGCGCCTCAAGCAAGTCAAAGTGTCCGAGCCGCCCGCGCGCAAGCCCGGCATCAAGGTGAACGACGTGCAAGAACTGATTGCAAAACTCCATGAAGAAGGAATGCTGTCATGAGCGTATTGATACTCGCCGAACACGATGGCAAGGCGCTGAACCCGGCAGTGAATCACGCCGTAACTGCCGCGCAGGCCTGGGACTTGCCGGTGCATTTGCTGATCGCAGGAAATGACACGAACGTCATCGCGCAGGCTGCGGCGGAAATCGCTGGCGTTGCGCGGGTCATCCGCGTCGATGCCGCACATCTGGAGCATCCGCTGGCAGAAGACCTGGCCAATATCGTTGTTGCCCTTGGGCGCGACTACAAGGTGATTCTAGGCGTGCATGGCGCGTTTGCCCGCAATGTCTTGCCGCGTGCGGCGGCGTTGCTAGATGTGGCGATGGTGTCCGATGCGGTCGAGATCCTGCCCGGCAACACTTACGTGCGCCCGATCTATGCCGGCAGCGTGTATTCCACCGTGCAGAATGGCGACGCGATCCAGATCGTCACCGTGCGCAGCAGCCGCTTCAAGGCCGCTGACCTCGGCGGAAACGCTGAGATCGCCAGCGTAGACGCGCCGCCTGCTTTCGGCAAATCCCGCTGGGTTGGACGCACGCACCAGCATTCGGATCGCCCGGCGCTGGGTTCGGCACGCATCGTCGTGTCCGGCGGCCGTTCGCTGGGTAGTGCGGAGAAATTCGACGCGGTGCTGACCCCGCTTGCGGAAAAGCTGGATGCCGCGCTGGGCGCCACGCGCGCCGCCGTGGATGCCGGCTACGCGCCCAACGACATCCAGGTCGGCCAGACGGGCATCGTCGTCGCGCCCGACCTCTACATCGCCGTCGGCGTGTCCGGCGCGGTGCAGCACACCTACGGCATGAAGGACAGCAAGATCGTCGTCGCCATCAACCAGGACCCGGACGCGCCGATCTTCCAGGTCGCCGATTACGGCCTCGTTGCCGATTTGTTCGACGCGGTGCCGAAACTGACCGCCGCCATTCACTAAAGAAAACGAAAGCAACACATGAGCGCACTCGCCACAGAAAAAGTACTGAGCGTCCATCACTGGAACGACACCCTGTTCAGCTTCAAGACCACGCGCGACCCCGGCCTGCGCTTCGAGAACGGCCAGTTCGTGATGATCGGCCTGCACGTGAACGGCAAGCCGCTGCTGCGCGCCTACAGTATCGCCAGCCCGAATTACGAGGAGCACCTGGAATTCTTCAGCATCAAGGTGCCCAACGGCCCGCTGACCTCGCGCCTGCAACACCTGGAAGTCGGCCAAGAAGTGCTGGTCAGCCGTAAACCCACCGGCACGCTGGTGCTGCATGATCTGCTGCCCGGCAAGCATCTCTACCTGTTCTCCACCGGTACCGGCCTCGCGCCTTTCATGAGCGTGATCCAGGACCCGGAAGCCTACGAACGCTATGAGAAGATCGTGCTGATTCACGGCGTGCGCTACGTGAATGAACTGGCCTACGAGGACTTCATCACCAACGAATTGCCGCAAAACGAATTCTTCGGCGAGGAAGTGCGCAACAAGCTGATCTACTACCCCACCGTGACGCGCGAGCCATACCGCAACCAGGGTCGCCTGACCGACCTGATCGAGTCCGGCAAGCTGTTCGAGGACATCGGCCTGCCGCCGCTCGACCCGGCCGTGGACCGCGGCATGATCTGCGGCAGCCCGCAAATGCTGGAAGACACCAGTGCCTTGTTGGACCGGCGCGGTTTCAAGATTTCGCCTCGCATCGGCGATCCGGGCGATTACGTGATCGAACGAGCGTTCGTCGAGAAGTAAGTGCTTTTACCCCTCACCCCAACCCTCTCCCGCAAGGGGAGAGGGAGCTACCCCTATATGTTCCCTCTCCCCTTGCGGGAGAGGGTTGGGGTGAGGGGGCTTCCACCTGCGCTACGAAGGATCACAAGCAGGTAAAATCACGCCCCTATGGACAAACGCATTCCCGTCACCCTGCTCACCGGCTTTCTCGGCAGCGGCAAGACCACCCTGCTCAACAAGCTCCTGCGCCACGAAGGCATGCAGGATACGGCCGTGGTCATCAACGAAATCGGCGATGCCGGGTTGGATCACATTCTTGCCCGCACGGTAGAAGATACCTACATCGCAGAAAACACCCTGCTGCTTGGCTCGGGCTGCCTGTGCTGCACACTGCGCACCGAGTTGGCCGACACACTGCGCGACCTGTATTTCAAGCGCGCATTGCATGCGATCCCGGAATTCAGCCGCCTGGTGATCGAAACCACCGGCCTGGCCGACCCCGGCCCCATCCTCGCCAACCTGCTCAACGAACCACTGATCGGCACGAACTACCGGCTGGATGCAGTCGTCGTCGTCGTGGACGGCGTACATGGATTGGCGCAGATCGAAGAGCATGCCGAAGCTCGCAAGCAGGCAGCCGTGGCGGACGTGCTGCTGATTTCCAAGGCCGACCTGGCAACGCGCGAGCAACTCCAGGCGCTAGCGGATGCATTGAATGCCCTCAACCCCGGCGCGACACAGCATCGCATAACCTTCGGGCATATCGATCCGCACGCCATTCTGGATGTGGGCCTGTTCGACAGCGAGAGCAAGAAGGCCCAGCCGCAACGCTGGCTGCGTGCGCCGGAACGTTCAGCCACCGCGCGCGGCACCCTGCCGCAAAAAATCCACGACGACGCCATCGCCAGCTTTACCGTCACCCTGCCCCAGCCGCTGCGCTGGTCACAGCTCGAACCGGCACTGGAAAAACTCTGCGAGAGGCATGGCCAGGGATTGCTGCGCCTGAAGGGGATTATTCACGTCGATGACAGCCCGGCGCCGCTGGCGGTGCATGCGGTGCAACACACGCTGTACCCGCCGACGCTGCTGGAGGGGTGGACCGAAGAGCATCCCTCATCCCGCGTGGTAGTCATCGGCAAGGGGTTGGACGAGAAGAAAATACGAAATTTGCTGACGCAGATTTAACCATCGATGCGCGCGACCAAGGGGAGATGGTCCGAAGCCACTCTCGCCAGCGGTGTCGCATGCACGTCGACGCGCACCAGCCGCCGGCGCGGGCTGATCCAGATGCGATCCAGCGCGAATACAGGCCAGGGTGCGGGAAACGTCGCCGGAGCAGGAACCGCTTCGAAATGGCGGTGCAGCATGCGCAGCGGCCTCCCCCAAGTCAGCCACTCGTTGATGTCGCCCATCAGGATCATCGGCATTTGGTTGGTACCGAAGGCCTTGAGTAATGTCCCGATCTGCGTGCGCCGCTCCCCCGGACGCAGGCCGAGATGGGTGGCAATGACCCGCAGCGGGTGCCCGTGGCAATCGATATCGGCATCCAGCGCGCCGCGCGGTTCGCAACGGCCGAACGACAGGTCGATATTGCGCGTGGCGATAATCGGATAGCGGCTCAGGACGGCATTGCCGAACCGGCGTCTCGGATTGCAATGCGTCGGACCTTCGACCGCGTGATAACCGGTCATCTCTTGCAGAACCTGCAATACATCCGGCCAATCCTCCCCGCTCAGCGGCACTTCCTGCAAGGCAATGATGTCGGCGCGAATTTCCTGCAATACTTTGCCCACCCGCTTCGGCGAAAACTGCCCATCCATCCCGATGGCGCTGTGTATGTTGTAGGTGGCAACCGTCACCGGCCATGGATTGAAGTCCGGCGTCATGCCCTCTTCGACAGGACTCAGCAGGTTGGCATCGTTCAGGTTCATTGCGCCTCGGCACTGGCTCTGCGTTCAAACACCCGTTGCAATCCGATTGCCGTGGCGATAATCAGGACTGCAACGCCCACCAGCACGGCAATCCCGCCCGGACTCGGGTTGCGTACGGCTTCGGCCAGGTGATGGGCAAAGGTGACGGTAATGATGATACCGGGCACCATGCCGAGCATCGTGCCGATCAGGTAATCGCGGAACGGGATGTGGAAGGCACCTGCAATCACATTGACCACGGTGAAAGGCGCTACCGGAAACAGGCGGATGACGGCCACGGCAACGATGCCGCGCTTGGCGATGTGATTCTGCATGCGCCTGACGCGCGACCCAAGCATGCGGTTGACGGTATCCTTGCCCAGCCAGCGGCCGATGCCGTAAGTAATCACGGCGCTCAGCATGGTGCCACCGATGGCATACAAAACGCCCGCAAGCGGGCCGAATACTATGCCGGTAACGCCGATCAGCAAGAGAACAGGCACCATCAGCAGGCCGGCGACGGCATACCCGCCGATCACCACCACCGGCGTGAAAGGCATGGCTTCGAGGCTGCGCGCCACCTTGACCATCGATGCCAGGTTGACCCATTCTCCCAGCGGCGTCCAACGCCACGCGATCGCCAGCAGGATCAGTGCTATCGCCAGCGCGCCGAAGGCGACCATGCGCCGCGGTACCGGCCGGTGGACATCACGAGGCACAAACTGCTCGACCAGCTCATCCGGGTCGATAGGCTTCTCGGGGTCGAACACCGCCTGCTCCGGTATCAGGGCATCCAGTTCCGGCACCGACTCGGGATCGAATACATTCAATGACCTCCCCGAACCCTGCAATGCAGCAACAGTTTCATGCAGGCTCGCACGGCGCTGCAGCTCTTCGTCGACTTTTTCCGGTGCCACATCAAGATGCTCGCCCATCAGGCGGCTTCTCAGACGGGCAATCGCGCGGCGCACCGCATCCTGCCGGCTGCCGTGCGCTTCGATCGCCAGTTTGCATTCGGTATCGAGCGACATCGAACGATTGCTGAGATTGGCGGAACCAACGCAAATGAGGTCGTCGTCCACCGTGAAAACCTTGCTGTGCACATTGAGGCACTCGCCCTCCTTCATACCCGGCAATTCCGCGCAATACATGCGATAGCGCCCCTGCCCGTCGGCCTTTTTCAGGCGCTGATGCACGCGTGCCCGCAATACGCCCATGGTCGCCTCCTCCAGCCAGCCGCTCTGGGTCTTGGGCGTCACGATCATGACTTCCGGCGCATCGTCTTCGATCAGGCGCGCCGCCAGTGCATTGCAGATCAGGTCGGAAGTGAAGTACTGGTTCTCGAAAAAAAGTTTTTCGCGCGCGGCGGCGATAGCGTCGAGATGCAACTGACGCACTTCGTACACGCCGGTACGTCCGTTGTAGGCCGGCTCGGTACGCGCGATACCGATCTCGATATCGGTGATGTCAGGAGTTATGTCCTCCGGCCATAAATCCTGTGCCATCTTGGCGGACGCCGTCTTGGGTTCCTTGCCGGTGGCGCGCTCCCAGCGCTCGCGCGCCAGTTCGCCGAGTGCGCGAGCAACATCGCCGTCCACCATGGCCTGCACGTCATGGAATGGCCCATAAGGCTTGCCATCGCTATCGCGCCGCAACGGCGAATCGCTGGCATGGTCAGTGGTATCCCAGCGGCAGCGCGTGATATCCAGGCCGCCGGTAAATGCCAGCGCATCGTCGATGACCACGACCTTTTGATGATGCGAAGCCCCGACCGGATGCTCGGCATCCATATGGAATTCCAGACCCCGATGACGGCTGCGCCAGCCTAGCCTGGTTGCCGGCCACTCGCGCTCCAGCGCAAACAGCATCGCAAAATTCCAGTTGAGCACATGGATGTGCAGGTCAGGACGATCGTCTGCCACAGCATAGAGAAAGTCCCCCAGTTGCTCGGGATAACCGTCATTTGCGCCTTCCGGAACCAGATGCATGCGGCTGTCAATGTCCCAGCTCAGGATAAAAACGCTGTGCTTGGCTTTGAGAATGGCTTTTCTCAATGTTTTGAAATAGATATCGGCATCGACCAGCATGCTGAAGCGATGGGCATGCTCGATGCGCCAGCAGTTGCGGCCCGGCCGTAACAGGCGAGCAGGAGGATGCGCAGAAAAGTGGTGTTGCATGATTGGACGCCGGGGGTGGAATTACAGGTTCGACGCCCAGATGCAATTATGGTTTCGGACCGGCTTTAGGGCAAAGGGATTAAAAAGGGCCTGAAAAATTTCAGGCCCTTTTGATTCACGGTGGCAGATGATCGAAAGAAATTAAGTCTGTCGTCGGAATAGCCAATCAAGCCATCCCATGATTAACGCTCCTCTACAAACTGGTTGAGTAATTTATTTACCAGAGGAGCAATAATCAAAATTGCAATAAACACGATGGGCCATGCAGTAACAAATGCAGTCAGCCATTTCATCATAAAGCGTGTGTGCGGTGCGGAATGCAGATAAATAATGATGCCGGACACAATCAATGCGGTGCTGGCTGACATGATCAACGCAAAGAGGACCACGCGATAACGATATGGGATTTTATTTGCCATAAGCCCTAGTTTCTTCGGTCAGGCCAATACCAGTTCGACCAGTTTGCGGGGGTTATCGACAAAGGCAAAATGGCCGGTATTGGCAACAGTGGTGATGGCTACTCCACCTAACTCTTTTGCGGTGCGCTGGCGCTCATCCAGCGTCGACCAATCATGTTCGCCGTAGATGAGTTTGACAGGGACTTTTACCCCAGCATACTTGGATCGGGCCTTGCTCCATGAACGCCAGTTGGCGAAGACGTTGCGCTCTACATAACGGTAGCCTTTGCGATATCCAGCGCGATTAAGTTCAGTGAGTAATTGATTGGGCATCCAGCGCTTCATCCGCAATCCGCCACGCATGATGAGGCCAAGCAATGGTTTGTTTTCCATAGCCGCAAAAACTGCTCCGAGGACGGGAATGGCAAACTGACCAAGGATGAAGTTAGCAATGAAATTCCCACGGCGTACTCCATCTGCATAGCGCGCGTCGTAGTCATATGTATTGGATGAAACTACTGCCTTGATACGTTCAGGCAATGCGCTGGCAACGGTCAGTGCCAAAACAGCGCCAATGGATTCGCCTACCAGGGTTACCTCCCGCAGATCGAGTTTTTCTATAAAGGCGATGACCGCACTGCGGAAATACGGCTCGTCATAGCTTGCCTTGGTATCAATGGACGAGTAGCCATGGCCGGGTAAATCAATGGCATAGACCGTGTAATGCTGCGCAAGCAGTGGAATCACCTCTTGAAAGTAATCCAGTTGCGTGCGGATGGTATGCATCAGAACCAACGGCGCACCCTTCCCCGTTTTTAAAAATCGTAATGTTCTGCCACCGTCTATTCGAATATCTGATACTTGGCCAATTCCGGATAAATCCTGCATTTTGCTACTCCTCTAATCTGCTTTCCAATGTGTCGCGGCTAATAAAACTTACCAAGGCAAAGGCTCGCCTTCGTGAATGAAACCGCCGCTTGGTCCGTTGTCATCCAGCGTCGCCAATTGCACGCTGGTTTTCCCGCTATCGGCAACTTCCATCGGCGCATTGGGCCCGCCAAGTTCGGTTTTAACCCAGCCAGGATGTGCAGAATTCACTTTGATATTGGTGTCGCGCAGTTCATGCGCCAGATGGATGGTGTAAACATTTAACGCGGCCTTGGAGGCGTTGTAGGCAAAAGATTTTGCCGGGTCGATGGGTGAATTCGGCATGCTGTGCAAGGTCAGCGAGCCCAAAATACTGGATAGGTTAACAATGCGGCCCGCTGGCGCCTTCCTGATAAGCGGCAGTAGTTTCTGCGTCAGCGCAACCACAGCAAAAAGATTGGTCTGGAAAGTCTGTTGCAATACATCGGTGCTCACCGAGCTGCTGTTATTCTTGCCCATGATCTGTTCGATCAGCATCCCGGCGTTGTTGACCAGGATGTCCAGCTTGCCGAAATGCTGATCGAAGTATTCATATGCGGCATCGCCCGATGCCGGCTGAGCAGCATCATAGGCAATTGCTTCTGCCTTGATGCCGAGCGCCTGTAGCTGTTTGGCCGCTGCCTGACCTTTCGTGAGATCACGAGCACCAAGCACTACGGTTATTCCCAACTCACCTAGTCCCTTTGCAGTTTCAAATCCGATGCCGCGATTCGCGCCAGTGATAAATGCCACTTTGCCTTGATGCTGAGTCATTTTGCTTATCCTTAGGTTGGTCTTGAAAGATGTATTGGATACATAAACCAATATTATGTACCGAACGGTAAATAATATTAGCCAAGCAAAAATTTATTGTCAAATATATTTGTACCTAACGGTATAATAATTATACGAACCATTCTTTTATTGACGTCATGAACACTGAAAAATCGAACAAGCAACGTGGCCGCCCACCTGCTTTTGACCATGAAGAAGCCTTGGAGAAAGCGCTACAGGTATTCTGGTTACGCGGCTATGAAGGCGCTTCCATGGCAGAGCTGACCGAGGCCCTGGGCATTAATCGCCCGAGTATTTATGCCGCTTTCGGCAACAAGGAAGAATTGTTCCGTAAAGCGTTGGGGAAATATCTTGCCGGACCCGTGGCTTACGTGGCCGAAGCCATGAAAGAGCCGACTTCACGCCAAGTTGTCGAGAAATTTCTGACCAAATCCGCCGAGCTTTTAACAAACCCGAATAATCCCCGAGGCTGCATGATTGTGCAGGGTGCACTGTCATGCGGGCAGGGTTCGGCGTTGATCCAACAGGAGCTGATCGCGCATAGAAAAGGTTATGAAGATGTCTTGAGGCAGCGCTTCGAATTGGCACAGATGCAAGGCGACCTACCAAACAGCGTTAATGCATCCGATCTCGCCAAATACGTAGCTACAATTCATCAAGGGATGTCGGTTCAGGCAACGAGCGGAGCAACCAGAGAAGACCTGATGGCTGTGGTCGAAGTGGCTTTGAAGAGCTGGCCGACTTAATGCCTGCTAGAGATAGTTGACATAAAAAAATGGCCCGGAATATATCCAAGCCATTTTTTCAAAAATTTCCGACAGACTTTATTTATGATCATAAACAATAAAGTCTGTCGAGGCATGTGTTCATAACCATCTGAATTTTAATAGGATGAATTTTTAGCAAACTGACTTCAAAGACTGTCGAATTAGCGTTAAATGCAAGTCAATAAATGCCGCCTCTAATAAAGCCTGTAGGATATTGAGTAGAGTGCACCGCAATACCCTAAATTACAGCTAGTAAGCCTTGAGAAGCCCGCTTGTGCGGGCTTCTACCATATCGCTTCATTAGACGCACTTGAATATCTAGTGCTGTTAGACGTGGTTTCCAGCGGCATTAATGAGCCATTTCAACATTCATTGGTTGTTTGATTTTGAACCAGATAGCGTACATTGCTGGCAGAAACACCAGCGTCAGTACCGTGCCAACAAGCGTGCCGCCAATGAGCGTATAGGCCAACGTTCCCCAAAATACCGAATGCGTAAGCGGGATAAACGCCAGAATTGCAGCCAAGGCGGTCAAAATCACCGGCCGTGCACGCTGGACAGTAGCCTCGACAACAGCATCAAATGAATTCAACCCTTCCTTCAAGTTATGTTCGATCTGCCCAATCAGGATCAAGGTATTCCGCATCAGGATGCCTGAAAGCGCGATCAAGCCCACCAGAGCATTGATCCCAAAAGGTTGCTGGAACAGTATCAGTGTCGGAACCACGCCGATCAGCCCTAGGGGGCTCGTAGCAAACACCATGACCATGGCCGCGATTGATCGCACCTGCAGGATGATGATCAGCAACGTAACCGCAATCATGATCGGGAACAGAGGCACCAATGCTCTGGTCGCCTTGCCCGACTCTTCGATAGAACCCGCCTCTTCGATTTTGTATCCCGCTGGAAGCTTGTCGATAATTGGCTGCAATTGGACCATGATCGCTGTAGAGACATCGGGCGGCTGCAATTCCTCTGCTATGTCACCGCGGACGGTAATTGTCGGGGTGCGGTCGCGCCTGCGAAGAGTGGGCTCTTCCATGCGGACATCAACCACCCCTACCTGCGACAACGAAACACGCTGCCCTTCAGAACCGATCAGCGTGAAGCCGGATATTTTCTCAGGATCCAGACGCATGTTTTCTGCTGCACGACCGACCACCTGTACCGCGCGAATATCTTCACGCACTTCGGTCACCGGTATGCCGCTCAGCAGAAATTGGAGTTGTTGAGCGACGCTATTCGATGTGAGCCCAAAAGCCTGAAGTCGATCCTGCTGGAGAGTAAAGTGCAGGGCCGGCACACGCACACCCCAGTCGGTATTCACGGTGCGCATCATGGGGCTTGCGTCCATCACGCTTCGTACTTCGGCAGCAATGGCACGCAACTTTTCCGGATCCTGCCCACTTACGCGGAAAGCCACTGGGAACGGAGAGTAAGGGCCGAATACCAATTGTGTAACACGCACACGCGCTTCTGGAGCCAATCCATCAGCAATGGCCTGGCGTAGCCTCAGTTTCAGAACCTCGCGCTCTTCTTGATTGTCCGTGCGTACCACGAGTTTTGCGAATGACGGATCGGGGAGTTCGGGCGACATGGCGAGGTAGAAGCGCGGTGCCCCCTGGCCAATATACGACGTCACAATCTTTGCTTCCTTCTGTTTCGCCAGCCATGCCTCAACCTTGGCCGTGGCGGCACTGGTCTGCGCAATGGAGGTTCCATAAGGCATTTGGACCTCGACCAACACCTCAGGACGGTCAGAAGTCGGGAAAAATTGCTTCTTCACGACCGCCATGCCCAGGATGGCGACAACAAAAGCCCCTATCACGATGGCGGCCACGATCCACTTATAACGAATTATTCGGCCCAACAGCGAACGGAAACGGTTGTAGTTCGGGGTGCTGTAAATGGCTTCGTAACCGCCTTCCACCGTCTTCATGTCAGGAAGCATCTTGACGCCCAAATACGGGGTGAAGACTACGGCAACGATCCAGGAGGCAATCAAGGCAGTGCCCACAATCCAGAACATATTGCTGGTGTATTCGCCGGCAGTGGATTGAGCAAAACCATTGGGCATGAAACCGATGGCCGTCACCAGGGTGCCGGACAGCATAGGAGCTGCGGTGTGGCTCCAGGCATAAGCCGAGGCGGCAATGCGGCTATACCCCTCCTCCATTTTCACCACCATCGTTTCGATCGCGATGATGGCGTCATCAACGAGCAACCCAAGGGCCAGAATCAGCGACCCCAATGTGATCCGGTCGAAATTCTTGCCAGTAGCCGCCATGACCACAAATACAGCAGCTAGTGTCAGCGGGACGGCAGCCGCAACTACCAAACCAACGCGCCAACCCATACTCAGGAAGCTCACAAGCATAACCACGAGCAGGGCAAAGAAAAACTTGACCATGAACTCATCGACGGATACTTCGATGTTGACAGCCTGGTCGGTCACTTTGCTCAAGCTCATGCCCAACGGCAGCTCGGCATTGATGGCTGTGACTTCCGTGTCCAAAGCCTTACCCAGGTCAAGACCGTTCCACCCCTCACGCATCACGATACCCAGCAGTAGTGCCGGCTTCCCATTGTTGCGGACAAGAAATGTGGATGGGTCTTCGTAACCCCGTTCTACCGTGGCGACATCTGCCAACTTCAGTGTCCGACCATTGGCTGTAACCGGGGTATCACGGATTTTCTGCAGTTGGTCGAATGCACCCTCGATGCGGATAAATACCTGGGCACCCTTGGTTTCAATCGAACCTGCAGGGGTCAAGGCATTCTGGGTATTCAGCGCTGCAAAAATCTGTTGCGGCGTAATGCCCAGGGTCGCCAATCGCTCATGGGAAAAGGCGACGTAAATACGCTCGGGCTGTTCACCAATGATGTTCACTTTCTTTACGCCTGCCACATGCAGTAGTCGCTGACGCAACTTCTCGGCGTCGCGTACAAGCAGTCGCTGCGGCTCACCCGTTGCAGTCAAGGCAAACAGGCCAAAAGTGACGTCCGCATACTCGTCATTCACCAAGGGGCCGATGACGCCAGCGGGAAGATTGTGCACCTCGTCACTGATTTTCTTTCGCGCTTGATAGAACTCCTCTTTAACCTGGGATGGTGGCGTGCTGTCGAGCAGGGTTACCGTGGTAAAAGCCAATCCGGGCCGGGTGTAGGTTTCCGTGCGGTCGTACCAGCGCAACTCCTGCATGCGCTTTTCAATTTTCTCCGCCACCTGATCCTGCATTTCCTGAGCCGTAGCGCCGGGCCAGGCGGTGACCACGGTCATGATCTTGACCGTGAAGGGAGGGTCTTCTGCCCGGCCCATCTTGAAGAATGCGATGGTGCCTGCAATGGTGATCAGAATGATCAGAAAAAGAGTGATCGACCGCTCACGTACGGCAAGGGCCGAGAGATTGAAGCGGCTCATTTCATCTCCCCTTGGTTTGAACCCGAGGCGCCCCCGTCGCTGGCCGCGACTCTGACTCTTCTGCCCTCCTGCAGCAGATGGGCACCCAGCGTGACAATCTGCTCATTGACCTTGAGATTGCCCTCTACACGTGCAGTATCGTCACTCAGGCTCAGGATTTTTACAGGACGCCAACTTACATGGACCGGCTGTCCCTCAAGCGCCCAAACACCCGACCCTTTTCCCGAATCGAAAATTGCTCCAAGGGGTACTTCGAGGCCAGGTTCCGACCCACGCCTGTTTTCCTGAATCTCAAGGGTGACCGTCGCACCGAGCGGAGCATTGGTTAACGCGCCGTCGAGGACATACCTCGCCTCAAACGTTCTTGCCAACCCATCGGCCGATTCCGATAGCTGCCTGAGTTTTGCCGGTACGGCCAGATTTTCCTTGCCGTAAAGTTTGGCCTGGGCAAGAGATCCCAATGGAGGGCGCAGAGTTTCCGGAAGATGTACGACGGCTTCGCGCTTTCCTGAATGCGCTACACGCACCACCGGCTGACCTGCGCTAACGACTTGCCCCGGTTCCGCCAGGGTTTCCACTACCACCCCATCGGCATCGGCGAGCAGGACCGCATAACTGGACGCATTCTTTGCCACGTCGGCTTGAGCTTCTGCTGCTTTGAGTTGTGCTTGAGCCGCGTCAGCCGCTGCTTTGATCTGATCGTACGTCGACGCCGAAACTGCACCGACTGCCACAAGGTCCCGGTGCCTGATTTCATCTTCGGTGGCTTGATCTGCGCGTGCCTTGGCGGCCAGCACTGCCTCATGCAGCGCTCGTGCGGACAACTGCAGATCGATGGGATCGATGCGCATGAGCGGCTGGCCACGCTTGACGGTTTGGCCTGCATCGACCAATCGTTCCAGCACTTTGCCCGCTACGCGAAAACCCAAATCGCTTTGAACACGCGCAGCAATGGTTCCAGTGAAAGAACGGGATGAATCTGACGCAGCTTGAACGTTTCCCGCTCTTACCAACGGCGTCAGCGTGCGAGGGTCGGGTGGTGTTTTATCACTGCAGGCCACCAATGCCAGCGGCAGCAGGCCTACGAAGGTAGCTGAAGCAATTGTGCGACGAAACATGGGGTTCCCCTCCAGAAGATTGGAACCACATTTTCATTATAGTGACCAAATAAGTCAATAGTCACTACATTTATTTTAGGGGGACAGGCTACGAAGCACCAAACCGGAGAGTATCACTGGCACCTCTTCAGCCAGACTGAGATTGTGCTGAAGCAGCAACGGGTTCGTGTAGGGACGCATCACCAGATAGATTGCATTTGCGGTCTCGTCTACAGGAGTCTTGCGTTCGAACTCCCCTGACTCACGTCCTTCCCGAATAATCTCCAGGATGATTTGCTTGATTTGATCTTGATAGGCAACACAGGACTGCCACTCTTGACCTGCAGCGGAAGCAGCAATGTCATATAGCTTACGATCCTGGAAGAACAGGTCGATACTGGCTTCTACCACGGCCTTGAACATGCGGCGAAAGCGCTCGGAAGCCGTCGGAGAACCCTGCATTGCCTCATTCACGGCACCCAGAATGGCATTCAACGTATTGGCGCAGATTACTTCGCCAATGGCCTGCTTCGAGTCAAAGAATTTATAGATGTATGCCTTGGAAAATCCAATCGCCTTGGCCAAATCGGAAACAGTGGTTTTCTCGTAGCCGTATCGGCTGAAATGCTCAGCCGCCGCCTCCACGATCTGCACACGGACATTGTGGTCGGAAGGACCCCTGGAGATAGATTCGGTTTTTTCGCTCATGCAACTAGCTTACCTCGACTTACATCGATTGACAAATAGTGACTATATTGTAATATGGTCACTATTAAATTACCCGAAAGACCATCATGTTTACTATCCGCCTCCTTGCCCTGTTGATGAGCGCCAGTGTTGTGGCTGGCTGTGCAGTTGGTCCAGACTACCGAAAGCCGGACATTATCCTTGCCGATCAATTTATTGGTCAGACGCAACTTGAAAACCGTAGCGCAGTATCGAACGCGACTCTTGCTGCCTGGTGGGATGGCTTTGGCGACCCGCAGTTGAGCCGTTTCGTCCTGCTGGCACTCGAACAAAACCTGGATATGGCGCAGACTTCCGCACGCATAGCGCAAGCACGGTCAGGCTTGGGGAGCGCAGAAGCAGCGTTACTCCCTTCGGGTAACGCGAGCCTGCAAGCTACAAAAAACCGTCAGTCGCTCGAAACCCCAATAGGGCAATTACTTGACGCAGTTCCTGGCTATGACAGAAATGGAAGCCTTTACGAGGCAAACCTGAATGCGGGCTGGGAACTGGATGTGTTTGGAGGGTTGCGCCGAGGACAAGAGGCTGCGCTTGCAGAATATCAGGCCGCCAGGGCGGGAGGCATCGCGACCCGTCTTGCTGTGGCTGCACAAACCGCCGATCTCTACATCTCTCTGCGTGGCTTACAGGCTCGGCTAGGTATCGCCAGAAAGCAACTTGAAACACAGCAGCAGCTTCTGTCGAAGGTGACCATGTTGTATTCCAAGGGGCTTGCCCCCAGGTTTCAGGTGCAGCAGGCGGAAGGCGCTGTCGCTCAGGTCAAATCCGGCATTCCAATGCTTGAGGCCGGGATCGATGCTTCCATGAATGCTCTCGATGTGATGCTCGGCGTTCCACCGGGTACATATAGAGCCGAACTTGCCGAAGCGGGGCCTGTTCCTGTGGCTCCGCAAATATCATCGATCGGCTCCCCTGCGGACCTGCTGCGCCGCAGACCTGATCTGATCGTGGCAGAGCGCAGGTTAGCGGCAGCCAATGCAAAAATTGGCATGGCAGTGTCCGAATACTATCCAAAGCTGGCACTGAGCGTCTTGATCGGCAGTGCGACAGCCATCTCGGGAGGAAATCTCTTCAGCAGCGGGGCGAATCAAGCAGCAGGCGTGCTCGGCCTTCGCTGGCGTCTATTTGATTTCGGGCGCATCAACGCACAAATAGAACTGGCAAAAGGCCAGGAAGCCGAGGCCTTGGCCGCATATCGCCAGGCCGCACTGCGTGCAGCAGAGGATGTTGAGAACGCAATCTCTTTCTTAGTCAAACGCGAAGAGCAAACAAGCGCCTTGTTGCAAGGCGAGGAATCGCTTTCCCAAGCCCGAAACTCAACGCTTGCCGCCTATCAAAAAGGCGTTGTCAGCTTGATTGAAGTTCTGCACGCCGATGAAAACCTATTGAGAACGTCCGATGCAAAAGCACAAGCGCAAACCGAGGCCGCCCGCTCAGCAGTCGCAACATTCAAGGCGTTAGGTGGAGGGTGGGATGAAAGCGATGCGGTGGCCAACGTCCCCAATAACATAAGTATGGCCAATACCCACTGATTCTTGATGTGTATGAGCGACGGGCGGTTGCCATGAATCATGTCCAGAGTCCTTCTGTAAATCCCTGGCCCATATTTGGTATAGCCAGCCTCGCAACATTCCTGGTATCCATAGATTCAACGATCCTGTACGCCGCATTCAACAATATTGCGTCAAGCTTCCCGCAAGCAAATCCCGTAAGCATTTCCTGGGTAATGAATGCTTATACGATTGTTTATGCGACCACCTTGATCCCAGCAGGCGGAATTGCGGACAAGTTTGGGCGGAAGAGAGTCTTTATGTACGGGGTTGGACTCTTTGTTCTGGCATCGTTTCTTTGCGGGATCGCCCCCAATATCTACATACTGATTGCTGCACGTGTACTTCAGGCCCTTGGGGCAGCATTATTGGGCCCCTCTTCTTTAGCGCTCATCCTGGATGCCTTTCCGCATTCCAAGCGAACGCAAGCGATAAGCGCTTGGGGGGCTGTCGGCGCCTTGGCGGCTGCCATAGGCCCCGCTTCAGGATCCCTTATCATTGACTCGATGGGATGGGAATGGGCATTCTTCATCAACATTCCGGTGGGAGTGTATTGCCTGCTAAGGGGCGGCAAAGCCCTTCATGAGTTAGCAAATTCGCATACTCATGTTCGTTTTGACGCAGTCGGCATGGGTTTGATTATCCTGTCAGTGTCTTTATTGACGACCTGCATTATTGAAATCAAATCCGGTCAGCTATCGCTGTCTCACATTCTCCTGATGATTAGCCTCGGCCTCACCGGGCTGCTTGCATTCATTCTCTGGTGCAGAAACACTGCAGACCCGTTGATAGACCTGGGACTTTTCAATAATAGAACGTATCGTTTTGTGAACATGGCAGCGTTCCTGTTCTCCATCACATTCGCAACCATGTTCTTCTCGTTCTTTTTTTTCATGACCAACATTTGGCACTACAGCTTACCCATGGCTGGATTAGCTATCACGCCGGGCCCATTGATGGTCATACCTGTTGCTATTATCAGCGGCAAAATTGCCTCACGCTTGGGGCATAAAAACATCCTGATTTACGGATGCCTGTTGTTTGCCTTCAGTGCAGTCTGGTATCTCATGATCCCTGGCCTTGATCCCAACTATCTGGTCGATTGGCTACCAGGACAGCTTATGACAGGTGCAGCCATCGGCATGGTAATGCCTGCCTTGTCAGCTGCGGCCGTCCATGATTTACCGAAAAAGGATTACGCCATGGGGAGTGCGATCAATCAGGCAATTCGACAGATGGGTACAGTCATTGGAGTAGCTATTACAGTAGCCTTGCTGGTACATCCGTTTTTACAGCTGGGAGATTTTCACACGCTGTATCAACTCCAGATCGGGTTAGTACTCGCAGCGGCACTATTGGTTACACAAGTGGATACGAAACCCAAACCCGAGAGACTCTAAGCGATTTCGCGCTGGGCGGTACCCATGGTATCCAAAGCAAGCCACCTATCGCTTGGCATGGGAATCGCGCAATACCGATTTCAGTGCCTCCAAGGCGAATTTGCATGAGGACTGGAGTTCCTTTCTTGTGGATCCATCCTTTGCGCGCAACGCCAGTCCATGAATGAATCCAAAATAGAACTCGGCCAACTCGTCCGGATCCGTACCTTCAATGAGCTGACCGTCTTCAATTGCCTGAGCGAATCTTTTCCTCAAAGCCCCCTTGTACCCAGCTCTCAAATTCCTGAGGTGTTGAACATGCTCCTGATGTTCCGGGGCACAGTTAATCGCTCCTGCCATAATCAAGCAGCTTGATGCTTCAGGCCCTGAAAGCATCTTAACGCTTTCAGTCAGGGAGCTTTCAAGAGCATCCAGGATGTAGGTCGATTCGTGAAGCGCTTTAAGGGGCCCTTGCTCCACTTGACCTTTATAGAGCTCCACCGCCTCCCTGAACAAAGCATCCTTATTTCCAAAAGCTGCGTAAACACTTGGGGCCTTCATTCCAATTGCAGAAATCAAATCTGCCATGGTGGTCCCTTCAAAGCCCTTCTCCCAGAAAACCAGCATGGCTTTCTTGAGCGCTTCCTCACGATCAAATGTGCGCGGACGACCTGCTGGAGGCATATCAAAACTCTCTTTAAATAATAATTTAATCTAGATTACATAAATGTGTTGACAAAAGCAAACGTCATCTTAATAATGTAATCCATGTTACATATTTACTTGATCAGAACCTCTCGGCTTCCGCATCAAGGAATTCATGGAACATTTCTTTAACTTGAAATGAGGATACGCATCATGAAAACAGCATCAGTTCTTATCAGCAGCCTGCTCTTCTCGCTTACCGCCGTAAGTTCGGTCGCATTCGCAGATGGGAATAGTCAGTCCCGTAATGTATTTATCGAAGGAACCATTCAGGGTAATTGGAAACCGGCAGTGACGTCCGTCTCCAATGAAACGCCTGACGTAGGCAAGTCTCTCGATTTATTTGCTAACAGCGTGCTGGGTAAAACTCCCCGTATCACTCCTGCAGTGACTGAAGAAAGCAAGCCCCGCAAGACTGACACTGCGGCAGAGACGTTTACCCGCAGATTCCAGACTCACTACCGTTACTCAAAATCCTAAGCATGAAAGTCACTAACTCCGGTTCCTGCAAAAAGGACCGGAGTTTGAATGAGAGCATTTCTTACCAAGGTTCAAAACTAAAAAGGAGCATCAAGGTGAATACATATTCCAAAATTCGGGTTAATGATCGCGACATTTCTTATTGGGATACCGGGCGAGGTGAACGAACAATGCTGCTGCTACACACGCTACGCACCCAAATCGAATATACGGAGCGCATCACTCCCCTGTTGGCAGATCACTATCGGATCATCGTCCCCGATCTGCCAGGCTTTGGTCGCTCATCAAAGGAGCTGAACCATCCTTACAATGCAGCGCTATTTGTAGAAACGATCGGCGCACTGATAAAGAAGCTCGATCTGAACGAGGTTACTCTCGTGGGTGAGTCCATCGGCGGGACGATTGCCCTATGCCTTGCCGCACAGATGCCTGGTCGAATTTCCCAAGTATTTGCATTCAACCCACATGACAGCATGGGTTCTCTGATTGGCGGACCAATAGGAAGCGTTGTTTCTTATGTTGGAAAATTTACTGAAGAACCCTTCAAACGCGACTTCCCGCCATTGCTCAAATTCATCATGCAAGCTGGTTTCGCAAACAAAAAGAGTTTATCCAACGAGTTTGTCGAAAAGTTGATAACCGTGCCCAGCCAGGATGGCAGATTCCCGCTGGTCATGAAATCGCTGATGAAAGAAGCCCCGTCGTGGTCACAAATCGCGGATAAAGAATATCCAAAAATTCCAAACTCAATTCCCACCCAGGTGATTTACGGTGACAAGGATTGGTCCCCGGATTATGCGTTAGAACAAAATAAGCGCAGATTACCTAAGCACGTTCGCTTCGATACTCTACAAAAAACCGGACATTTTTCGTTCCTGGACAATCCTTCCGCGTCTGCGAGCATTATTAAAGCGGCATAACGTCTTTGAACCACGGGAAAGTCAACTGAACACACACATCTAATGAGAACTTTTAAAAGCGGTGTTAACGGGTTGCCGAAGGTTTCAGCTGGCAGCTCGTTATCGAGCTAACTCTTCACACTATTTGGAGGGCCTAATAATGCTATACGGTTACATTGTTGAGAAACGAATCCGCCAAACCTTCGACCACGTCAACAATCATCGCTGGAATGAAGCGGTGGAAGCAGTCGCACCACATATACATCACCGCGTATCAGGGGTACACGCACTTGGTGGTGAACGCGTGGGTAAAGAAGCCGTTCGCAGTTGGTTCGAGCGGCTCGGCCATGTCTTGCCCAATCTCCATATTAAGGTCAACAAAGTCTGGGTGAAAGGCTGGCCATGGGATACCACTGTTTTTGTTCAATGGGATGGCAAGGCCACGTTACTGAACGGTGCATCGTATATCAACCGTGGCCTCCACGTGTTCACCCTACGTTGGGGTAAAGTCTTTGCACTCGAAGAATTTCAAGATTCCCAGGCAGCAGCCTTCGGACTTGACGGCCAAGCGGCATCTGGACTCAAAGAGGCTGCCGCTGAACAGATCGTTTAGAGCTGAAACTCATCGAGGATGAGCGATAAACACGATCACCTTTGGTTATATATTCTTACGTCTGCTTCTGGCCGATTCAGGAAAAATGGCTCGGATCACCGAGCCATTTTTTACACTGCTCCGACAGACTTTATTTAATTTATTCCGATCAATTACGCTACGACTTACTCCTCGGACTCCGGTGTAGCCGTGATCTTGTGAATCGACAAGTCCGCTCCATTGAATTCTTCCTCAGCATCCAGGCGAATGCCAACGATGAGCTTCAGCAGGCCATAAACGGCAAACCCGCCGACGAGCGCAATGCCGACACCGGCCAGCGTGCCCAGCACCTGGGACATGAGGCTGACGCCGCCCATGCCGCCCAATGCCTTGGCGCCGAAGATGCCGGCGGCGATGCCGCCCCAGGCGCCGCACAGACCGTGCAGTGGCCAGACGCCGAGAACGTCGTCGATCTTCCAGCGGTTTTGCGTGAGCGTGAACGCCCACACGAACAGGCCGCCAGCGACCGCGCCGGTGGCCAGCGCGCCTAGCGGATGCATCACGTCAGAGCCGGCGCAGACTGCGACCAGACCGGCCAGTGGGCCGTTATGCACGAAGCCGGGGTCGTTCCGGCCGAAAACCAGCGCAGCCAGTGTGCCGCCGACCAACGCCATCAGGGAGTTCATGGCAACCAATCCGGTGACTGCCTGCAGGGTTTGCGCGGACATTACATTGAAACCGAACCAGCCTACTGTAAGAATCCATGCGCCCAAGGCCAGAAATGGAATATTGGAGGGCGGGAACGCATGCAGGCGACCATCCTTGCTATATCGTCCATGGCGCGCACCAAGCAGAACCACCGCGCCCAGCGCAAGCCAGCCGCCCATCGCGTGCACGACCACCGAACCGGCAAAATCATGGAATTTTGCACCATAAGAGGCGTTCAGCCAGTCCTGAAAACCATAGTGACCATTCCAGGCAATGCCTTCAAAGAAGGGATAAACAAGGCCTACCAGCAGGAAAGTCGCAGCAAGTTGCGGATTGAATTTCGCGCGTTCCGCGATGCCGCCGGAAATGATGGCGGGAATCGCTGCGGCAAAGGTCAGTAAAAAGAAAAACTTGACCAGTTCATAGCCGTTTTTGGCCGCCAGGGTTTCCGCCCCTTGCAGGAAACCGATGCCATATGCGATGCCGTAGCCAATAAAGAAATAGGCAATGGTGGAAACTGAAAAATCCACCATGATTTTAACCAGGGCGTTGACCTGGTTCTTGCGCCTGACCGTTCCCACTTCAAGAAATGCGAAACCAGCATGCATTGCAAGCACCATAATGGCGCCCAGCAAAACGAATAACACATCACTTGCCGACTGTAATGCCTCCATTTTCTCCTCCTTTTATAATTAAATCGGCTTTAAAAAGCAATTTCTACGCCAAATTCTCAAGCTATTGTTTCGAAAAACAATCCGCGAAAGCCGAAATGGAAATATGCACCACAATTGTGCTTAGTGGTGTGCATTGCATCGTTTTAGTGCCTAACAAGAAAAATATTAATCATATCTGCATCAACAAGGTGGTTAGATATGCCGGGAGCTTTCAATTCTTTACAGCCCATTTTTTATGCTCCATGCTCTTGTAACTCAACGCGCCTGGGACCAGTGCATCATGTTCGAATCCGCCGAGCTAGGACACAAAATCGACAAGGAAATCTACCGGAAGGAAGTGCCGGTCTTGCGCGAGGCATTACTAGACACCCAGCTTGACCTGCTCGAGTCGGGGAAATTTCCTGTCATCATCCTGATCGGCGGAGTCGATGGTGCAGGCAAAGGCGAAACCGTCAACAAGATCAATGAATGGATGGACCCGCGCCATATCGATACCTATGCCTTCGGCCCGGCATCGGATGAAGAGGCCGAGCGACCGCATATGTGGCGTTACTGGCGCGCGCTCCCGCCCAAGGGAAAAATCGGCATCTATTTCGGTTCCTGGTATACCGATCCCATCCTCAAGCGTGTATTCGACGAGATCAATAACGAAGCGCTGGTTCAGGCCATGGATGAAATCGTCCGTTTCGAAAAAATGCTGATCGACGAAGGCGCATTGGTGCTCAAGTTCTGGTTTCATCTTTCCAAGGAAAAACAGAAGGAGCGCATGGAAAAGCTGAAAAGCGATCCACTAACCCGCTGGCGCATCACCGATCAGGACAAAAAACATTTCAAGGTTTACGACGAGTTCCGCGCGGTGTCGGAACATGTTCTGCGGGAGACCAGCACGGCCAGCGCTCCGTGGATCATCGTTGAAGGCCTGGATGCCAACTACCGCAACCTGACAGTCGGCAAGCATATCCTGGAGGCGATCCGCGATCAGCTGAATCATAAGCAGACGAAACCGCACGAACCGAATGCGCCGCCGTTGATGGCCTCTGTCGACAACACCAACCTGCTCTCGCAACTCGACCTCTCCAGACAACTGGAAGACAAGGAGTACGGAAAGAAACTGGAACGCTATCAGGGCAAGCTGAACAAGCTCACCCGTGATCCGGAATTCGGCAAGCTGTCGGTGATCTGCGTTTTCGAAGGGCCTGATGCCGCCGGGAAAGGCGGCTGCATTCGGCGCATCACACAGGCAGTGGATGCACGATTTTTCCGCATCATCCCGATTGCCGCCCCCACCGAGGAAGAGCGGGCACAGCCATATCTGTGGCGCTTCTGGCGTCACATTCCCCGCCATGGGAACCTGACAATATTCGACCGCTCATGGTATGGACGGGTGCTGGTAGAACGTGTCGAGAATTTTTGCAGCGAATATGACTGGATGCGTGCCTACGGTGAGATCAATGATTTTGAGGAACAACTGGTACGCCACAATTTCATCATCGTGAAATTCTGGCTGCAAATCAGCAAGGAAGAGCAATTGCGGCGTTTTGAAGAGCGCCAGAATACGCCCTATAAACGCTTCAAGATCACCAAGGAAGATTGGCGCAATCGCGACAGATGGGAGGCGTATGAAGCAGCGGTTTGCGACATGATAGACCGGACTAGCGCCGATCACGCGCCGTGGACGGTGATCGAAGCCAACGACAAGAATTTTGCACGCATCAAGGTATTGAAAACCCTGTGCGAACGCATTGAAAAAGCGCTTTAGCTTTCTGCTTCCTGCGCATCGAGCATGATGTGACCCGCCGCTTCAGGATCGCCGATCCAGAAATAATAGAATTCGCGTACAACGATCAGAAACAGAAGACGTGTTTCCTTTAATGCAAACAGAGGAATAGTGGAGTCGACCGCAACCCGGTAGGAATGTGCATCCCTGGCCCCACTT
>Ga0255338_1001776_pt1 | contig 37305 bp, 39 predicted proteins | sample MeOH1_35cm_T4_19_FD_203715 | JGI IMG/M metagenome (GOLD analysis project Ga0255338, IMG submission 203715) | Sandy soil microbial communities from University of British Columbia, Vancouver, Canada - MeOH1_35cm_T4_195 | ecosystem: Engineered > Artificial ecosystem > Sand microcosm > Unclassified ...
CGTCGGCGCGCAGCATGGCTACGCCGTCTCTGAGCCAGTCGAGCGAGCTCTCCAGAATATCCCGGCGGCGGTGGGCGAGGCTTAAGCGCGCGTTCATGTCGTACGCGCGTTGGAAATGCGGCGCGAAGCGGTGCATCAACGTGATCTCGCGCTCGCCAACATGGCCCTGTTTGTGCGTTCGCTGGATCGTGACGGCGGCTAGTTTTTCTTTTGATTGTGCGAGCACGACAGAGATGAAGTAGCCCAGATCCATGTCTTTGAGGAATTCGGCGTAGAATGGATCGCGCGCGATTGCGGTATCGTCGAGCAACTTGTGATCCCAGGCCACTTCACCCACGCGTTGGCGGAAGGTGAGCGGAATGCGCGGATTAAGCGGCGCGTATTGTCCAACGTATTTGTTGCAGAGCATCGACGGCAATCCGCCCGACCAGAATCCGAGCGGACGTCTTGCCGGTTTGTCGATCAATTCGAGCGTCCCGCCGACGCCGCCGAGCAGGCGGCCAGCCATTTCGAGTACGCCCGGTAAGCGGTCGGTGTCGAGGCTGCCGGCATAGGCGGCTTCGACGGTTTGCAGAAAAAGCGCCTGATCCGACATCGCCCCTCCACGCGAGAAAAACAAATACCGGTCGCAATGATGCGGCTTATCAGGACGCAGGGTCGCTGCCAATCGTCGCGCAGGTCCGCATGTTACACGTGTCGGTGATCAGTAGTGCCGTAAGTGCGGCGTCGCGCAAAGCCCGGCGGCGCTTGGTGCCGCCATGTGCGTGGCGGAAGCGGTGTGGATCGCGGCGGGCTTTCCGCAAGACGCCTCGGCTTTGGAAATTATCGCGCGGCAGCGGCGAGTCCGTAACGCACAAAGAGAAAGTCCCGGGCTTTCGTCCGGGACTTCTGCACCGTGCGCTCAAGGCGCGGTACTACGGTTACGGCCAGAACTTGTAGGAGAGCCGCACGAGCACTTCGTGGATGCGCGGCTTGACGTCGAAGGCGTAGACGCCGGCAGCGCCGCCAGCGACGTTGTAGTTCTTCGACTGCAGGCTGATGTAATCGTACTCGATGCCGATGATCCAGTTCCGCGTCAGCCCATATTCGAGGCCGCCACCGACAGTCCAGCCGCTGTGCCATTTGGTCTCGCTGCCGGAGCCTTGGCTGGCGCCGACCGTGTCGGAGACGCTGAACTTGTTGTTGGCGCCGGCGTAACCGCCCTTGATGTAGGGCAGCCAGTTGTTGAAGGCGTAGCCGATGCGGCCGGTGACAGTGGCGATGCTGTTAATCTTCGTCTCGAAGATGTCGTCGGCCGCCCCGAAGATGTTGTTGTTCAGGGTGCCTTTGATCGTGCTACCGGCAAAGGTGCCTTCGATGCCGAACACCCACTGGTTGACTTGGTAGTTGCAGCCGAGTTGGCCGCCACCGACGAAGCCGCTCTTGGTTTGGGTGAAGCCTTGGCCCGGCACCATGTCGCCGAACGCCGTGGTGTCCGCGGTGTTGGTCCACTCGGTGCGCGCCCAACCGACGCCCGCATGTGCGCCGATGTAGCAACCGGTCCAGTTATACATGACGACTGGCGGTGGCATAGGCGGCGCCTTGCGTGGCAGGTCGGCGGCCTGCGCGGCACCAAGACCAAGGATCGCCGTGCTCAACGATGCAACAACGAAACGACGCATTTCACCCTCCTGACGATTTCACGCGTACGGGTCGCGACGCGTTCTGCATTGTTCGACGGAGAATGGTCCTTGCCCCCAATCTCCAGCCCGTCACTGTAAATCAAGGCTAGGAGCAAGGCGGGGACGGACACAATCCGGGACGGCACGTATCGAGGTGCATGGCGCGCTCAATTTTCGGCCTTGTTGCGCCTGCGCAACTATTTGTGGTAATAGGTTATTCTTGCAATTTTACGGTAGTACTTTTATACGGTGACCCTGCCGGTCCGAAGCCGGACGGGACGCCTTGAATCTCACGCCCCGCATCCCGATTCTTGATCCATGCCGCGCCACGACCGTCCGCAGGATGTCGCCCACCGGCTCGCGCAAACGAGCGGCCGCCGCAAGCTCGCGCGCGATTCATTCCGCCGCGAGACCTTCGCTTTGCCGCGCGAAGCCGCCCGCGCCAAAGCGCGTGAGATGTTCGCCCGCTTTCCCAAGGCGGCCTACATGACGATGATCGAAAGCTGGCGCGAATTGCCCGACGACAGAATCGAGTTCACCATGCGCCGGTTGCCGACGGCGGACTGACGCCGCGGCCGCGAGGGAGAACGCGGTGCGAGGCTTCTGGCGCGGATTGGCGATCTTTTGTCTCGGCGGCATGCTCGGCACCGGCTTCGGTGTCGCGCTCGGATTCTTCTTCTTCCCCTTCGTCTTTCCACCGCCGCCGGCGGCCGAACAACTGACCGAGGCCGATCGTTCGCCGCTGGTCGCGACAGGCACGTTCATCCACGCCAACCCGTCCGATCCCATCCACTACGGAAAAGGCAAGGTCAGCGTCTATCAACGCACGGTGTTTCTGGAGGCCGATTTTGAAGTGGGGCCGGGACCGGCTTTTCACGTCTATCTCGTGCCGAAGGCGAACATCAGGAACGAGGCGGCGGTGAAGGATGCGATGTTCATCGATCTTGGTGGCTTGCGCGCCTTCAAGGGCAGCCAGCGTTATCCGATCCCGGCCGGCGTCGATTTGAAGAACTATCCAAGCGTCGTGATCTGGTGCGAGCGATTCTCGGTGCTGATCTCGCCCGCCGACCTGACCCCCGCCAATTGAATGCAACTCCTGTCCGGCTTCGCCGATGTTTCACTCTGGCAGCTCGTGCTCGTCGCGGCCGTGGCGCTGGTTGCGTCGGTCGTCGGTGGCGTTGCGGGCTACGGCACCGGGGCGTTAATGCCGCTGGTGCTGGTGCCCTTGGTCGGGGCCGCACCGGTCGTGCCGATCATCGCCATCTCATCGATGTTCTCCAACAGCAGCCGTGTCGTCGCCTTTCTAAAATACGCCGACTGGCGGCGCACTGCGATCGTGCTTGCGGCTTCGCTGCCGACCTGCGCGCTCGGCGCCTGGGGCTACAGCCAGCTCTCCAATGCGGGCGCGGCGCTGGTGATCGGCGGCATGCTGATCGCGAGCGTGCCGCTGCGGCGGCTGTTGAAGCGCCATGGCGTCACCTGCGGCGACCGCGGACTTGCTGCCGGCGCGCTCGGCTACGGCGTGGTCGTGGGTGGCACCGCCGGCTCTGGCGTGCTGCTGTTGTCGCTGTTGATGGCAGCGGGCCTGGAAGGCGCCGCCGTGATCGCGACCGACGCCGCCATCTCGATCGTTGTGGGCGTCGTGAAGATCGGCGTGTTCGGTTTGTCCGGTGTCATCGATGCGCGCGTCATAGCTTTCGCGCTCTTGATCGGCATCGTCGCGCTGCCCGGCGCATTCCTGGCCCGCGCCTTCGTCGAGCGCATGCCGGTGCATGTGCACACGGCGATCCTCGACGCGGTGGTGATCGCGGGCGGGGCGGCGCTTATTTACGAGGCCGTACGGTGAGCAGGCCGACGATCAGACCGGGCTGAGCTCTTTCTCGGCGCGGATATTGTCTTCTTCTTCGTCCTCGTCTTCTTCGTCGCCATTCTCGGCGTCTTCGTCGTCGATTTCGAATTCGACTTCTTCCAGAGCGACGGTCGGGATCGTCTCGCGGAACAGATTGCCTTCGTCGCCGGCCCAGATGCATTCGGCCTGGTCTTCGTCGACTGTAATGACGGTCATCGGCTGGCCGCCGGACTTCAGAATGACGACATCGCCCGCTGCAAACGTCATGAATGCCTCCATGAGTGGAATGGAGGCGAGCCTAGCCGCCTTCGATGACAGCCGGATCACATCGGCAAGACGTTACGGCCATTTCACCACCGGCGGCATCGAGGACAGGATCGATTCGACATTGCCGCCGGTGCGCAGGCCGAAGATGGTGCCGCGGTCGTAGAGCAGGTTGAATTCGACGTAGCGGCCGCGGCGAACCAATTGTTCCTCGCGCTCGGCCTCACTCCACGGTTTTGTGAAATTGCGCCGCACAAGCTCCGGATAGATTTTCAGGAACGCGCGGCCGACATCCTGCGTGAAGGCGAAGGTCTCGTCCCAGTCGGTCTCGAGGTAATCGTAGAAGATGCCGCCGATGCCGCGCATCTCGTTGCGGTGCTTCAAGAAGAAATAGTCGTCGCACCATTTCTTGAACTTGGCGTAGTCGGCGACGCCTTTGTGTGCGTCGCATGGCGTCTGCATCGCGGCGTGGAAGGCGATGGTGTCGGCGTCGTCCTGCGTGCGGCGCTTGTCGAGTACCGGCGTGAGATCGGCGCCGCCGCCGAACCAGGCTTTGCTGGTGACGACGAAGCGCGTGTTCATATGCACGGCCGGCACATGCGGATTGTGCAAGTGCGCGATCAGCGAGATGCCGGAGGCCCAGAAGCGCGGGTCGTCGGCGGCGCCTGGGATCTCCTTGCGGAATTCCGGTGCGAACTCGCCGAACACGGTCGAGCAATGCACGCCGACCTTCTCGAACACGCGCCCGCGCATCAGCGCCATGACGCCGCCGCCACCTGGATTGCCGGTATGGTCGGTGCGGGTCCAGGGCGTGCGCGCGAAGCGGCCGGCCGGCATGCCGCTCAAGGGCGCGGCAGCGGGCAGGGCGTCTTCCAGCTTTTCGAAGGCGGCGCAGATGTCGTCGCGCAGGCTTTCGAACCAGGCGCGCGCGCGGGCCTTGCGGCTGTCGAGGTCGGTCATGGCGCGCTCGCTGTGTTCGGCGTGTCGATTGTCATGGGAAACCCGCCCGTCTGCCGGAGCGCCTCGCCGGCGACCAGGGCCGCCGCCACCGCGATATTGAGCGAGCGCAGACCGCTGCGGATCGGGATACGCAGGCGGGTGTCGGCCGCCTCATGGACCGCGTCCGGCACGCCGGCGCTCTCGCGGCCGAGAAGCAGCACGTCACGCTCGGAGTAGGCGTGATCGAGATAAGAGCGTTCGGCCGCCGTGGTCAAAAGCACGAGCGACAGGGAGGCCGCCCGCCGCCAGTCCTCGAAAGCTGCAAAGGAGCCATGCCGGATGATGGTGACCTGGTCGAGGTAGTCCATCCCGGCGCGGCGGAAGGCCCGGTCGGTCACCGGGAAGCCGGCCGGCTCTATGATATGCGCCTCGACCCCCAAGCAGGCGCAGGTGCGCAGAATCGTTCCCGTATTCTGGGGAATGTCCGGTTCGTAGAGGGCGATCCGCATCTGTCCAGCCTGCCAGATTCCGCGCCGCGGGCGGGCCTTAAGCCGTTTTAGACCAACGATTTGTGCACCCGCATGGCGTGGGCGCGATAGCGGGCTTGCGCTCGCTCCGCAAGGGTGCCAATAGAACGCCACCAAAGTAGCGCGTCCGGCCAAAGGGGCGCCGCGAACCGGTCCGCCCCGCCGCCCTTGGGACTCCCGGTCCTTAAGGCATCACGCCGCGGGCGGATGCATAAAGCCAGCCGGAGGAGAGGGGCTCAAGACGTGACGACCGTGTCTTCGGCGGAGCACACGCGCCGCGATTTTCTCTACATAGCCACCGGCGCCGTCGGTGCTGTCGGCGCGGCCGCGGTCCTCGTGCCGCTGATCGCGCAGATGAACCCGGACGCCTCGACCATTGCCGCGGGCGCTCCCATCGAGGTCGACCTCGCGCCCATCGGCGAAGGCCAGATCATCAAGGTGTTCTGGCGCTCGAAGCCGATCTTCATCTCCCATCGCTCTAAGAAGGAGATCACGGCGGCGCAGGACGTCAACGTCGCGACGCTGCCTGACCCGGAGACCGACGCCGCGCGCGTCAAGCCGGGTCACGATCAGTGGCTGGTCGTGATCGGCATCTGCACCCACCTCGGCTGCATCCCGCTCTCCCACCAGGGCGAGTATGACGGCTGGTTCTGCCCCTGCCATGGCTCGGTCTACGATACGTCAGGCCGCATCCGCAAAGGTCCGGCGCCCAAGAATCTCTACGTGCCGCCCTACGCATTCCTTTCCGACACCAAGATCCGGATCGGCTGATCCGCGACGATTGTTTCTTTTGAAGGTTCGATCATGAGCGGACATTCGACCTACCAGCCGCAGAATGCATTTATGCAATGGCTGGAAAAGCGGCTGCCGATCGGCGGCTTGATCCATTCCTCGTTCGTCGCCTACCCGACGCCGCGCAACTTGAACTATTGGTGGACGTTCGGCGGCATCCTGTCGTTCATGCTGGGCGCGCAGATCATCACCGGCATCGTGCTGGCGATGCATTACACCCCGCATGTCGATCTCGCCTTCAGGTCGGTCGAAGGCATCATGCGCGACGTCAATTACGGGTGGCTGCTGCGCTACCTGCACTCGAACGGCGCGTCGATGTTCTTCATCGCCGTCTACATCCATATGTTCCGCGGCATGTATTACGGCTCCTACAAGGAGCCGCGCGAGGTTTTGTGGATCCTCGGCGTGATCATCTACCTGCTGATGATGGCGACCGGCTTCCTCGGTTACACGCTGCCGTGGGGCCAGATGAGCTTCTGGGGCGCGACCGTCATCACCAACTTCTTCTCGGCCATCCCGGGCGTCGGTGAGACCGTCGTCACTTGGCTGTGGGGCGGCTACGCCGTCGGCAATCCGACGCTCAACCGCTTCTACTCGCTGCACTACCTGTTGCCCTTCGTGATCGCCGGCGTCGTCGTGCTGCACGTCTGGGCGCTGCATGTGGTTGGGCAGAACAACCCGGCCGGCATCGAGCCGAAGTCCGACAAGGACACGGTGGCGTTCACGCCCTATGCGACGGTGAAGGACAGCTTCTTCATGGCCGTCTTCTGCCTGTTCTTCGCGTGGTTCGTGTTCTACATCCCGAACTTCCTCGGCCACGCTGACAACTACATCCAGGCCAACCCGGCGGTGACGCCGCAGCACATCGTCCCAGAATGGTACTACCTGCCGTTCTACGCGATCCTGCGCGCAGTGCCGGATAAGCTCCTGGGCGTCATCGCTCTGTTCGGCTCGATCCTGATCCTCGCCTTCCTGCCGTGGCTGGATACCTCGAAGGTCCGCTCGGCGCGCTATCGCCCGTTGTACCGTCAGTTCTTCTGGGTGTTCGTGGTGGTCTGCGTGCTGCTCGGCTGGCTGGGCGCGAAGCCCGCGGAAGGCATCTACGTCGTGCTGGCACGCGTGCTGACGATTTATTACTTCGCGCACTTCATCGTCATCCTGCCGCTTCTCGGTATCTTCGAGAAGACCAAGCCGCTGCCGAATTCGATTTCGGAATCGGTTCTGGACGCGAAGGCCTGAGCGGGAGAACAGTCATGACGATGCACCGCACCATCATCGCTCTCACGCTCGCCGCCTCGCTTGCCGGCATCGGCGCCGCTGCGGCCGCAGAGGCGACCGTCCCACCGGCGCAGAAGTGGTCGTTCTCCGGTCCGTTCGGCAAGTACGACGAGGCGCAGCTTCAGCGCGGCTTCAAAGTCTACAAGGAAGTCTGCGCGGCCTGCCACTCGATGAGCATGCTGTCGTTCCGCAACCTCGCGGAACCGGGCGGTCCGGGCTTCTCCGCCGCGCAGGCGGCGGCCGTTGCGGCCGAATACAAGATCAAGGACATCGACGACAAGGGCGAGCCGATCGAACGCACCGGGCGTCCGGCCGACTACTTCCCGTCGCCCTTCGCCAACGAGAAGGCGGCTGCGGCCGCGAACGGCGGCACCGCGCCGCCGGATTTCTCGACCATTGCCAAGGCGCGCACCTACGAGCGCGGCTTCCCCTGGTTCGTGATCGACATCTTCACGCAGTACCAGGAGCAGGGCCCGGACTACATCACGGCGCTGCTGCAGGGCTACGAGGACGCGCCGAAGGACTTCGCGCTGCCGCCGGGCGGCAACTACAACAAGTACTTCCCCGGCCATGCCATCGCCATGCCGAAGCCGCTCTCCGACGGCCAGGTGACCTATGACGACGGCTCGCCGCAGACGCTCGAGCAATACTCCAAGGACGTCTCCGCCTTCCTGGTGTGGGTCGCCGAGCCGCACATGATCGCGCGCAAGCGCCTGGGCTTCCAGGTCATGATCTTCCTGCTCGTGCTGGCGGGCCTCCTGTACTTCACCAAGAAGAAGGTGTGGTCGGCGGTGCATTGAGCCGCAACCTGCAGGATTGGAATGCGAAGGGCCCCGGAAGGGGCCCTTTGTTTTTGGAGCGGGTTATGTAGTCTGGCGCCCGAATTCACGTAACGAAGGCGACGCATGACCAAATCCGTCCTCGGCATCATCGGCGGCTCGGGTGTCTACGACCTGCCGGGCCTTGCCAACGTGCGCGAGGAGCGCATCGCGAGCCCGTGGGGCGAGCCGTCCGGGCCCTTGCGCATCGGCGATATTGGCGGGCTACCGGTCGTGTTTCTGTCGCGCCACGACAAAGGCCACCGTCTGTCGCCGTCTGACATCAACTACCGCGCCAACATCGACATCTTGAAGCGCGCCGGCGTCACCGATCTGGTGTCGCTCTCGGCCTGCGGCTCGTTCAAGGAAGAACTGCCGCCCGGCACCTTCGTGCTCGTCGACCAGTTCGTCGACCGTACGCATCTGCGGCAGACCTCGTTCTTCGGCAAAGGTTGCGTCGCGCATGTGTCGATGGCGCATCCGGTGTCGCCGAAGCTCAAGCTGCGCATCGACGAGGCCTCCGGCAAGGAGGGCATCCCGGTGGTGCGTGGTGGCACCTACGTGTGCATCGAAGGGCCGCAGTTCTCGACCTACGCCGAAAGCATGACCTACAAGACGCTGGGTTACTCGGTGATCGGCATGACAAACCTTCCGGAAGCCAAGCTCGCGCGCGAAGCCGAGATTTGCTACGCGACCGTCGCCATGGTCACCGATTTCGACTGCTGGCATCCCGAGCACGACGCGGTCACCGTGTCCGACATCATTGCCGTGCTGCAGGAAAACTCTGAGCGCGCCAAGCGCCTGGTGGCGCGGCTTGCCGCGGACTTCCCGCGCGAGCACGAGCCGTGTCCTATCGGTTCTGACCGTGCGCTCGATACCGCGCTCATCACCGCACCGGAAGCGCGCGACCCCGAGCTTCTCAAGAAGCTCGACGCGGTGGCGGGCAGGGTGCTGAGGGCGGGCTGATGCTCCTCGTTCTTCTCATCCTGGCCCTCATGTCATTCATGCTGGTGTTCGCCACCGGCGCCGTCCGTAACTTGGCTTGGCCTGCCTTGCGAAGCGGTACGCTGCAAGCCCGTGGCCGGACCTACGGCCGCGCTTCGGAGCCCGTCCGCTATTGGTCGGGCGTCATTTTCTGGATTTGTCTTTTCGCCTTATCCTTGCTGGGGTTCGTGTTCGCCGCCGGCGATGCGGTCCGTTTGATAACGGGCGGGATGTAAAAGGCGCAACGGAGAGAAAGACGTTATGAGCTCGGTTTTTCCCCAGGACGACCTGCGCAATTCCATCCGCTCTATCCCGGACTATCCCAAGCCCGGCATTATCTTCCGCGACATCACCACGTTGCTCGGCAACGCGCGCGCCTTCCGCCGCGCGGTGGACGAATTGGTGCAACCCTGGGCCGGCATGAAGATCGACAAGGTCGCCGGCATCGAGGCGCGCGGCTTCATCCTCGGCGGCGCGGTCGCGCATCAGGTGTCGGCCGGCTTCGTGCCGATCCGCAAGAAAGGCAAGCTGCCGCACAAGCGCGTGAGCGTCACCTACGCGCTGGAATACGGTGAGGACGAGATCGAGATGCATGCCGACGCGCTGGTCGAGGGCGAGCGCGTGGTACTGGTCGACGATCTGATCGCCACCGGCGGCACGGCGGAAGCGGCGGTGAAGCTGTTGCGTCAGCTAGGCGCCGAGGTGCTCGCCGCCTGCTTCGTCATCGACCTGCCCGATCTCGGCGGCGCCGAGAAGCTGCGCAAGCTTGGGGTGCCGGTGCGGACGCTCATGGGCTTCGAGGGGCATTAAGGGCCTCGCTTCGGGCCCCACGGCCCACCTTGGCTGCCCAAATCGATCGGCGGCTCGCCCGGCAGAAACGGTTTGCCGCTCGTCTGGCCTTGTTCGCTGCCCCACGGGCCGCTTGAGGCGCCGCTCTGATTTTCCTGGGCCTCGTCCGACCACGGCCCGCCGGCGGAATTTTCGATCTGTGCCTGCTCCGGTGCCGCGTCGAGCGCGAGCGGACCGGGGTCGTGGCCGCCGGCATATTGCACCAGCGCTTCGACGCGGGCGTCGACCGACGGATGCGTGGCGAACAGGTCGGCGAAGCCCGAGCGCGGATTGTCGATGCACATCTCCATCACCGCCGAATTGGCGGCCGCGAGTTCGCCGCGGTTCTCGATCTTGCGCAGCGCCGAGATCATGGCGTCCGGATTCTTGGTGAGCTCCACCGCGCCGGCATCGGCGAGAAATTCGCGGCGGCGCGACAGCGCGAAGCGGATGACGATCGACAGCATCCAGGCGACCGCAACCAGTACCAGCGCGATGACGATGGCAAAGCCGGCGCCGCCCTTCTTGTCGCTGCTGCCGCTGCTACGTGAGCCCCGGAAGCCGCCGAAGCGCGCACCCTGGAAGAACAGCCGGAAGATCATCTCGCCGAAAAAGGAGATGACGCCGGCGATCACCACCGCGATCACCAGCATGCGCACGTCGCCGTTGCGAATGTGGGTGAGCTCGTGGCCGAGCACGGCCTCCATTTCCTGGTCGTTGAGCGCGCCCATTAGGCCGCGCGTCACCGTGATGGAATATTGCTTCTCGTTGAGGCCCGTGGCGAAGGCGTTGAGCGCGTCGTCATCGGCGATCTTCAGTTTCGGCATGGTGATGCCGCGCGAGATGCAGAGGTTTTCGAGCAGGTTATAGAGGCGCGGCTCTTCCTGGCGCGTGACGTCGTGCGCGCCGGTGATCGCATCGATCATGCCCTGATGAAATTTATAGGCGATCAGCACCCAAAGAATAGTGCCGATGGTGACGAAGGGCGCTGCCTTGACGAAATCGTAGACCGCGGCCTGCAGGAGATAATCGAGCGGCGCATCGCCATAGGTCATCACCTCAGCCACCAGCGCGCCGGCATAGGTGAGCACATAGACGAGAAAGAACAGGCCGATCATCAGCGCGATCGAGCGGCGGCGGTTGGCCTGGATGTGCGTGTAGAGACCGTAGGCGGCCATGGTTTAGGCTTTCATGCCCGCCCTCACGGTTCGAGACGCGCTGCTGCGCAGCGCTCCTCACCATGAGGGCCACGAGGAAACCTCATCCTGAGGAGCGGCCGAAGGCCGCGTCTCAAAGGATGAGGTCGGGTCACTAAAACTTCACGCTCGGCGCCTGTTCGAGCTGCGGACGCGCGTCGCCGAGATCGAAGAAGGTCCGGTGCGTGAACCCGAAAATGCCGGCGAACAGCGCGGCCGGGAATTGCTCGATGCCGGTGTTGTACTCCTGCACGGCGTTGTTGAAGAAGCGGCGCGAGGCGGCGAGCTTGTTCTCGATGTCGGAGAGTTCCGCCTGGAGCTGCTGGAAGTTCGCGTTGGCCTTGAGGTCCGGATAGGCCTCCGACAGCGCGAACAATTGCCGCAGCGCGCCGGTGAGCATGTTTTCGGCAGCGACCTTCTGTTCGACGCCCGGCGCCGCCATGGCGGCATTGCGCGCCTGCACCACGGCTTCCAGCGTGCCGCGTTCGTGCGCGGCATAGCCTTTCACCGTCTCGACCAGGTTCGGGATGAGGTCGTGGCGCTGCTTGAGCTGGACATCGACGTCGGCGAAGGCCTGATTGACCCGCTGCCGCATGGCAACGAGGCTGTTGTAGATGCTGATCGCCCAGATCACGAGGACGGCGATGGCACCGAGGATGATCCAGCCGGTGGTGGACATGAGAGGCTCCTGAAAGGAAAAAGCGCAGAATGGGAACCAGACTAGCCATTTCGGCCAGCCGTCGCCACGGCGCGAAGCTAAGCCGGGCCGGGGCGACAAGGCTTTGTCGCGTCCCGCTCCGCCCGGGTTCATCCCCTTTCCAAGGCTATTCGATAAAAAAAGGCCCCGAGCCTGAAGCTCGGGGCCTTTTCGCCAGACGGCTATTCGGGGGGTAAGGGGGGGAGCCGCCCGACTGAAACTCAACGTACGCGGCAATAACGTCGCCCCCGGCGATTGGTTCCTGACGAATTGCGATCACGGAAACTTTTTTCAGGCGCCCGCCAATCGTCGCGGCCGCGACACACTTGGGGAGTTCCATGGTCGCACGCGGGGAGGCCAAGCCCCAACGGAGGCTTAGCCATGAGCACAGTGATGATCCGATGCCCGTCGACGGGCGCCGCGGTTTCGACGGCAATCGAGACCGAACCGGGCGATTTTCGTCGCCTTCCGGTCCTCAAGGCCAAGATGCGTTGCCCGGCCTGCGGACAGGACCATGTCTGGCAGACGAGTTCCGCCTGGCTTCAGGGGGAGCCGAGACTTGTGGAAACGCCAGCCGGGGTTACCACCGTCGCCGCTTGATAATTATCAGCCCGCTTCGCGGAACCGCACGGCGGCTTCGAGGTCCACCGACACGAGCTGCGACACGCCGCGCTCGGCCATGGTGACGCCGTAGAGGCGGTTCATGCGCGCCATCGTGATCGGATTGTGCGTGATGATCACGAAGCGCGTGTCGGTCGACTTGGTCATCTCGTCCAACAGATCGCAGAAGCGTTCCACGTTGTGGTCGTCGAGCGGCGCGTCGACCTCGTCCAGCACGCAGATCGGCGCCGGGTTGGTCAAGAACACCGCGAAGATCAACGCCATGGCGGTCAGCGCCTGCTCGCCACCCGACAAGAGCGACAGCGTCGCCGGCTTCTTGCCGGGAGGCTTTGCCAAGATTTCCAAGCCCGCTTCCAGCGGATCGTCGCTCTCGATCAACTGCAGCTCGGCGGTGCCGCCGCCGAACAACTGCGTGAACAGATGCTGGAAGTGCGTGTTCACCTGCTGGAACGAGGCCAGCAGCCGTTCGCGCGCTTCGCGGTTGAGGCTCTGGATGCCCTGGCGCAGCTTGCCGATCGCCTGCACGAGATCGTCACGCTCGGCGGTCAGCGAGGTATGCTGCGCCTCGACTTCTTGCAGTTCCTCGTCGGCACGCAGGTTCACCGCGCCGAGGCGTTCGCGTTCGCGGCGCAGGCGCTCGAGCGTGGCTTCGGTTTCGGCGAGATCGGGCAGGGCGTCTTCGGGTTTCAGCTCCGCCATCTCCGCGACATTGGTCGGCTCGGTCTCCAGCATGTCGTGGATCTCGCGCGCGATATCGGCGAGCCGGCGCTTGGCGCCTTCGAAGCGCTCCTCGGCGCGCGCCAGTTCCTCGCGCGCATGGCTTGCTGCTTCTAACGCGGCGCGGGCATCGCGGTCGGCTTCGGCGAGCTTGTTCTCGGCCTCCTGCAGACGGTCGGCGCAGGCGCGGCGGTCGGCTTCGGCGAGTTGCACTTCGCTGATCAGCGCGTCGCGCTTCTCGGCGAAGGCCTGCGGCGCGTTCTCCAACTCGGCGCGCGCGGTCTGCGCCTCGGCGACGCGGCTTTCCAAGGTGGCGAGCTGAGCGCGCGCGCCTTCCTGCCGTTGCAGCGAGCCGGCCTTGTCGGCGGCGAGCGCCTTCAGACGGCGGTCGGCGAGCTCGGCTTCGCGTACGATCGCCTGCTGCTCGGCGCGCAGCTCGGCGAGCGTGGCGCGCCTGGCGGTGATGTCGTCGCGCACCGTTGCCAGCTCGGCTTCGAGATCGGCGGCCGGCGCCAGCGCGGCCAGCGCGGTCTCGGCCTCCGCCTTGGCGGCGGCGGTCTCGTCGCGGCTGGCGGTGAGGCGCACTTGCGCTTCCGAAAGCGCCGACTTGCGCGCGGCGTGGCGGTTGCTCTCGCGCTCGGCGGCTTCATAGCGGTCGCGCGCGGTGGAAACGTTGCGCTGGCGCTCACGGGCGGCGGCGCGGGCTTCGGTTTCCGCGGTCGCCGCGGTACGCAGCGCCTGGTCGGCATTCTCGGTCGCCGTGCGCGCGGCTTCGGCCTCGGCGCGCGCAATCTGCAGCTCCGATTCGATATCGGCGAGGCGGGCGCGTTCGGCGAGGCGGCGTGCGGCGCCGGTCGGCGCATGCGCCGCGGCGGCGAAACCGTCCCAGCGCCACAGATCGCCTTCGGGCGATACCAGGCGCTGGCCGGGCTTCAACTGGCCCACGAATCGCGCGGCCTCGTTCTTGTCGACCACGCCGATCTGGTTGAGGCGGCGTACCAGTTCGTCCGGCGCGGCGACGTGCTTCGACAGCGGTTCGACGCCTTCCGGCAGCGCCGGGTCGGCCGGATCGACGACCGCGCCCGCCCAGCGCATCGGCGAGGACGGATCGATGGGCGCATCGAGATCGTCGCCGAGAGCGGCACCCAGTGCCTTCTCATAGCCCTTGTCGACGGCGACACTGTCCATCACCGGCGGCCACAAGCTCTTGGTGTCGACGGCGAGCACCTTCGACAGCGTCTTCGCTTCGGTCTCCAGCCGCTGCACGCGGCGCTCGGTCTCGGCGAGCGGCGCGCGCGACGCTTCCAGCGCCTGACGCGCGGTAAGATGCGCCGCTTCCGCCTGCAACGCGGCCGCATCGGCGGCGGCCACCGCGGCTTGCGCCTCTTCGACCGCCGCGGATAGCGTCGCGAGGTCGGGACCGTCGATCGCTTGCAAGGCGGTCAACTCGCGCTCGACTTCCGCCATCTCGCTTTCGAGACGCGCGGCGCGGCTGGAATGCTCGCGCACCGCGTTTTCGAGCTGGTGGCGCTGCGCGGTCAGGTCGGCGAGCTTGGCGGTCAGTTCGGAGAACACCTTTTCGACGGCCGACAGCGCGCCGTCGGCTTCCGCCACCTTGGCGTCGGCGCCGGAGCGGCGGCCGGCATTCGCCGCGGCTTCCGTGCGGATCGTCTCTTCTTCCGCGGCGATGCGGGCGATGGCTTCTTCTGCGTCGGCGACGAGACGCTCTTCGCGCTCCTTGTCGGCCGCGAACTGCACGAGACGCTTGTCGAGCTCGGCGATGCGGTCCTTGGCGCGCTGTTCCTCGCGATCGAGATCGGCTAGCGCCAAATTGAGGCGATGCAGCGCGGCGCCGGCGGCGGCCTCCGCTTCGCGCAATTCCGGCAGCGAGGCCGAGGCGAGCGCCTGGCGCTTGGAGGCTTCGGCTTCCGCTTCGGTGCGGGCGGCGACTTCGCGCACGCCGAGATCCTTGGCCTGTTCGGCCGCGGTCACCTCGATCGACGCGGCGGTCCAGCGCAGGTGATAGAGCGTTGCCTCCGCCTTGCGCACCTGCGCCGACACGGTGCGGTAGCGCACCGCTTGGCGGGCCTGCTTCTTCAAGGCTTCCATCTGTGACGTAAGCTGGCCGATCACGTCCTCGACGCGCAGCAAATTAGACTCGGCTGCCTTCAGGCGCAGTTCGGCCTCGTGCCGGCGCGCATGCAGGCCGGAAATGCCGGCGGCTTCTTCCAGCACGCGGCGGCGCTGTTCGGGCTTGGCCTGGATGATCTCGCCGATGCGGCCCTGGTGCACGAGCGCTGGCGAACGCGCGCCGGTGGAAGCGTCGGCGAACAGAATCTGTACGTCGCGCGCGCGCACGTCGCGACCGTTGATACGATAGTTCGATCCCGCCTCGCGCTCGATGCGGCGCGCGATCTCCAGCATGTCGGTGTCGTTGAACGCCGCCGGCGCCGCGCGATCGGAGTTGTCGATCGTCATCGCGACTTCGGCGTTGTTGCGCGCCGGCCGCGTGTTGTTGCCGCTGAAGATGACGTCGTCCATCGATGACGCGCGCATCGACTTGTACGACGACTCGCCCATCACCCAGCGCAGCGCTTCGACAAGGTTAGACTTGCCGCAGCCGTTCGGGCCGACAACGCCGGTGAGCCCCGGCTCGATCATGAAATCGGTCGGTTCGACGAACGACTTGAAGCCTAATAGGCGCAGCCGTGTGAGCTTCATACTTCAGGCCTCGCAGTAATAAATCATGCTTCGCATGTCGGCTCGAAAACGCACGTTTTCGAAGACCATGCGCGCCGGGGAGAAAAGCCCGTCATCCCGCAGGCGGTTACAGAGAACAGCCGGGCGATCCGCCTTATCTGGCGCGTGGGCCCGGACCGTGATGACCAGTTGCCGCATTGGCCGGGAGAATGAACAGCTGGGCCTCTTTGAGCAACACCGCTTCGCGAATCGGCGGCGGTTTTCCAGATATTTCGCGGTCTGGCGCGGCGAAAATGGGGCGGTTCCTGCGCGGAAAAGCTGTTAGTGCGTGAGGAAAAGGCTTGCGTGGTCATTCCGGGGCGTCGCCCCGGAATGACGGAGTTTTAGCTCTTCAGCAGCGGGTCGATCGCCTTGGCCATCTCGTCGATCGACAAGGCGCCGGCGTGGAGGTTCCCGTTGATGAAGAAGGTCGGCGTCGATTGCACCTTGAACTGCTTGATGGCGCGCTGACGGATGCTCTCGATACCATCGAGCACCTTCTGATTCGACAAACAGGCATTGAAGGTCTGCTCGGTGAAACCGGCCTGCTTGGCGATGGTCATCAGCGGCGGCAACGGCTTTTCCACGGCCCAGGTGCGCTGCTGGCGGAACAAAGTGTCGGTGAGGGCGAAATACTTGTCCGAGTCGGTGTCGGCCGCGCAGCGCGCCAGCATGGAGGCGGCGGCGGCGAGGTTGTCGAGCGGGAATTCGCGGAAGATGTAGCGGACCTTGCCGGTATCGATGTAGCGCTTCTTCAGCTCCGGGAAGGTCTTTTCCTGGAAATCGGCGCAGTGCGGGCAGGTCATCGAGGCGTATTCGACGATCGTGACCGGCGCTTTCGGATCGCCCAGGGCCATGTCCGGCAGAGCATCCGGCTTCATCAGCTCAAGGGGCGAGATCGTCGTCTGGGCGGAGGCCGGCCCGGCGAAGGGAAGCGACGAGGCGCCAAGCACAGCGGTGGCGAGCGCCACGGTGGCGGTGGCCTGGCAAAACTCACGACGGGTGATCTGCAACGGACGCTCCTTCACTCAAAAACCGGGTTTCCGGCGCACTGGCTAGCTGGACTGGAGAAATGTGGCAATGGCGCGCCCGGCTACCGGTGCCGGGCGGGCCTCACTTTCGTTTGATCGAGGCGCCCAGCCGCGCCAAAGCTAGGCGCAAATCCTCGTCGTCGACCGGCAGGCTGTCCGCGATACGTTCCACCGTCGCCGGATCGGGCGCTTTCGGCGGGGCCGGGCGCTCGCGCCGGCGCAGAGGCGCCTGGCGCAGCGCCAGCCGGCCGATCGCCTGCCAGCCGAAGAAACGGTTCACCCGCTCCAGGATGACCGCCGACAGGTGTTGGATTTCGAGCGCCATGGGGCCCTCCACCCGCAGCACCAGGGTCGCCGGCTCCGGCGGAGCCTCCCCGGTCTTGGGGTTGGGACGCGGCCAGTTGATCTTGAGCGGCTCGCAATAGGTGGCGATATCCGGCCCGACGATGGTTTGCCAGCGCGCCAGGATCTCGCCCGAGGCGAAACCCTGCGCCTTCATGACGTCGGTCAGGGCGGCGCCCAACAGGTCGGACAGAGGCCGGGGAAAACCCCGCGCGGGAGTGCTCATGAAGGGATATCTCGTGCCATCGTGGCCGTCATGACCGTAGCAGCCCGCTTGCCCCGGCGAAAGAAAGCCGTCCCCGATCCTTTGGATTTGCTCGCCTGGTATGACCGCCACGCGCGCGTCTTGCCGTGGCGCGCGCGCAAGGGCGCGCGGCAAGAGCCGTACCGCGTCTGGCTCTCCGAGATCATGTTGCAGCAGACGACCGTGAAGACGGTCGGGCCTTACTACGCCAAGTTCCTCGCGCAATGGCCGAATGTGACGGCGCTGGCCAATGCGAGCCTCGACGAGGTGCTGCGTGCCTGGGCCGGGCTCGGCTATTACGCCCGCGCGCGCAACCTGCATGCCTGCGCGATGGCGGTGGTCGAGCGGCACGGCGGCATCTTCCCCGACACGCTTGAGGGTTTGCGCGATCTGCCCGGCATCGGCGACTACACGGCCAGCGCGGTGGCGGCGATCGCCTTCGACGCGGATGCCGTGCCGGTCGATGGCAATGTCGAGCGCGTGGTGACGCGCCTGTTTGCCGTCGACGAGGAATTGCCGGCGGCGAAACCGCGCATCAAGGAATTGGCGCTGTCATTGTTGCCGGCGGCACGCTCCGGCGATTTCGCGCAGGCGCTGATGGATCTCGGTGCCACGATCTGTACGCCGAAGAAGCCGGCTTGCGCGCTCTGCCCCTGGAATGACGCGTGCGTCGCGCGTGCGTTAGGCACGCAGGAGATATTCCCGCGCAAGGCGCCCAAGCGCGAAGGCAAGCTCCGGCGCGGCGCGGCCTTCGTCGTGTTGCGCGCCGACGGTCATCTCCTGCTGCGCACACGGCCGGACAAAGGCCTGCTCGCCAAGATGACGGAAGTGCCGGGCAGCGCGTGGTCGCACGACTTCCATCTCAAGGATGCCGAGGCGTCAGCGCCGCTCGACGCCGACTGGCGCCGTCTGCCCGGCGTCGTCACGCACGTGTTCACGCATTTCCCGCTCGAGCTGACCGTGTTCGCGGCGGAAGTGCCGCGCGCCACCAAAGCGCCGAAGGGCACGCGCTGGGTGAAGCTCACTGAGGCGCATGCCGAAGCGCTGCCGACCGTGATGCGCAAGGTGCTCGCGCATGCGCTCGACAAACCAAAAAACAAACCCGGGGAAACGTCATGACGGAGTGGAGCCCGAGCCTGCGCTATCCAGATCCTGCGGTTACTTCGCTCGACAAGCGCTTCGACAAATACCGGCTGCCGCTCGCCGGCGTCGAGCGGCTGTTCACCGGCGCGCGCTGGAGCGAGGGGCCGGTCTGGTTCGGCGACGGCCGTTATCTGTTGTGGAGCGACGTGCCGGGCGACTGCGTCCGGCGCTGGGATGAGGAGACGGGCGCGGTCTCGTTCTTCCGCAAGCCGTCGAACAACGCCAACGGCAATACGCGCGACCGGCAGGGACGGCTCATCACCTGCGAGCACCTCACCCGCCGCGTGACGCGCACCGAATATGACGGCCGCATCACCGTCATCTGCGATCGCTTCGACGGCAAACGGCTCAATTCACCCAACGACGTGGTGGTGAAGTCGGACGGCTCGATCTGGTTCACTGATCCGCGCTTCGGCATCCTCGGCAATTACGAAGGCGAGATCGCGGAAAGCGAGTTGCCGATGAATGTCTATCGCGTCGACGGCGCAACCGGTGCCGTCACCGTCGTCGCCGACGGCATCAACGCGCCGAACGGGCTCGCCTTCTCGCCCGACGAGAAGAAGCTCTACATCGTGGAGTCGCGCAGCGAACCGCGGCGCATTCTCGTCTATGACGTGGCTGCGTCGGGCGACAAAATATCGAACGGAAAAATCCTCATCGACTCCGGCCCGCAGGGCACGCCCGACGGCTTCCGTGTCGACATCGATGGCAATCTTTGGTGCGGCTGGGGCATGTCGCCCGAACTAGACGGCGTGCGCGTGTTCACGAACGCAGGCGAGCCCATCGGCCATATCGCGCTGCCGGAGCGTTGCGCCAACGTCTGCTTCGGCGGCAAGCACCGCAACCGCCTGTTCATGGCGGTGAGTCATTCGCTCTATTCGCTTTACGTCAACACGCAGGGCGTAGCGGGAGGATAGCCGCTAACCTAACGCCGGTATCCCCGCCGCCGCGACCATCATCGCGTTCTCCGCACGCTCGATCTCGTCGGGCTCAACTTTGCTTCGTGAGAGACTGCGCGCCAAGGCCTTCTTGTTGATCTTGCGCTTGGCGATGGCGTTGAGCTTCTTGTCGGCCGCCTTCTCTTCCTTGAGGTTCATCGCCAGCAGCTTGGCGACGTCGTTGTGGCCGAGCAGTCGCGCCCAGGCGATGAGCGTGCCGTAGCGTGTGATCTCGTAATGCTCCACCGCCTGCGCCGCCGCGATCAGCGCCGCGTTGAGCACCATCTTATCGTCGATCTCGCCGGTGATCTCGTTCGCCTCCTCGATGATGCCGTCGATGGCCGGGCATTTTGTGCCCTCCGGCTTCATTTTCAGCTTCTTGAAGGCCTGGTCGAGCCGTCTGATCTGGCCCTTGGTCTGCGTCAGATGCGCCTTCAGGCCTTTCTTCAATTCGGCGTCGGACGCCTTGGCCACCATGTCCGGAAGCGACTTCTGGATCTGATGCTCGGCGTAATAGATATCGTGCAGCGAATGCTGAAACAGGTCGTCGACGCTGTGGATGTCCGACGAAAACCAGCCCATGGCCGCCTCCCGCTTGGTGTTGTACGAGCACTAAAGCTTTGTCGCCCGCCCGGGTTCCCAAACGCGCCAAAGATCGCTAGCAAGGCCGCCGAGTTTAACTTTTGACACACGAGGGAAGATCATGAGCATCGAACGTCACGAAGTCGGCGCCCGCATGAGCAAGGCGGTGGTGCACGGCAATACCGTGTATCTCGCCGGCATCGTCGCCAACGAGCCCAAGGGCAAGAGCGTCGCCGAGCAGACCAAGGACATCCTGTCGCAGATCGACGGGCTCCTGGCCAAGGCCGGCACCGACAAGTCGAAGCTCCTGTCGGCCAATATCTGGATCACCGATATGGCCACCTTCGCCGACATGAACGCGGCGTGGGACGCCTGGGTCGTGCCGCACAACACGCCGGCCCGCGCCACCGTCGAGGCCAAGCTGGCCGCGCCGGACTACAAGGTCGAAATCATGGTGGTGGCGGCGCGCTGACCATGACGGAGGCCGCGCAGCCCGGCATCCTGGCGATCTGGCACGATTGCCGCGCCGGGCGCGAGGCCGACCTGGAAGAATGGTTCCAGGGCGAACATCTCATCGAGCGGCTGGCCGTGCCGGGTTTCCGGTACGGCCGCCGCCACAAGGCGATTTCCGGCGGCGCTGGCTATTTCAATTTCTATGTGGTGGACGAGCCGGCGGTGCTCGTCTCAGGGCCTTATCTCGCGCGGCTCGACAATCCGACGCCAATGACGCGGACGATCATGTCCGAGGTCTTTCTCAACATGAGCCGCACGTTGTGCCGCCGTACCTTGCGGCGCGGCGTATTTCGCGGCGCCTTCGCGGTGACGGTGCGCTTCAACGATGCGCCCGATATGGGCGCGCTCGCGGCGCAAGTTGAAACGCTCCCGCAGGATACGCGCGTCGCTGCCGGTGAGGTCTGGTCGGCCGTCGATCCGTCAGGACAGCCGGTGTCGATGGAGGAGAAGCTGCGCGGCGGTGACAAGAAGATCGAAGCGGCGCTGATGATCGACACGCTGTATCAGGCCGATGCCGAGCGCGTGGCCGAGCAGCTCGCGCGCTCTTTCATTGCCGCCGATATCGGCGTTTTCCGTGTGCTGAGCCAGATCGGCCGCGGCGATCTTTAGAACGTTTTGCGATTTTACTCCGCCGCTTCGCTCATCTCCGAGCGCACCTGCGCGCGGAAGGTATCGATGGGCATGAGGCCTTTCGGCGTTTCGACGTGCCAGAAGGTCCAGCCGTTGCAGGCATCCAGGCCTTGGGCGAGAGCGCCGATGCGGTGGATGGAGCCGACATTGCCGTCGATGCTGATGGCGCCGTCGGCGCGCACGACCGCCTTGTGGCGTTTCTTGGCATCGACAAGCTGCGCGCCGGGCGTCACCAGCCCACGCTCGACCAGCAGCGAGAATGCCACCCGCGGCGCTTCGCGCGCGGTGACGAAGGGCGCGATCGACGGCGCTTCCAAAGGCTGCGTGGCGTCGATGCGCTTCTGCGCTTCCTTGGCGTATTTCGTCTCGCGCTCGAAGCCGACAAAGCGGCGACCGAGATGCTTGGCCACGGCGCCGGTAGTGCCGGTGCCGCTGAAAGGATCGAGCACCAGGTCGTCGACGCGCGACGACGACAGGATCACGCGCGCCAAGAGGGCTTCCGGCTTCTGCGTCGGATGCAGTTTCTTGCCGTCGCCGCCTTTGAGCCGTTCCTCGCCGGTGCACAGCGGGATCGTCCAGTCGGAGCGCACTTGAACGTCTTCGTTACCCGCCTTCAGCACTTCGTAATTGAAGGTGTAGCCCTTGCCCTTGGCATCGGGCGAGGCCCAGATCAGCGTCTCGTGCGCATTGGTGAAGCGCCGGCCGCGGAAGTTCGGCATCGGATTGGTCTTGCGCCAGATCACGTCGTTGAGGATCCAGAAGCCGAGATCCTGCATCAGCGCGCCGACGCGGAAGATGTTGTGGTAGCTGCCGATCACCCAGATGGTGCCGGACGGCTTCAGCACGCGCTTGCAGGCGCGGAGCCAGTCCTTGGTGAAGGCGTCGTAAGCTTCAAAGCTCGCGAATTTGTCCCAGTCGTCGGTGACGGCGTCGACGTGCGAATCGTCGGGACGCTTCAAGTCATTGGCGAGTTGGAGATTGTAAGGCGGATCGGCAAACACCAGATCCACGGAAGCTGCCGGCAGCTTGTTCATCTCGGCGACGCAATCGCCGACGACGATACGATGCTGCGGGATAGGTTCAGAAACTCCACGGGGCGCCCGTGAGGGCGCCCCGCGACGCGACACTACCATGACTCAAAACTCTGACTCAGGCGACGCGGTCGGCGACGCGGGACCTACAACCGACACGCAGGACTATGGCCGTCCAAAGTGAAAAAACGGTTTATTGTTTGCTGCCGCAACCGGGCAAATTCTGCCTATTTAACGAGAGGTTAGCAGGTGTGGCGGGGGAACTTTTCCGGCTCACTTAAAGCGTGCAGAACACGCCGCCTTTTGCGCGCCATATGAATGCCGATAGCTTTGGCGCAAACGGAGAGGGATGAAATGCGCTGGGAAGACTTTCGCCGGAGCGACAATGTCGAAGATGACCGCGGCGGCGGCGGTGGTTTTGGCGGCGGGGGCGGCTTCGGTTTGCCGATTGGCGGCGGCGGGTTGGGCATTGGTACGATCGTCGTACTGGGCATCATCGGCTGGGCGCTCGGCATCGATCCAAGTCTGCTGATCGGCGGCGCGGAGGTATTGAGCGGCGGTGGCACCACGTCGCGCTATGAGCAACCTTATCGGCAAGAGACGCAACGCAAGACCGGCGCGCCGACCGACCAGATGGGGCAGTTCGTCGCCGCCGTGCTTGGCAACACCGAAGACGTGTGGACGAAAATATTTCAGGACGGTGGACAAACCTACCGCGCGCCGCGGCTGCGCCTTTATTCGGGTCAGGTAGAGGGCGCCTGCGGCATCGGTCAGGCCGCCATGGGGCCGTTCTATTGCCCGCGCGACCGGCGGGTTTATCTCGACACGTCGTTCTTCCAAGACATGCAGCGCCGTTTCCGCGCCTGCGATGGCAAGGCCTGCGAATTCGCCCAGGCTTACGTGATCGCGCACGAAGTCGGCCATCACGTGCAGAACCTGCTCGGCATTCTGCCGAAGGCGCAACAGGCGCAACAGGCTTCCGGCAACAAGGCGGAGGCGAACCGTATCCAGGTACGCGTCGAGTTGCAGGCAGACTGCCTCGGCGGCGTCTGGGCCTACCACTCCAATCAGCGTTGGAAATCGATTGAGCCCGGGGACGTGGAGGCCGCCTTGCAGACAGCTTCCGCCATCGGCGACGACCGTTTGCAGAAGCAGGCGCGCGGCTATGTCGTGCCGGACGCCTTTACGCATGGCTCCTCAGCCCAGCGCCAGCGCTGGTTCACCATCGGCCTGAAAGAGGGCAAGGTGTCGGCCTGCAACACGTTCAGTGCTGCGTCGCTGTAGAGGAAGGCCATGCCCGGGATCGACGAGAGCAAAAAATTCGTGCCGCTGAAGATCGCGGTGCTGACCGTGTCAGACACGCGTGAGTTTGCCGACGACAAGTCCGGCTCGACGCTTGTCGAACGCCTGGAGAAGGCCGGCCATGTGCTCGCCGATCGCAAAATCGTGCGCGATGAAGTCGACGCCATCCGTGCCCAGGTGAAAACCTGGATCGCCGACAAGGGCGTTGATGTGGTGATCTCGACCGGCGGCACCGGCTTCACCGGCCGCGACGTGACGCCGGAAGCGGTCGAGCCTTTGTTCGAGAAGCGCATGGACGGCTTCGCGACGCTGTTCCTGATGGTGAGCTACGGCAAGATCGGCACGTCGGCGATCCAGACCCGCGCCACCGCGGGCGTCGCCAATGCGACCTACATCTTCTGCGTTCCCGGCTCGCCCGGCGCTTGCAAGGACGCCTGGGACGAGATCCTGGTGCATCAGCTCGACTATCGCTATCGCCCGTGCAATTTCGTCGAGATCCTGCCGCGGCTCGACGAGCACCTGCGCCGCGCGAAGGCGCAAGGCGCGACGGCGTAGGACTTAAGCAAGCGTATTCACGACACCGCCGTCGACGCGCAGCGCAGCGCCGGTAGTCCCTGAGGCCTGCGGCGAGCAGATGTAGACGACCATGTTCGCGATTTCCTCCACCGTCTCCAGTCGCTTGATGATTGACGTGGAGCGGTGCGTGGCAATGAAGTCTTTCTCGACGTCGGCTTGCGTCTTGCCCTGCTCCTTGGCGATCTTGGCGAAGAAGTCGCTGACGCCTTCGGATCGCGTCGGGCCGGGCAGCACGGAGTTCACCGTCACGCCGGTGCCGGCAAGGTTCACGGCCAGCCCGCGCGATACGGCAAGCTGCGCGGTCTTGGTCATGCCGTAGTGGACCATCTCGCCCGGCGTGTTGAGCCCTGACTCCGAGGAAACAAACACGACGGGGCCCCAATTCTTCTTGCGCATGCCGGGTACGTAAGCGCGCGACAGTCTGATCCCGCTCATGACATTGGTGTCGAAGAAGCGCTGCCAGTCGGCGTCCGGGATTTCCTCGAATGGCTTTGGCTCGAAGATGCCGAGGTTGTTCACCAGGATGTCTGTCTCCGGCGCCGCGCGGAGAAAAGCCTCGACGCCGGCAGCCGTGGCAAGATCGGCGGCGACCGTATCGACCTGTGCGCCGGGGACGGCGGCCAGCAATTCGTCCTTGGCTTTCTTCACCGCGGCGTCCTTGCGGCCGTTGATCACCACGCGCGCGCCGGCCTCGGCCAAGCCTTTGGCAATGGCAAAGCCGATGCCGAGCGTGGAGCCGGTCACGACCGCCCGCTTGTTCGTCAGATCGATTTTCATGAATATTGCTCGCAAAAGGAGGGTTCGATGCGAGCTAGGTGGAGAGCCAGCCTTGCCTATCCAAGAATGGGCTCAACAAAAGTTGAACGTTTGCGCAATCGGGCAGCGGAGTAGCAAGGGCTTACAAGTTCAAATCCCAGAACTCGGCGACGACATCCTGTCCCCAAGTGTGCCGCTTCTCGCTCGAGGTGAGGGTGAAGCCCGCCTGCTCATAAATGTGGCGCGCCGCGGTGAGCACACTGTGCGTCCACAAAGTGACCTGTTTGTAGCCGGCGGCGCGCGCGAAGCTGACGCATTCCTCGACCAGCCTTTTGCCAATGCCCAGCCCGCGGCCTTTCGGATCGACAATGAGCAAACGGATGCGCGCGACCGTATCATTGTCTTTCACCAGGAAGATCGAGCCGACTGGCTCGCCGTCGCGTTCGGCGATCCAGCAGCGCTCGCGCGCCGGATCGTTCTTGTTGGCGAAGTCGGCGACGATGCCCGCGCATAGGCCTTCGAACGGTTCGCCCCAGCCATATTCCTGGAGATAGAGCTCGGCGTGTCGTGAAACGACCCAGCCCAAATCGCCTGGCTTGGGCGGACGCAGGATATAAGCTGGCCCATCGTCGGCTTTGGGCGCGTGGCCGATCAGGCGTTCGATCTCGTTCATGGCACCGATCAGCCGCGCCTGTTCCGTAGCGTCGAGCTGGCCGAGCATGTCGGCCACCTGGTTCTGCGATTTCTTTTCGAGCGGTGCGAAGGTCTTTTTGCCGCGTGCCGTCAAACTGAGATGGCTCTGCCGTGCGTCCTCCAGCGACGTCTCGCGGCGGATCAGACCCTTCTTCTCGAAGTTGCGCAGCACGCGGCTCAGATAGCCGGCATCGAGATCGAGCGTGCGCGCGATGTCGCTGGCCGTCGGCGCCTGGCCGCGCCAGAGCTCGTACAGCACGCGCATCTCGGCGAGCGAGTAAGGGCTGTCGAGATAGCCTTTGCGCAGGACGCCGATCTGGCGCGTGTAGAAACGGTTGAAGCGTCGTACGGCCGCGATGCGGTCCAACCCGGCTTTGGACATGCGAACGTCGGCGTCCATCAGCGTGCCACCATGCGCTTGAGGAGGCGGCCGACAAGCAGCCAAGTGTCCCTGATCGCTTCCCTGCGCAACTGGCCGGCCGTCGCCCGATAGGCTGCGTAGTCGGTGGGCTCGGGGCGGGGCCACGCGGATGTGCTGACGGCGGGGGTGGAGGCCGTCGCGGGGATCAGGCGGGCCAGCCCTTCCAAAATCGCTGCGCTAGCCATGGTTGTCGCTTTCCGTCGATTAAATGACTTAGTCAACCAATTGATTGACTTTGTCAAGTATATTGGCGGCTCGATAGTGCATGGCAGGTCAGCGAGTTATGCGAGGTCAGCGCGGAGGCCGGGCGCCGATCGGCAGCATCGCCAAGCGCCGGCGGCCGAGCCGGCGCAGCAGCGCGGTCTCGGCTTCGGTGTGCGGGGCGTGGCCACCCACGCTCTCGTAGAGGCGGCGGGTGATCAGCAGCCCTTGTTCGGGCCGTGCCGGGCGCCCGAAGGCCATCCGCAGCAGGGCAAATACCTCCGCCAGAGCCGGCCGCATCGGGTCGTTGGCGCTGGAAGGCCGGAAGACCGCGGCGCGCGGTTCGTCCTGCTGGCTTGCCGCGAGCATGAATTGCTCCGCAACGACGACCCAATTGGGATCCGGCACCGTCCCGGCGCGCAAGAACAAGAGCCATGGTGTCCGCGTTGTTTGTGCGGCGGCCCTGAGCCGTGCGCCTATGGGCTCTCGCGACACGACGAAGCGGCAGCCGGCGAAATCGGCCACCTCGGCGGTGGCGTCGGCGGAGTCGGCATCGGCGACGACGACTTCTGTCAGCACGCCCGCGGTCGCGCCCGGCACCAACGCGGCGAGCGTCGGCACCAGCGTTCGCTCCGATTCGTGCGTGGCAATGATCGCGCTGAGCATGGAACTCCGGATGTGTGACCGAGGTTGCACCATATCATGTGGAGGTTGTCGACCTCGCCACGAGATGAAGTCTCAGTGTGCTTAAGGCGTGCGTGCTTCAAAAATGTTCTTGTTATGTTCACGTTCCATGATTAGGTTCCGGCCATGGCTCGACCAAACGCAGCCCAGAAGCGCCCGCCGGTGAAGGAGCTGCCCTCCGCATCGGTGGGCGCGCATGCGCCGAAAAGCCCCTACGACGACGTCAGCGAGATGCTCGGCGTCGTGGTCGAGCATGAGCGCCGCCGAGGACGGGGCGCGCAGAGCAACGCCTCCGGCCGTTATGAGCCTTTGGCGCGGGTGGCCTTCGACGACGGCTGGCAATCGCTCGAGGATCTGCCGCCGTTCAAGACCACGGTGCAGGTGGATGCGACTCGCAAGATCATCACCCGCAACGACTCGCCAGATATCGGCTTCGACCGCTCGATCAATCCCTATCGCGGCTGCGAGCACGGCTGCGTCTACTGCTTCGCGCGTCCGACCCACGCCTATCTCGGCCTCTCGCCTGGCCTCGACTTCGAATCCAAGCTGTTCGTGAAGCCGGAAGCGGCCGATCTGCTCGAGCGCGAATTGTCCTCGCACAGCTATCAGCCGAAGGTGATCGCGATCGGCACCAACACCGATCCCTATCAGCCGATCGACCGCCGCTATCAGGTCATGCGCCGCATCCTGGAAGTGCTCGACCGCGCCAGCCATCCCGTCGGCATCGTCACCAAGTCGGCGTTGGTGCTGCGCGATCTCGACATTCTGGCGCGCATGGCCGAGCGCAAGCTCGCGAAAGTCGCGCTGTCGGTGACGACGCTCGATGCTGACTTAGCGCGCAAGATGGAGCCGCGCGCGGCCACGCCGATGCGGCGGCTGGAAACGCTGCGAAGACTCACGCAGGCCGGCGTGCCGACCACCGTCATGGTTGCGCCGGTTATCCCCGCGCTCAACGACATGGAAATCGAACGCATTCTCGAGGCCGCGGTCACTGCCGGCGTCAAGGAAGCCGGCTACGTGCTGCTGCGGCTGCCTTTGGAAGTCCGGGACCTGTTTCGCGAATGGCTGATGGCGAATTATCCCGATCGCTATCGTCACGTCATGAAGCTCATTCGCGACATGCGCGGCGGCAAGGACTACGACTCGACCTGGAGCACGCGCATGAAGGGCACTGGGCCTTATGCCTGGATGATCGGCCGGCGCTTCGAACTCGCCTGCGAGAAACTCGGCCTCAATGCGGCGCGCACGACGCTATCGACGCAACATTTCCGCGCGCGGAAGGCCGGCAGCGAGCAACTCAATCTGTTCGACACATGAGTATGAGTGAACCGACCGCAATTCTGTCGCTGGTGACGCTGGGTGTTTCCGATCTGGCGCGCAGCGTGACCTTCTACGAGACGCTCGGCTTCGAACGCAAAGCGCGTGGGGCGCAAGGCGTCGGTTTCTTTCAGGCCGGCGCTTGCGCCTTCGCGGTCTGGCCGGTGGAGGAACTGGCGAAAGATTCCCTGGCCAAAAGCAACGGTTCGTCCACCTTTCGCGGCGTCGCGCTGGCGTGGAATTGCCGGTCCGAAGAGCAGGTCGACGCCGCCATCGCGCGGGCCTGGTCAGCCGGAGCGAGCGTGCCGAAGCCGCCGCAGAAGACCTCCTGGGGCGGCTACACCGGCTATTTCGCCGATCCCGACGGCCATCTCTGGGAAGTCGCGCACAATCCGGGTTTTCCGCTGACGGATGACGGCCGGCTCACCTTGCCCGACTAGTGCGCCGAACCCGAAGTTCGCGCCCTCTGCGCGGCGAACTCGATCGCGAACTTCGGGTTCAAAAGGCGCACTAGAATCATATGCTTGCTAGTGTCCCTTTGATTCCGAAGTTCGCTCCAGAATGCGCTGCAGGGTAAGGCGAACTTCGGAATCGGGACGCTAGTGCGTTGTCCCCGCCATTCACAAATGCCATTCGAATCGTTGACTTGAGCGCGGCCGCCGCGCACTCATCGCGGCATGGCCAGGAAGCCCAAATCCCCTCAACGTCTGCCGCTCAAGGAGCCCGTTCTGCGCCCGACGTTCCGGCGCGAGCGGCGCTGGCTTGTCAAAGGCGTCTGGCCGATCGCCGGCTGTGACGAGGCGGGAAGGGGGCCGCTTGCCGGTCCGGTTGTGGCGGCGGCGGTGGTGCTCGATCCGAGCCGCATTCCGCGCGGCTTGAACGACTCCAAGAAGCTCGATGCCGAGGCGCGCGAGAAGCTCTACGAAAAAATTTGCGCCAGCGCCGAAGTTGCTGTTGCCTTCGGCTCGACCGATCGCATTGACCGCGACAACATCCTGCGCGCCTCGCTCTGGGCTCTGGCGCGCGCCGTAAAAGCGCTGCCTGTGCGGCCCAAGATGGTCTTCGTCGACGGCAACATGAAGATCGACTGCGGCTGCGACTGCGAGGCCGTGGTATCGGGCGATGCGCTGGTGATGTCGATTGCCGCCGCCTCGATTGTCGCCAAGGTGACACGCGACCGGCTGATGGCGCGTGTGGGGTTGGCGCATCCCGGCTATGGCTTCGAGCGCCACATGGGCTACAGCGTGCCCGAGCATTTCGCCGCGCTGCAGAAGCTCGGGCCCACCATTCATCATCGGAAGTCCTTCGCCCCGGTCGCGGCCAAGCTCGCGGCACTTGGCGCCGTCTCGGACGAGGTCGCTGCCGAGTTGTTGCCTCTTTAGTCCGCGTTCTTTATTCCTTCTGAGCGCGTGACTGCGTCGCGCTTAGCGCCCGGCCCAATGCATTACGTCTCCCTGCTCATCGAATTCCTGCGCGGTCGTCCGGCGGTCGTCTTCTGGACCGTCGCGCTGACGCAAGCCGTGCTGTGGACGCTGGTGCCAGCGCTGTTCTACAGTGCGCCACCTGGCGACGTGCCGCTGCTGCTCGCGATCGGTCATGAATTCCGCCTCGGCAGCTATCTCGGGCCGCCGCTCGCCTTCTGGCTCGGCGAGGCGGCATTCAGCATTGCCGGTACGTTCGGCCTCTACGCATTGGCGCAGGCCTGCATCGTCGTCACCTATTGGGCAGTGTTTACGCTCGGCCGGCGCATCGTCGGGACCCGTCACGCCGTGCTCGGCATCTTGTTGATGGTCGGTATTGCTGCGCTGACGGTGCCGACGCCGAACTTCGGCCCGGCGGTGCTGGCCGCGCCGCTGTGGGCGCTGGCGCTCTTGCACTACTGGCGCGCGGTCGGCGACCGCGAGCGCGGTTATTGGTTTTTGCTCGCGCTCGATCTCGGGCTGTTGCTGCTGGCGAGCTATGTCGGTCTGATCCTCATCGCCTTGCTGATCGTGTTCACGCTGGCGCACCCGCGCGGGCATCGCGCCTTGCTCCATCCCGAACCTTGGCTCGGCCTGGTGCTGCTCGCGATCGTCGTGTTCCCGCACGTCGCGTGGCTTTCGAAGATGCGCGACCTGGTGATCGGCGGCTTCAACGACAGCATTGCCGCGGCCGGCACGCTCTCGCCCGCAGTGTGGCTCGGCGCCACGCTGTTGCTCACGCATCTCGGCCTCGCGCTGCTGGTCGTGGTCGCCAGCGGCTGGCCGCGCAAGCGCGGCGAAGAAGCGCCGGAGATCACGCGCAATCCGGTCGACGGCTTCGCCAAGCTCTACGTTTATGTCTTCGCATTGATGCCGGCGCTGGTGGCGATCGCGATCGTCTTCGTCAGCGGCAAGCTCGGTCCGCTCGACCGCGTCACGCCCCTGGTGGTGCTGTCGGGTCTCGCGGTTGTCGTCTTAGGTGGCAACCGTGTGCTGCTTTATCGTGAGCGCCTGGTATCATCGGCGTGGCTCGGTCTCTTGGTGGCGCCGCCGGCGCTGGTGGTGCTCGGCATGGTGCTGTTGCCCTGGCTGACCAAGACCGAACTCGCTATCGCGCAGCCTGCCAATGCGCAGGGCCGCTTCTACGGCGACATCTACGAGCGCCGCACGGGCAAGCCGCTCCCCTACGTCACGGGCGACGCCAAGCTCGCGCTGCTGATCGCAATGGCCGCGCCGAGCCGGCCGCATGTCTATTTCGCGTGGGCGCCGGAGCGCAGCCCCTGGGCCACCGCCGCCGATCTGCGCGCGCATGGCGGCTTACTGGTATGGCCCGCGACCGACAATGCCGGTACGCCGCCGGCTAACATCAAAACACAATTTCCGGAGATGGTGCCGGAAGTGCCGCGCTCCTTTGCGCACACCGTGCAAGGCTTTCTGCCGTTGACGCGGCTCGGCTGGGCCGTGATTAGGCCGTTGGCGCCACAGCAATAGCAGCAATAGCGGTCAGTGATAGCTCTCGCCCTCGGCGACTTTGCCGCGGAACAGCCAATACACGAAGATGATGTAGCCGAGGATCATTGGCAGCAGGAACAACGTGCCGATCAGCATGAATATCTGGCTTGCCGGTCCCGCTGCGGTGTCCCACACCGTGAGCGACGGGGGCACCAGATAAGGGAAGTTGGAGATCACGAGCCCCAGGTAGCCGAGCAGGAACAGGAATATCGCGGCGAGGAACGGCGGCACCTCGCGTCCCTCGTCGAGCCAGCGCCAGATGAGATAGGCGGTGAGCGCGGTGATCGACGGTACCGGCCACAGGAAATAGAAGTTCGGCAGGGAGAACCAGCGTGTGGCGATGCGTGGCTCGATCAACGGCGTCCACAGGCTGACGGCCGCCATGAACACCAGCACCAGCGCGAGAAATATCTTTGCCTGCCGGCGTGCGCGCCGCGCCACCGCGCCTTCGGTCTTCATGACAAGCCATGTCGCACCGAGCAGGCCATAGCCGCAAACAAGTCCGAGCCCGCACAGCACGCCGAACGGCGTGGCCCAGTCGAACGGCCCGCCGCTGTACTGGCCGTTGCTCACGGGAATGCCTTCGATCAGGCGGCCGAGGATCACGCCTTGCGCAAAGGCCGCGAGCGTCGAGCCGACGGTGAAGGCGACGCTCCACCAACTCTTGCTGTGCGAGACGACGCGAAATTCGAAGGCGACGCCGCGGAACACCAGCGCCAGCAGCATGACGATCACAGGCAGATAGACCGCCGGCATGATGATCGCATAGGCGTGCGGAAACACGACGAACAACCCGACGCCGCCGAGCACGAGCCATGTTTCGTTGCCGTCCCAGAATGGCGCGATCGAGCGCATCATCTGGTCGCGCTCGCGTTCGTCCGACGCGGTCGGGAACAGAATGCCGATGCCGAGATCGAAGCCATCCATGGTGACATACATCGCGACGGCGATGCCGATGATGCCTGCCCAGATCAGCGGGAGATACCATTCCATGGCGTGTTCTCCTGCTTGCTAGTTGAAGGTTTTGTTGCCGGCATCGCGCGCGGCAGCGATCGGGCGGTTTGAAAACGCATCGCTCGGCCCAGTGTCGGGCGGCTGCGGCCCGCGGGCGATCAGCCGGTTGATGTAATAGATGCCGAACCAGAACACGATGCCGTAGGTGACGACAAACAGCGCCAGCGTGCCGGCGATAGTCGCGCCCGGCACCGGTGAGGTGGCGTCGGCGGTGCGTAGGATGCCGTAGACGATCCACGGCTGGCGGCCGCTCTCGGTGACCACCCAACCGGAAATCACGGCCACGAAACCGATCCACCAGCATTGCGACATGACGCGCAGATACCAGCGCTGCTCGAACAGCGAGCCGCGCCACCAGAAGAAAGCGCCGAGCAAGGCCGCGGCGATCATGAATAATCCGATGCCGACCATGATGCGGAAGGCAAAGAACACCGGCACGACCGGTGGCCGCTCCGACGGCGGCACGCTCTTCAGTCCGGGAATCAAGCCGTCCCAGGTGTGCGTGAGAATGAGCGAGGAGCCGTGCGGGATCGCAATCGAGAAACGGTTTGTTTCCGCCTTCTCGTCCGGCCAAGCGAACAGCTCGAGCGCGACGGGTTTCGACCCGTCCCAATGCCCTTCCATCGCCGCAACCTTGATCGGCTGATGCTTGAGCGTGTTGAGCCCGTGCTGGTCGCCGATGAAGAGCTGCAAGGGCGCGAGGATGACCAGGAGACCGATAGCCATGCGCATCATCGTGCGGCCTTCGGCGATATAGCGACCGCCGAGCAGATAGCGCGCGCCGACCGCCAGAACCACGAACGCGGTGGTGATGTAGGCGGCGTTGAGCATATGCGCGAGGCGGTAAGGGAAGCTCGGATTGAAGATCACGTGCAGCCAATCGATCGGATAGGCGATGCCGTCGCGCATCTCGTGACCCGCTGGCGTCTGCATCCAGCTGTTGGCAGCGAGAATCCAAAAGGCCGATAGCGCCGTGCCGAGCGCGACGACGGCTGCCGACAGCACATAAAGCCAAGGCGGCACGCGGTTGAACCCGAACAAAAGGATGCCGAGGAATGTCGCTTCCAGGAAGAACGCCATCAGCACTTCGTAGCCAAGCAGGGGTCCGATCACGTTGCCCGTGACGACCGAGAAGCGGCTCCAGTTCGTGCCGAATTGATAAGAAAGCACGATGCCCGACACCACGCCCATCGCGAAGGAGACCGCGAAGATCTTGGTCCAGAACCGCATCAACAGATGGAAGCGTTCCTCGCCGGTGCGCAGCCAAACGGCGCCGAGGGTGGCGATATAGGCCGACAAGCCGATGGTGAAGCTTGGGAAAATGATGTGGAAGATAATAGTGAAGGCAAACTGCAGACGAGCCAGCAGAACAGGATCAAGATCCATCGTGCACTCCGACGGCAACCCCCGGGAACATTATATAGTTCCCGTTCCCAACTTGTGAGAGGCTGCGACGTTCCTTCACGTCGGTGTGCTTGAGCGCGCGGCCTTATCCGGCTGATAGCGCCTTCTTGATCGCCAGGAAATCGCGCCAGGCGAACCTTTTCTGCAATGGGCTGCGCAGCAGGAATGCAGGATGGAATGTCGGCATGGCACGAATTTCGCGCTTGCCGGTGTTGAAGGTGAACCAGCGCCCGCGCGTCTTGGTGATGCCTTCCTTCAGTCCGAGCAGCGTCTGCGCCGAAGGCCCACCCAAGCACACCAAGATGTCGGGATCGGCCAGTTCGATCTGGCGCAGGACGAAAGGCAGACAGATTTGCGACTCCTGCGGCGTCGGCGTGCGATTGCCGGGCGGACGCCAGGGCACGATGTTGGCGATATAGACCTGCGTGCGATCGAGCCCGATCGCGGCCAGCATGCGGTCGAGCAATTTGCCCGAGCGGCCGACGAAGGGCAGGCCCTCGATATCTTCGTCGCGGCCGGGCGCCTCGCCGACTAGCATCACCCGCGCGCCGGGCGTGCCGTCGGCGAAGACCAGGCGCGTCGCGGTCGCCTTCAGCGCGCAGCCTTCGAAATTTTGCAGGATTTCGCGCAGCTCATCGAGCGTCTGGGCACTGCACGCGGCCTGGCGGGCTTCCATGGCGGCGGCATCGGGGGGAGGTGGCGCCAATGGAGCGGCCGGTGTCTCGGCGCGCCGCATCTCTGTTGCAGCCGGCGCCGCGCGTACCGGTTGGATCGATGGCGTCTCCTCGGCGAAATGATCCACGGCCTCTTCACCCAGCACGGCGTCGACGCCGGCTTCCACGTAGAAGTCGATCAATTCACGCGCGGGTTTAGTGTCGACCGGGATCATTTCTGCACTTTAGCACGGCTCCAGAAAGATTGCCGCCCGTGTGCAAAAGTGGAAAAAGAGGGCGAGGGAGAACATTCATGACCGAACTGCCGGCTCGCGAGGCGATGGAATTCGATGTGGTGGTCGTGGGCGCGGGGCCTGCGGGCCTGGCCGCCGCCATCCGCCTGAAGCAGATCAACCCCGATATTTCGGTGGTCGTGGTGGAGAAGGGCTCGGAGGTCGGGGCGCACATCCTCTCCGGCGCGGTGGTCGATCCGGTCGGCCTGGACAAGCTGTTGCCCGAGTGGCGCAACGAAGACACACCGATCAAGACGCAGGTGTCGGACGATCGCTTCTATTACCTCGGGCAAAACGGCGCATTGCGGCTGCCGAACATCATGCTGCCGCCGCTGATGGGCAATCACGGCAACTACATCGTCTCGCTCGGTAGTGTCTGCCGTTGGCTCGCCACCAAGGCGGAAGCGCTCGGTGTCGAGATCTATCCGGGCTTCGCGGCGGCGGAAGTTCTCTACGAGAATAGCGCGGTGGCCGGCGTCGCCACCGGCGACATGGGTATCGGCAAGAACGGCGAGCCCAAGGATTCATTCACGCGCGGTATGGAACTGCGTGCGAAATACACATTGTTCGCGGAGGGCGCGCGCGGCAATCTCGGCAAAGAGCTCCTCGCTAAGTTCAAACTTGGCGAAGGCCGCGAGCCGCAGAAGTTCGGCATCGGCCTGAAGGAGCTGTGGCAGGTTGCGCCGAACAAGCATCGCAAAGGTCTGGTGCAGCATTCCTTCGGTTGGCCGCTTGACGGCTCCACTGGCGGTGGCTCGTTCCTGTATCACTTCGACGACAATCTGGTGTCGGTCGGTTTCGTTGTGCATCTGAACTACACGAATCCGTATCTATCGCCGTTTGAGGAATTCCAGCGCTTCAAGACGCATCCATCGGTGCGCGACACCTTCGAGGGCGGCAAGCGGCTCGCTTACGGCGCGCGTGCGTTGACCGAAGGCGGGTACCAGTCGGTGCCGAAGCTGACGTTCCCCGGCGGGGCGCTCATCGGCTGCGACGCCGGCTTCATGAACGTGCCGCGCATCAAGGGCAGCCATAACGCGATGCTCTCCGGCATGCTAGCGGCGGAAGCCGCGGCCGCCGCATTGTCGGCCGGCCGTATGCATGACGAGCTTGCCGATTATGACAGCGCCTGGCGCGCCTCACCGATTGGCAAGGACCTTTCGCGCGTGCGCAACGCCAAACCGCTGTGGTCGAAGTTCGGCACCATGGTCGGCATCGCGCTCGGCGGGCTCGACATGTGGACCCGCACGCTCGGCTTCTCGCTGTTCGGCACGCTTAGCCATGGCAAGCCGGACTACGCGACGCTCAAGCCCGCGTCCGAATGCAAGCCGATCGCTTATCCCAAGCCCGACGGCAAGATCACCTTCGACCGGCTGTCTTCGGTCTTCCTGTCCAACACCAATCACGAGGAAGACCAGCCGCCGCATCTGAAGGTCAAGGACATGGACCTGCAGAAGCGCTCCGAGCACGACGTGTTCGCGGGGCCGTCGTCGCGCTATTGCCCGGCCGGCGTCTACGAGTGGGTGGAGGAGGCGGGCAATCCGAAGTTCGTTATCAACGCCCAGAACTGCGTCCACTGCAAAACCTGCGACATCAAGGACCCGAATCAGAACATCACTTGGGTTCCGCCGGAGGGCGCGGGCGGGCCGAACTACCCCAATATGTGAGCGTATGCCGTCGAGCGGCCACGATGCTGCCACATCGGGCCTTTCAAGCTGCGACCAGGCGCCGTCGCTGGCTGTTCTTGCGGGAGCGGCGCAAAAAGTCCATTCTCGGCATAACCTCGGCGGTGTGCGAGCAGCCGGCCGCCATCGCCCACGTGGAGCGTCGCCAGTGATTTCTTTGAGCTTTGCCCGGTGCGTTGCCGGCACCGCGCTCGCCGCCATTCTGGCGGCGGCACCGATCGAGCTCGCCGCGCAACCGAGCGAGCAAGACATGGTCGGGCTGACCGCCGCCGGCAGCTATCTTGCCGCGCGGCATGCCGGGCAGATGCGTGACGCGGCGTCGGCCGCGGCCTACTACCGCGCGGCGCTCAACCGCGATCCCAAGAACGGCGAGTTGCTCGACCGCACGTTCCTGTCGTTGCTTGTCGGCGGCAGCATCGACGACGCGGTGAAATATGCCGACCGCGTCGCCACGGCCGACAAGAGCGACCGTGTCGCCCGTCTCGTGCTCGGTGTGAACGCGCTCAAGAAGAAACAGTATGCGACCGCGCGCAAGGACCTGGCGCAGTCGGTGCGCGGACCGATCACCGATCTGACCGCGACGCTGCTCTCGTCCTGGGCCCAATTCGGCGCCAAGGATGCCAAGGGCGCCGTGGCTGCGATCGACCGCCTTGCCGGTCCGGACTGGTATGCGATCTTCAAGGACCTGCACGCCGGCATGATCCTGGACCTCGCGAATAACGAGAAGGAAGCCGGCAAGCGCTTCGAGCGAGCCTATAAGGCGGACTCTTCGGCGCTGCGGGTGGTGGAGGCCTACGGAAGCTGGGTTTCGCGCAACAAGTCGCCGCAAGAAGCGCTGGCCGTCTACGAGGCTTTCGACAAGGTGCTGCCGCGCCATCCCTTGATCGTCGACGCGATGGCCAAGCTCAAGGCCGGCGAGAAGTTGCCGATCCTGATCGCGTCGGCGCAGGCCGGTGCCGCTGAAGCCCTT
>Ga0255338_1001777_pt1 | contig 37293 bp, 43 predicted proteins | sample MeOH1_35cm_T4_19_FD_203715 | JGI IMG/M metagenome (GOLD analysis project Ga0255338, IMG submission 203715) | Sandy soil microbial communities from University of British Columbia, Vancouver, Canada - MeOH1_35cm_T4_195 | ecosystem: Engineered > Artificial ecosystem > Sand microcosm > Unclassified ...
TGCGTCACGCTCGGCCTGCGCAACCCAGTTGTAAATGGTCTGAGCCGTGGGCTCGAACTCCTTGGCCAGATCTTCGGGGCGGCGACCGGCATGGACCAAGTCAACCATTTGTTGACGGAAGACAGTGCTGTACGGTGGGCGCGTTTTCGGCATGGTGCACCTCCTGTTTACTCAAGATAGGCACTGTCCGAAAAAGCGGGTCACCTCCAGGGGAGGGTGAGCGGCGGCGGCAGAATCCTGACGTTTACTCCTTCGCTAAGCTCGGATGCGGCGCCATCAAAGCGTCGATGAAGGGGGCCTTCTGCGCAAGATACTCACCGATGCCTCCACGGTTGCTTGACTCGAGCTGAAATTTCAAATCCTGATACTGCTGTCGAATACCCGGATCGCTCCTAAGAAGCTCGACAAAACGGAGCATTCGCTCAATCTGCCAGTGGCCACTGACACATACATGCACCTTGTCGGTTCGCACCCCATCAACATCGCGACGATAGAAGTGGTGCCCTGATGAAAGATCACTCCCCCGAACGTAACCCAGTACGCACATGAAACTGCCTCGCGCTGCCTCGTCCCGATGCTCTGATACCTCAACCAAGAGGTCGATTTCTGGCTTGGCCGCAAGTCCGGGAACAGCCGTGCTCCCGACGTGATAGATATCGACGAATTCAGCACCAAAGCCTTTCGCTACGCGCTCTTTCTCACTGACGAAAAGAGCAGGCCATCTACTGTCATAGTGGGAAATTTTACTGGTAAGCGCCATTGTTTTTCATTCATCCCAAAAAACTGATCAAGGTTAAGTTCAGATCCTGGCCAACGCGCGCCCAAACTGCGTGTAGCCGTCACCCCCGGTGGCATTCGGCTGATTGACCCGGAAGATGCCGGCCTTGTCGCGGTAGAACGCGACCGGCTTGCCGTGGCACTCCAGGTAAGCCCGTGTCGCCTCGAAATAGGCAAAGGCCGATTCGGTCGGCACGAAGCGCAACGCCATCAGTTGGCTGGTGGCGTCGTCGACATAGACCAGCGGCGTGCAGGCCGGCGCCCGCTCCTCGAACCAGGCGTGGTCGCTGCCATCGATCTGCACCAGCTCGCCCAGGCAGGCGCGGCGCCTGCGCGGCTGGTAGACCTTGGGCGGACGCAGCTTCCTCGGGACCCAGAAGCCGGCGTCGATCATGATCCGGCGCACGGTCTCCTTGGCCAGGTCGATGCCATGGCGCTCGCGCAGCTTCTCGCAGGCCAGGGTCGGGCCGAAATCGGCATAGGTGTCGCAGATCAGGCCGCGCACGCGCGCTTCCAGACCTGGCGGCAGTTGCCGATTGCTATCACGGCCGCGCTTGCGGGAGGTCAGGCCGCTGGGCCCGTCTTCCTGCAAACGCAGCACCAGGCGCCGAACATGGCGCGCGCTGATGCCCAGGCGTTCCGCCGCGCGCCAACGCGCCAGACGTCCATCCAACACGGCCTGAATGGCCTTAAGCCGGTCCAGTTCACGCATGCTCATGGTGATGGTTCCTTGCCCATGCATGGCTGGCTCCCGTGTACTAAGGAAAGCTGGTCAGGATAGGCCGCTAAAGTCGCTAGGTGACATTTCTATTTGGCTCAGAGGTGACATTACTAATTGGGGCCAACACCGTTTCCACTCATAATCTTTGTTATGTTAAATCACGAAGAGACTGCCGGGCAATACCTCTTGCCTTGCCTGACAGTGCTCCAACATAAAAGTGCGCACGAATTCGTCAGCTTTGGCCAGAAAAGTGACTCTACGATTTCTTTTTAGATCTCGTGCACATCATTCCGTAATAGGCCCACGCTGCCGCATTCCGTGCATGCCTTTCTGCCTCCAATGCACTTGCATAGCGTGCGAAAATCGCCCGTAAGCATGATTCTTGTAGACCGCCGGCGGGCCCTCGCCGGTCTAGACCTCCGATGCTGATATTCCTGGATACCGAGTTCACCAATCTCACTGACCGAAAACTGATCAGCATCGGTATGATGTCGGAGGATGGACAGCACTCTTTTTACCGAGAACTGCGGGATTTCGATCTCGATAACTGCAGTCCTTTCGTACGAGCAAACGTTCTACCCCTTCTCGGGCATTCCCACGATGCAGTCGTCGAGAGTGCAAAACTACCACAAGACGTCAGGCAATGGCTCCACACCCTGCCCCGCTCCCTAACCATTGCCTCTGATAGTGACTGGGATTGGGAAATCCTATGTGAGATCGTAGGACGTCCCCTCCCGGCAAACATCGCTGGGAGATTTGATCTGCGTCCGCTCATCGACACGACTGTTTTCCACAAGGCCGTATGTAGCTATCACCATGGTTGCGATCAACCTTGGCATCACGCTTGGCACGATGCGCATGCCCATCGAGTAGGCTGGCTGGCCTGGAACGATGCCCGCAGACGAGCGAAGCTGTCTATCTAGACGGGGCGCGCCGTATCCAAGCAATGCGTGCCAGGCGTGCCGCGGCCAAGAGGTCGACGCATGGTCATGTCAGGCACGAGACACAGTGACTGGTAGTGGCAAAATTGGGTGCGGCACCTTGCCCCCTCCCGTGTCGCTGCACCAATAACTCAATCACATAGTGCGTGCCACGCCGGGCAGCAACGCATGCGTACACTTGACTAGGAGAACCCATGAAGGAACCGAGCCCTGACGATCTTATACGCCAGTTGGCAGACGAGTTTAAGAGCCAGCAGCGCGGCCTTATCGGACAGATGTCGTTCAAAGACCTAGTGATTCATGTCAGCCGCGATCTTCGAGAACTGAACCAAATACTCAGCCGTCCCAACGAGCAGCAGCAAAGCACCCGGGCATCCGCAGTGGCGGCGCTAGGCCTTGCATGCTTGGTCCTATTTTGGACACTGGGGGTAAATCGACCGGACAGCGATTTTCTGAATGAATACAACGTCGAGATCACTGGGGTCGGGCTCATGGCAGGAGTTCTCGCGGTGCTGCTGGCCGCGGAAGGCATGCCTCTTGTCAAAGCGGTCATTGGCTCAATACCGTGCCAAATTGCGATTGGCTTTTTCTTCGCTTTAATAGTGGTGACCTCCACTGCCAATGCGAACGGCGCGCTCAACCAAGTGCTGGGCGTAGATGCGAGCAACGCGCCGATTGCTCGCGTACTGCTGACGGCCGCTCTAGTGCTGAAGGCGATGCAGCCATTCTTTATAGTACTTTTCGTTGCAGCGACCATCCAGCTCGTCTTATTGATACGCGGCGCAATCACCGTCCTCCGTGGCGACCGCTTGCTCAGCGACATCTCGGGATCGGCCATTCTGCTGATGTTCTGCTGTATCGTGCTCAGCGTTACTTACGCCAAGGTCTTATTCAACGGCCTCAAGGATGACGCGCTTCCAGTGAGGGCCTATGTTCTCGCGCATAAATTCGACTTTAATGATCGCGCGTTGTGCCTTGAAGGGAGGTTTGATGCGCGAGAAGCGCGACATTCGAAGTACCTGTACGTCGGCGCGAATCAACAGAAGGTCTTGGTTGGCCCCAAGCTTTCTACCTCCGAGCTTGGCTCGTGGTTCTTCATGGATTCCGAACTGGCACTGCGACAGGGTAGCATCCAGCCGGTGTTGCTCGATTGCGCCGGCACGGTCCCTGCAGTAGCGCCTTCGGCATCGATCTCGCACGGCAACTGATCGGACAAGGTTGCTCAAATCGAATCTATTTGCTTGCCGCCATGCTGAAGGATCAAGACTAGCAGGCTGCTGAATTACTCCCCGCGCAAACGAGGAAGCTTCCCCCTGCGCGGTTGTTATGCCCCGCATTTTTCACAACCTGGAAGCTGCGCGTCACTTCATTGGCTTTTTCAGTGATTTAGCGGCGGTTTCCGGCCCCATTGTCGCGATTACTGCAACTGCAGACGGATTTGTCCCAACGAACGCATGCGTATGAGGTTGTATCTGCTGCGTGCTGGGCTACTTCGTAGGTCCCAAGCGATTCCCCCTCAAGTGCAAGCTCGTAGCGGTAGTCTGATGTGCACGAGATCTCAAAAGAAATCGTAGAGTCACAGTACGCCAGCCCGCATTTTTTCGACAGCGGAGGCGTTCGCTGAGTGGACGGATATCTTCGGCGGGTTGAACCCGTGCGGCGCGACAGCCTTTTCAATCCATAGAATGACATCGTAGCCGGTGCCGCGGGCATCGTCGCCGAGGTCATGATCTAGGCTGATTTCCTCGACGGCTCCGGTTTCGAGCAGGCGAATAGCTTCGTCTGGCCAATAGGCGCGGCGCCATCCCGCGGGCGTAGGGCGCTCATCATCAAGGAGTACTTTCATTCTTTTCCTATCTGGCGCCTGACTGTTGCCGCCACTTCGCAGCGGCAAGGATCAGGCGTCAGCCTGCCTGGTTAGCTGTTGACGGCATCCTTGAACTTCTGGCCTGCCTTGAACTTCACGGTCTTGGCCGCTTCGACCTTAATCTCTTCGCCAGTCTGAGGGTTGCGCGCCATACGCTCGGCACGGTCGCCCTTGCTGAAGCTACCGAAGCCGATCAAGGTCAGGGGGTCACCCGTAGCCACGGCGTCCATGATGGTGTTGAGGGTAACGTTCAGCGCCTGCTCTGCTTTGGCCTTCGTCAGGCCGTCCACACCAGCCGCGATGGCGTCGATCAATTCAGTTTTCGTCATGCATTGCTCCTTGTCAAAGTGATAACCTTCTGTTGTCGTCAGTGCCGTGACAACGGGCTTTTCCTACTTGGCAGTGCAAACGGTTTGAGTGTCACCGCAACGCCAGCATTCTTGCGGCTGTTCGTCATACTCCAAGCCGCTCGTAGCCTTTGGGCCAGGGTCACGCCATACGTGGTTGTCGAGTACCCTGCAAACGGGCTTTTCCAATCAAGAAGCGAAGCAGTTCAATCATTCTTTCGATCGATTAGCCACGTGACCTCTCGGCTGTGGTGAGGACTGCGGCGGTTTCGTCTCGCCGTCATTCAGCAGCATCCTGAACAACCGCGGCAAGCCGCTTCATCTCTGGAGCGCCTTTGAAACGCGCCTCCAACAGCGCGTGCTGTTGAATCGAAAGCTCCGAAGGGTGGAAATGGCGCAATGCTCCCCGCCCCGCAAGCGCATGAGCATACTCGGCGATCCGGCCCATTGTCGTCAACGTCTTCGCTTCGGCGAATGCACCCATCAAACGCTTGGCAAGCTCCGCCCGGTCGTCCCCCGATTCGACCACATCGGAGATCCGATCTTGGGCATCAAAGATTGCGGAGACAACGCCATCGACACCAGGCAGTACAACAATGCGTGGCACGATATCGACGAAGAAGACACTCCCGCGCTGAGTTGGTTGTGCAAGCACTTGGTTCCACAAGCGCACCCGATAGGCGTCGTCTAGCCCCTCCGACGGAAGTAGATCCATCAGAATGACATTGCCCCCATCCGGCTGCGCCTTTAGCCATTCGTCAAGGCCTCGGTCGGGCGCATCAGCGGGCCCTACAGTGCCAAAGGCGAGAAGGCGTCGGCAGGTTTCACGCTGCTGATCAGGTGACATCACCTTCGCAATCGCGCCCCACGCCTTCCTCAACGCTGCGACCTGCTCCCCATTTTTCCAATCAATTGGCCTGACGAGGGTGGCGGCCTGGTTTTCCGAAAAGTTGCCGGAGTATTTCACAATGAGGTCGACGGCATAAAGGGGATTGGCGCTCCAGGTCGAACAGGCTGCAGCAATCAGCTTTGGCTTCTGATCGATGGGTACGATCCCCCGCTTGATCATATCTTCCATCGACAGCAACAACCCCTTCCCCACGTTACTTGGGTAGGACGTAGCAAAGCTGTGCGCGTCGTCGAATATCGACTGCGGAACGTACGCAGGATACCGCTCGCCAGGTTCGGGCCATTTGCTTACCATCCAGGAATGCAAAAAGGAAAAGTGCGTCGTTGCGCCACTTGCTTGCGAAAACAACTGCTGCAATGCCGGCCCCACTATTTGAGGCGAGCCATATTCCAAGACGTAAGAGGTACCTGGGAACACCCAAAATAGATAGCTCTGGGGATTTGCATACCTAGCGCCGATGACCGGTGCAAGCCGATCCACGAACGCCTTCAGCGGCTGTTGGCCCCACACATCACGATTCTTGAAGCCCTGCACGAATAGCTTATACCGCTCACCCGCTTCCTTGCCCACGCTCTCGTTGTCAACAAGGGGGCTGAGCGCCGAGACGATTGCCGATTGGGTGCCACTCGCCAGATCCGCGAAATTGGAGGCGAGATAGGTGACGCACGGGTCTGGCAGTCCGCTCAGCAACTTCGCACCCCACATAGTCAAGGTCTCCTCCGCACTGGAGGCGTTCGACTGCCGGACAAGATCCATTAGCCGACAGGCGGCGTTGACCGCCTCGGGGTCGTCCGTCCAATAGTTGGCGAGCTTCGAGACTGCTTGCATGGCGGCACGGCTGAGCTCGGTCGCCCGCGCTGTGACAATGGTGGTTATCGCATGGATTGACTGCTCCAGGCCGACGTCATCGTATGCTTCGTCTGCATTCTGTAGTCGCTGCGTGAGAGCCAGGACAAACTCTGTGATCTCATCGCCGTCGGCATTGCCCGCATGTGCGGTAGCGAGCTGCATTGCCATTTCACTGACTTCGCACTGGCGCAAACCTACGAAACGAGTAAGCAGCTGCCAAGTCTCCGCCCGAGACTCGACGCCATTGGGCATCGCTCCGTCGATGTTTACCTTTGCACGACTCAAAGCTGCATTCAAGTCGAAATTGGATAGCGAATCTGCATCGAGCTCGTCGGCCAGTGCATTCAGGTAGCTTGTACCCAATTCTACCGTGAGCTTGGCCTCCGTCGAAGCCAACCACGCCTCGAGCTCGCTGAATGGAAACTGCGTGGATTTCCCTCCTACCGAGAGGGTGCGATCGACCAACCACGCGCGCAATGCGGAATCAGATGTGGCGTCCAAACCATGCTGTTTTCGCACCCTCAGAATGGCGGGAACAAGCTCCCGAACCATCGCCTTCGCTTCGTCGAGGCTCGGAGTTTCCGTGGTCTCAAGCTGGAGCGCAAAAGCCTCTCCGCGGCATAGACAATCCCTGACAAGTTGGGACGCGACTGCAGTCTGGTCCGAACCGTTCGCCGGGCCAAGCAGTCGGATGATTTTCGTGGTGCCCAACTGCGATCGCAGCTCAATGGAATCCGCCAGTTCCCGGCAGAGACCGCTCAGGAGTTGCTGGGCCGGAGGCTCCGGGATACGTTCAACCAGTTCGGCCAAAGACCTGGCCGCATTGATTTGACGACTGTTGGACTCGTGATGCAAGCGCTCGTACATGGCCAACAGCATGCGTGCGTCATCTGCATGCAGCGAAGACGCGTCGTTGTGTCGCCCCATTCCCTCGAGTACGCCACGCGCGTCGCCTGATATAAATGCCGCATACACTGCCGCGCCCTTCGTGCCTAGTCGTCTAGATATCGGGTCTTCAGACAGCAGCAGCAGACTCTGCAAGGATGCCGGCCACCGCAAGCCGACAAGACTCGCAATGTACTGACGTAGGGGGCGATGCGCCGGCTTGACTTCCGTTTGCGTCGCATTTGCGTTATTGCCCGACTCCGCGACCACAAGATACTGCTCCGACAGCACCTGCTGAGCACTGAGGGGTTGTTCTGTCAGCGGCTTGCCCCGAACCACTACGTCGGTAAACGATTGCAGGAAACCAGGATCGACCTGCAAATCATGGTAGAAATCCGGGAAGCTTACCTTCAGCGCACATAGCGCACCGAGGGAAACAGGATGCGCCGTAACCGCCCCCTCATGCAACCCGCCGGTCCGGCCTGCCGGCTCAAGCTCGCGCTTCGTTGCAAGCCACCAGGCTTGTCCGAATGCATTGACGATCTGCAGCGCGTTGCGAGGATCCTGCACACCAACGTGGATCATCCGATCCACGATCGGTTCCAGCGCAATGTCACGGCGCTTCAGATCGTCCGCGATCCCCGGAAGCTGCTGTAGATGGCGCACAGCGTAAGCGCGCATGTCCTGACGAGGCGGGGGAGGAATTTCAATCCTGAACTGAAATATTCGGTCCAGATATCGACGGGCATCGCTATGGTTGAAGACGGTCGCTGGCAGGTCCGCGTTACGCCGTCCCTTCGCTAGGGCGTCGGCGACCTTTGCCTCGTCACACGAGATCACGAACACCAGGCCAAGACCGGCTGGCAGCCTTGACTTCGGAATTTCCATGAACGTCCGGACTGCATCCAGGCCTGCGACCATCTCTTCAGCAGATAGCCGATCCAGATCATCGACGAACACTATCAGGCGCTCGCATGTCGAGCCGCGCCGGTTGTCCGGCGTCACGACGGAGCCCGACTTGTAGAGCTTTAGCTGCTCCAGGAGCATGTCCTCGAACTGTTCGGAGCTGGTGCTGGGCAAGCTCACCTTCGTCACCGGTCGGGTGTGTGATACGGGAAAAGGCTTGAGGCATTTCAGCAAATAGGTGAATACGAAGGTCAGGCTGCCGAAGATGGCCGACCCCAGCAAGGAATCCCGAACATCCAGAAGTTTGAATGTGAGGAACGCTAGGGCGACGAGCAGTCCGATGGCAAACAACAACGCTGGGAGGGGAAGAGCCCACGCGACAAGCAACTCCCTCCAGACCTCACGCCAAGTCTTGGGCGCCGAGCGGGATTCGCTGATCTGGCGGAACAATTTGTCATGGAGGCTCTCCTCCTCGCCGCCCAATTCCAGAAATACATGGCGCAACAGGGCCCGCTTGATGTCCTGGTCTCTGCCGCCGAAACGCCACGCGTTGAATGTGATGCAGTGGAAGCGCTGATGGCGGGAGAGTCTGCCTTTCTTCGATTGATCGTCGGCAAGCTCCGTCGTATATAGCTGCTTGATGCTGCTTTTGCCGGTGCCCCACCCCCCGAGCAGCCCAATGCTGAATGGCGTCTCATGAGCTCCCGACTCGACTAGGCTTTTGAGTGCCTTCGCATAGTGCCGGTGGCCAAAGGCGTCTTGGTCATTCTTAAATATCTCGCGATCCAATGTGGACGGCATGAAGTCTTCGTGGGCCATGCTTTCCTTCACGAGGTTGTTTTTGTGCCTTCGCAAGATTGCGCAATGCGCGCGCCGATTACCCCTTCCGGTAGTAGATACTCCAGATCGATCGGAAATTTCCGAAGTGCGTCTGTTACCTCGTCAGCCGACTTCTCCTCGCGCAGCGTATCTGATAGAGAGGGCCCGTTGTATTGGTAACACGCGCGATATGCAAATCGCTTCATCTTCTTTTCCGTTGCAAATGAGTTGCTACCGAGAGAGAGCCGGGCAGAGGGTGGCGAACACACCGAGCACCGTGCCGGCAACGTATAGAGTCAGGTATAGCGTCCGGTTCGCTCGCTCAGTAAGCGACACGCCTCCGTATGTTTGGATCTCCCAACCGCGCACAAACACTGTGCCCCATAGCAAAATTGCCGCACTGAGGGCTTGGAGACGTTGCTGCCACCCGGCAAGCAACGCATATCCGGCGTAGTCAACAACGTTGGCTATGGCCATCCCGAACAAGAATGAAACAGCAACAAGCGTGGCAGAGCGCAAGAAGGCGTGTCTTACCGCCGACGCGCGATCACTGACGTCTACGCCTCGTCGCTGAGCGTTTGCGATGGCCACATTTCGATCCTCCGCGACAAGGAAGGATCCCGGCGCGAAGAGAAGCTTTGCTGCATTCAGAAGGTCCGTACAGATCTGACGAAACATACTTTTCCCATTCGTCTACGCTTCTACCGATCGAGGCAAGTCTTAACTGCAAGGGCACGAATCTCGTTCGGCGTCATGTGCAGCATTTCGGGGTTCAAGTAGACTCCGGCGACAAACGCTTCACCTTTCTTTCCGTCTTTCGCTTTCGCTTCTTTAAGCGCGGATTCCATACTCATTCCGGCGTCACGGTAGCGGGCATATTCGGCGAATCTGTCGCCGAACGCTGCACACTGATCAGGATTCCTGGCGTGTGCGTTGAACGATGCCATCGCGAGTGCGACAATGTAAAACGACTTCTTCACTATTTTCCTCATTTGATTACGTCTGCAGCGTTTCCCAGTCAGCTGGGCCGACTCATGTCTGTCCGTTGTTTGTCCGGCATCCGTCTGACCGCGTGATGCGCCCGGTGCCGTCCCTTGCGTTCAACGGGCCAACTGCTGGGGCTTAATGCCAGCCGCCGATGCTCAGATACATTTGGAAAGCTCGCGCGTCCTCGCAGCAAGCATCCCAGATCCCACCAACCATAGCCTCCCTGACAGAACGACCGGTGGTCTTATCCGTGATCCTGAAACGTAGTCCACCGGAATATCTGTCCTCAAACTGCCCGTAGGCCGCATCGATTGAGTCCCAGCAGCCTTCCAACGTCTGCATGTCTCCCACGTATTTACCCCCGATGCTAAGGCGATAGGTCATTGGTCTTTTCCTGTTAGCTATTGCAACTTGTCCATCAACTTGTTGAAGGCCCTTGCAGCAAGCCACACCAAATGAGCCCCAATGAATGCGACAAGGAATGCTGCAAGTCCAGCTAGTCCGAAGTTGGTCAGATCGTCGGCCAACCGGCAAGTCGGTGGATGCCATCTTCCCGCGCTGAATTCTTCGTCATGAAGCGCCCGCAAGAGCGCGCGGTCTGAAACCTGCTGCAATGTTTTCTTCTTTGCCAGGATTGCAGCCCATTCCTGTTGGTCTTCGCTAAATTCCCGCAGGTTACCTTGGCAGTATGCATAGCTAACGACAGGAGGAACAAGCGCTACGCCAAGCGCCAAGACCGTACTTGCGATGAGGATGAGACGGGTGCCATTTTTCATAGGAGTTGTCCTGCCTTACTCGGCCAATAGGCGCACCGGTAATTGTCCTTTGACAACGATCTTGCGGATCGGCTGCAGCGACCTTTTTTCCTAGTTACCAGTTACCGTCACGGCGATGTCAGCCGCGAGGTGCATGATGCTGTTTGTCAGTTGCCGTCTATGGAGCGCGTCTGTAGCTCCGCGCAACTCGTCCGCCAGCACGAAAATCCTTTCGGCCACATCATCCACGGATTGACCAACGATTGGTTCACCGACGATTCTGTAGATCCGCGCGTCCTTGTTAACCATGCTCTTCCTATTCCTCATCCGGCAAAGTGCTGGGATCATCGTTCGCCTGCTCGTTCAGTTCCTTGCAGGCCTTGCTCGACAGCGGAATGGTGACCGCGTTCGCTAGCATGATCGTTTGTACCGCCCACAAAAACTGCTCTTGCTTCGACATAGGCTCTCCTTTTCCGATCAATCATTTCTGCTGTTCGCGGCCATAGCCTGTTCGTGGGTCATGCCATGCTTCCAAGCAGTGAACCCATTGCTACCCCCATCAATCGAATAGCCAACGTCTGACACGAACTCCAACGAGAAGCCGCCGGCGCGAGCTATGTCTGCGAAGTCATAGACCTCGATCGGTGCCTCTTGTCGCAAAAGCAGGCCGTTGATATATCGCTCAAGCTCTGCCACCTGACTATTATGATTGGCCACACGAATTTTCTTCCTCTTGTCGCCACCTCTATACGATTCGCGCCGGATGCGAATCGGATATGTCACCATAGCTTCTCCTTTTCCTCAGTCGCCACCGTATAGTTCACGCCGGCCAGGACCAAAATGGTAATACGTGATCAGGCCCAATTGTGTCGTCCAAGTCGGCACCACCACGATCCCAACCCACGCAGTTATCTCTGTCAGGTTCGTTTGTCCGATACCAAGCGCAGTCGGATTGACGATCCCGAACAGCATCAAGAACAGCACGCCAAGAAGCCCAGCTTGTGTGGTAGGTGCATCGCTCACGTCCTCCTGTGCGTCTGGCCCTATTCCGTGTTCTCCGACGGCACCAATGTCAGCCTAAAAGAGGTCAGACATGATGAGGCCTTGTGTGGTAATTGCGTCGTAAAAATGAGGCAAACCGAGCTTCTTTGCTAGCGCCGCTGCTTCGCGAAAGGATTCTCGCGTGAAGATTCCAATCTCTAGTACATGCTCGGCGAGCTTCGTATTACCTTCGTAGACCGTAGCGACAGTCCAAAACGTCCCGCTGCTGCCGTCAGGCACGCGGCTCATCTCTACACGTGTTGCCGTGGCCGCCATCGTCTTTTCCGGTTCAATCCTGTGTGTAACGCAGGTCGCCATGCCCATGTGCACTCAACCACTGCTCGAACTCAAGATCCGTTCTTGCGGCCGCCCATCGGGCTTTCTCAAAGTCCCGCCTAGCTGCGTCCAATCTTCCTGCAGCGCTTTTGAGCAACTCGTGAACTAGTCTAGGGTCGACTAGATCAGACATTGCGTAGTTGGTCGCAGCGATAAGGCTGGTTACCTCGGCTACGTCCTTGTTGACGCCCGAGATTGCTTCTAGCGCCAGACCCTTCTTTTCATCGAAGTACTGCTCATCCATTTGTCCTGCCATGACTTCCTCCTTTTCCTTTACGACTCGCGCTGCTGCGCGTCGGTGTCCTCGGTTGCCGTCTCCCGGATGAGGGCGGCGTACCCGGGGTACAACGAAATGAGGCCTTCCACGAATGGCGCTATGAAAGCATGCCAGTCTGCCTTGGAAAAACTCAGGTCCGAACACGGGACCCCCACAAAGCGATCATCTGCGGTAGTCATACTGGCTATTCCGATGCCTTAGTCCAGTTCGGCGCGCTTCTTGGAAGCTGCCACGATCTCACTCGGCAGCATATGGGCATGCCGCGCGTGCGGTCCCACCAACCTGATTTGATCTGAAACCATATGCGCCACCGGACTGGTAATGGCTCACGGATGTTACCGGAAGCCGAGGGATAAAAGTTCGCGTTCCATTGAAGTCGGGGAGATGAGTCTCTTCAACCAGCCCTGCGATTCGACTTTCCCTCGTGCTTGAATCTCCGCTTTTTCTCGCGCAAGTCGAACATAGGAGGCGAGGCTCCCTGCTCGTCGCTCTAATAGCGCTTTCCAACCTTCGTCATATTGAGCCAAGGCCTGGAGCATTGACGAAAGGCTGGCGACAGTTTCTGGACAGGACTCACGCTGAAGATCGGGGCGGCCGCGCTGGTCTAGGAACCAGCCATTGATGAATCCCGCCGCATCCCAGAGCACCAAATCGATGCGAGGCGGCTCTCCCTCAAGCAAGTATCCATTGAGTGCCTCAAAGTCATTGAACAACTTTCCCAGTGCGTCAAGCGATGATCCATTCATGCCTTGTGAGACGTCCGCCTTTTGGACGAACACTCGCAAGCAGATACGTTGAGTTGCCGCCTGCGCTGCCATGAGAGAAGCTCCTACTTCGCACCGGATCGGATGACTTGACCTGTATGGATCAAACATAGTGGTCAGCTCTTCGTCCAACTCTGCTGCTGAGAGTTCGAACAGTGGCTTCTTTTCTGTCGTCATGATCACATCCTCACGGAAACAACCCAAGCTCGCCTCATTCTTTGCATTTCGCAAGCACGGCGGCAAGCGAAGTGAGCAGTCCTTGTGGGAAGGGCATGTCTATTCGATCCTCTTTTCCTATGCCTGCGGCGGCAAGATGACACGGGCAGAAACGCCGCCGTCCGCCTTGCGTTTGACTACCACGTCCACCAGTGCTGGCACTTTCGCCCATGTATCGCCGTCGATCATGCCAAGGTCGCGCAAGCGGGTCACGCCAACTCGCAGTGTGTCCACTTTGAAGTCGGACGGGCTCATTTCGGCGTACCGCAATGCCGCGGCTTCCAGCGTCGGCCACAACTCCGGTGGCGTGATTGTCAGGTTTCTGCTCATCGCCCTTTTCCTATGAACTTACATCAGCTCGAAAGGTGAAAGTACGCCGGACAGGCCTCCATTCTCGTCGTCCACGAGCCACAATGTAGGCAGGTTTGGATTCACATCATCAAGAAGGCCTGCGACGTCGTCCTCAGGCTTGACGACACGGGCATCGACAAGAACGAGGGGGCCGTCCTCGCGTGAGACCGCGTTCTCGATTGACGTGCCCAGTGCCATCTTTCTCTGGGGGCCGCCGCGTGGAAGGAACTTTGCCATGGAAACTTCGGGAAGCAGCTTCCACCGGTCCCCAATTTTGACTGGAAGATACGTGAATGAATGCGTCAACATGAGCTGCCGAGCATAGGCGACAGGTTGCCACGGATGCACGGTCACCGCGCCTCTGACCATGAAGTCCTTGACTTTTTTACGAGCCACCTGCTGTTCTTGCATTAATGCCTCCTCAAGCCCAATGCATAGTTCGATTGCCGCCGCCGTAGCGTGACGCGCGTACACTCCAGAATGCATCGCGTCGTTGCGGGCCGCCATGAGCGCCCTGTAGAGGGCATCAAATCGCGAAAAGAGTCCTGGATAGCAATACGGCATTTCAGTCAGAACGACCGAATCGTTTGATAACTGTCGAACAGAATCGATGTACTTGCCCATATTTGCCTCGCTTCCGTTGAGCCGCAATCCAATGGCTTCGAGGACAAAACAGATTTCGCTGAATCCTTCTGCGTCGGCAAGTGCCGCATATCTCGCTGCCCGAAGATCGTCTCTGTAGTGCAGACGCTCCTCCCACCTCAGGGTCGGTGGCATTGAGTCCTTGATCGTCGGTTTCTTGAAACCACCGTGGCTTTCCATGTCCGCGCCCTTTTCCTGTTCAAACGACCTTCATCGCGCGAGCCGTGCTGCGAATGCGTGACGCGGCTGCCTTGGCCGTATCGCCTACTTGGGTCCAATCGTGGTGCCACCAGGCGATGATCTCGGCGGCGGCTCTACTGTTCTCCGCCCGGATGACTGCGATGACCTCCGTAGCGACTGCCGCCCACCAGGCGACACCTTCGCCATCGCCTGCCTTCGTGTCGACGGCGCGGCGGTAGATGGCCTTCACGGCGTCCAGAGGGATGTCCATGCGTTTCCGATCAATCGAGAGGGATTGCCGGCGCCAACCCCAAACTGGCACGGCGGCGATTAGCATTGTCAAGGATTGCCTGGAACTCGCTCGGCCGGTCGGCGCTAACTTCGATGCCGCCATCCGCGCCAATCAACCTGACGGACCTGCCGCGCGAAAGAAACCCACTTACGTCGCGCAGAACGCACACGAGCGGGCTTGTGCTCTGCTCACGGCACAAGCGGTCCCACTCCGTCGCGTTCACGTAAAGGTTGCCATCCTCGATGTAAACTGGGGACGTGTTGCCGTCCGGCAAGCCGTCGTCGAATTGGCTGTTTTGTGCTTGGTTAGTCATAGCGTTTTTCCTAGCTCTTCTGCGGTGCCTGCTTGCCATCCGGCTGTCGGCTGCCGCTGCCGCTGCGCTTGTACACCCCGAACACGATCGCAAGAATCACAGCCGAGGCGCATACGAGCGTAAGACAAGCGCCAATCGACCAGAGGTGGTGCGAGTACGCCAGGGCGAAAACTTGCCCGCCAGTGATCGATAGGATCAGTAGCAGCAACAATTCAGTGCGGGTGATATTGAGCATCTCGTTCATTCTCTTTTCCTTTGCAATAGCCGGCCGTAGCCTTCAATCTTCATGGTACGGTTGCGTGGCGCGTTTGAGGAAGTCCGCTTTTCCCTCCTCGTTGCCAGACTCCGAGGCGACGCTCATATACAACGCTTCCAGTCGATCCATGTCCCTCGGATCGGCTACGCGCAGCGCCTCGTACATGCGCCGTCCACAAAAATCGGCAAGCTGGGCTTCTTCGACACGCGCAAGCTGATCGTTCTCTAGATGTACTGCCACAAATGCGTCCATAACCGCTTTAGATGCCGTTTCGTATCCTTCCGGGCTCATGGAGCGAGCGATCTGGTCAAATACAAATGTCTTGGTCCTGAGCTGCTCGATTTGTGCCCAGATTGCCTCGGACTGGCTTTTGTCGAGTCCGCCATGTAGCGTGGCGGCATTGGAAACGTCAGCAGCCTTGGTGAACATTGCCGAGTTGCATAACAAGGCTCGTTCTTGGTTACTTGCCTTCTGGTACCGGTCCAAAAAGCCGTTGGGATTCAAGGCCGCGGCGTGGCATACCGCGAGAATCTGCACGACTCCAGCCACAAGCATGATCGTCGCTTTCTTCAGGTACATGTTTCGTCTGCCTCAGAGTGACCTATCACACCCGCGCGGGCATGCTCTTTTCCGCTCCATTCACTTCATCAGGTTCAGTGCGTAACGGATGATGAAGAAGCCCGGCACACACAGCGCAATCCATGCGGCGACAAACATCGCTTCCCGAGCGTCCTTCTTGCTGTTGACAGCAAACAGAAGCGGAATGGCTTTCCTCGCCAGGGTGAAGGTCTGCTTCCACGCACCCACGTAAGCGCGCCATATCGACACACCACGCGCCGGCTGCCACACGAAGATCGTGCTCTGCACCAGCACCAGGAGCATCACCGGGAAGGTCACGATCTGCTGCAATATGGCCATAATCTCTTTTCCAATCAGTCCGGTAATGCGCACTTACCTGTAAGCAGCCACATTGAGGTTCGGTCTTGCGGGAAGTATCGCTTGCCGCGCTTGATGATCCGTGGTGACCCGAGAATCTTGCAACCTGCGGCCTCCGGCTCACCGGTGGTTAGGATGTGCAACTCCACGTCACCGAGACTCCAATGCAAGGGATCCTCGGCGATGTCCTCGCGGGTCATCTTGTGCAGTCGGATACCTTCGACACCCATGGCACCTGCCGCCAGCCGACTCCCAAGATCGCCTCGAAACGCCGGTACGGAATGCAATATCTTGGCGATGCCCACCGAATCCTTGATCCACTGATCACCCTCCGTGCGCGCAGCGCAAGTGAGCGGCAACAACATCGTGATCATCACGGTCCTCGCAGCGCAGACTCCCATTTGGCGTACTCGGAAGCAGTTATACGTCACGATTCTCTCAATCACCCATGTTCGCATCATTCCCGATCCAGCCATCGCCTTGCTCAGCAGTCCTTGTTGGGATCGCACCGCAACCGTTTTCATTGTCGCCATCAGATGACCCCGCTGACAATGGAAGCCAAGCGCACGGGATCGCTCTTGACTAGCCGTTTAACGGCAGAAAGGCTGGAAACTCCAATCAGTTCCTGGATCAGCTTGGCTGATCGCCCTTGGCGGTGCAGCAGTACCGCGAACGTTCGGCGGGCGGAGCTGGCGTTGCCATTGTTGATGCCTGCCTGCTGGTGCAGTCGCCTGAAGATCTCCGTCAGCGACTCGCACGAATAGCTGACGGCTCCGGCCGCAGTCACGCGGCGCGTAAAGGAGAACGGCTCGCCTTCGCCGGTAAGGAAGAGCGGGCTCTCATGATCCAGGCCACGATATGCCGCTGGGCTGGTTGTGATGCCATGCCGAGCAGCAAGGCGTTGCTCCAGGTACTTGTCGATCGCAGCCCGCACCTTTGGGCTTGCCCATAGCAGCGGACGCGCCTTGCCATTGAATGCAATCTCAGCCCGCAAGGCCGACTCGATCTGCGGTTCGCCGTTCGCCCTGAGATAGTCGGACACGAGAAGCTTGGCGATTTCGTTGGGCGTAAGGCCCGTGCCATAGGCGACCATCAGCAAGGCCACATCGCGCTTGCCGTTCTGGCCCGTGACCGCCGCGACCTTCAGTGCATGGCGTATCTGGGTCTCTTCTAGTACTGGCGATTTAGCCATCCCGTAATGCAGCCGATTTAAGTTGCGTTACGAGGAAGTATGCTAGGGATCTGGAGGGATTGCAACGCACATCCTTGTCGCTTGGCCAGTCCTCGGAAAAATGAAGTGCAAATGACCTGCGCTTGTTGGGATTCAGGCCGTAAAAGCAGAATCAAGCTGCCGCGCTCGCCTCACGTCATCGGCATGCAAGTAAATGGAGGTTGTCGATATCGAGGCATGCCGCAAATTGTCCCGCACCGTGATCAGCTCGGCGCCGCGTGCGAGCGCGTGGGTCGCGTGGGTGTGCCGCATCCAATGTGGGCTGGCACGGCGCAATTTCTCCGCGGCGGCCGGCTGATCGGCGAAGATCAGGTCCGCTGCCTGAGAAAAGAACCGCCTCACCACGTTCCACAATCGGGTTCCGGTGATGCCGGCGTCTGGCGCGTGGCCTAGGCCGCCGATTAGCGGCGTCCTGGGATTCCAGCGCGCCGGGGTCGCCGGGAGCCCGCGCCCGACCAGATAACGATCCAGCGCCGCGCGCGCCAGCGGTGGCAAGGCGACTCGGCCGGCGCGACTGCCCTTGCCCACCAGCTTGAGCCAATGATCGCCCTGCCCGTCGGTTTCGATGTCGCCGAGCACCGCGCTGACGAACTCACTGGCGCGCAGCCCGGTCGCATAGCCAAAATCCAGCACAAACCGCAGCCGCTGTGCTGCCGGGCCCTCCCAGCCATAGGACCACTCCAGCCCGTCGGCAATGGTGCGGATCAGAAGCCATTCGCCTTCGGTGAACGCGTGGGAACTGTCCAGCGCTGCCGTCCGCCCGCCTCCCCGCACCTTGATCCCGGCAAACGGATTGGCCAGCACATAGCGCTGCTGCACCAGCCAGCGGAACATAGCACCCAGCACCGACAAGGCATGGGCGGCCGACCGCGCCGACAGCCCGTCCGTGAACGGCCGCCAGTCCGCTGAGGTACGGGGCCGGGGTGGCCCCACCCAACGCTCCCGGGGTGTCGGCCGCCGCAGGAAGCTGCGATAGGCCGTCGCATCCTCCGTGGTGAGCGAGGACAACGGCCGCTGGCGCTCGATAATCGCCCAGAGGATTAGGCGTTCCGCTTCCTTGCGATAGGCACGCTGGGTCGCCGGCGATTCGTGCAGCGCCAGCCAGGCCTGGACGGCCGCGTAGTCGTTGTCTGCATTGAGCGTGCAGGTCTGGCGCGGCGCCCGGAACTGTCCCTGTGAGCCGTCGACCTCGTGCGGCAGGCGCAACTGTTCCCACGGTACGACAATGCCGCGACGCTCCTGGGCGATCAGGGCACGGGCGCGCTCGGTCAATTGCGGATGCTCCGCGAAGAAGGCTTCGATCTGCCGGGCCCCAGACGCGCCCAGACCGGGAATGGCAGCCCACCAGCGGCGTCGGCGCGGCACGCGCACCGTCAGGGCCGCCAACGTGTCGATGCCCTGTGATCGTAGCGCCGCCACGGTGCGAGGCGCCAGCCACAGCCCGATGTCGTCGCTGATGGCCGGCGTGGGGGCAGGCAACCTCCGTAGTTGCTCGATCGCCTGGTCGGCGGCCCTGCCCTGCGCGGCCCTGTCGGCCGCGGGGAATTCGAACAGCTCGGCCAGGTCCGCGCGCTGGCGATCCCGCGCTAGGCTGGCCAACCGGCGGCGGATGCGCCCCAGCATGCTGCGCGACGATTGGCCCTGTGCCCTAGCCTCCCCCAGGTAGCGCGCGACGGCTTCCCGCGTGGTCAGCCCGGCATGCCAGGCCCGCAGCACAGCGAGCGATGCGGCGTCCGGAAAGCCGGATGGCGGGGTGGTCTCAGGAGCGTTCAGGGCGAGGCGCGTTTTCATGGGCACCAGTTTAGCGCGACTATGATGCTATTACGATAAGGATACTTATCCTAATAGCACTGAAGTACTGCTTCCACCTGCATGTGGAGAGTTGGTGAGGCTGCTTGGCATGAACTCGAGGAGTCGCAGTGCGCACTCATCTAGGGCGATCAAAATGCTCCAACTCCTGGTCCGCGTCGACGGCACGAGACAACAGCCGGTTCGGCATGTTGCCGGTGCCATTCCAGCCGAGCACTTTTTGTTAGCTTGGTACGTGTGGGGAAGATGAATCGCAAAATGCGCGGACCTCCGTTCCACGTGAAAGGGCTTTCGAAATAATCACAGTTATCAAGTTACAGGCACACATCTACGGACCGCAGAAATGTGCGCTAGAATGCCTTCGTCAGATCGACAACCGCTCACCGTAGGGAGCCGCAATGAGTTCATCAAACAGTCTGCTTTCCCAGCTTGGGCAACTGTTCTCCTGGGTGGCGCGCGAACACTGCGTGCGGCATCCGGAAGCCGTGGCCAAGGCGTGGGAAGCGCTGACGCCGCATGCGCCTACTCTTGCCGATTGCGGCCGCATGTATGCTGCCTACGGACAAGACTTCACGGTCGTACAACTGCGGTACTTGGCACGCCACCCGGAGGCACTCTCGCTGACGCGCTGGGCTGCCGGCGGCTGGCACTACCTGACTTTCGATCCGGCCGCAGGATTTAAAGCGGACCAGGGATACGTGTCGCCCCGACCCGGACAAGCTTCCAGCGGGCTTTGGTTGTTCGGTTTCGCCGCCGCGATCATGCTTGCGCTCTCTATTGCGGCGATATTCCAGAGCCAAACTGCGGCAGCGGCCGGTTGTGCCGCGTTGATGGTGTTCTGCCTACTGCTGACCCTGGTCGAGTTCGTGGATGTGCGCAGCCGCCATCATGCGCGCCGGGCTATTGCCCTATGCGACCATTCGCAGAGTCCGGTCACCCCTGCGCCCGCGGTCCCCGCTCCGGCTCGGCGGGGCTGGCGCGCCATTCGCCTCAAGCGCGGCATGGTCTGAGCCGACAAGCTCCGAGCCGCAAGCGCGCCGGCGCGACGTCGGTCCACTATCCAGTGGCCGGTCGCCATGGGCGGCACGTCGAGCGCGCTCGCCGGGGCAAGACGAGAGGCAGAACCGTGACTCGATTCTCGCCATGACGTTCCCAACAAGGACTCGCGTTGGGGCTGCGTCAAGAAAACGGTCCCGGAGCAAAGCAGCACCGATGGAAATCCCGAGAAACATGACTGATGGAACAACAGGGAGTTGTGTGTGCGCATCAAATGTGTAGAGATCGTCAATTTCCGGAAGCTCAAGTCCACGCACGTGGATCTGGACCCGAAGACCACCATTTTCGTCGGCGCAAACAATAGCGGCAAGACCTCCGCCATGGTCGCCCTTCGCTATTTCCTGGTCTCGCCTAAAGGCCTCGCCCTACGCGACATTACGATCTCCAACTGGAAACAAATCGATGTCATTGGCACCTCCTGGGAAACGGGGGGCGCGGTCGCGAGCAACTGCCTCGACAGTCTTCTGCCGAGCCTTGATGTCTGGCTTGAGGTACCGCTGTCCGAAATTCAGCATGTCGTCCATATCCTGCCGACACTCGATTGGAAAGGGGGTGACCTCGGTGTTCGACTGCGTTATCGCGTCGTGGAGATGGACCAGCTGAAGGCGGACTATCTGCTTCAGCGCAAAGCCGCGATCCTGGCAGCAAAGCAGACCACTGGCCCCGATGGCGCTGCATTGGAGATTTGGCCTGCCTCGCTCACCGACTATCTGGGCCGCAAGCTACATAGCCACATCGAACTCGATGCATTTGCACTCGACCCGACCGCCAAGGTTCACCCCCTCAAGGGCATTGCCACGCCGCAGTCGCTACCGGAACATGCGCTCCCGCTGGGAAAGAACCCATTCCGGTCGCTGCTTAAGATCGACGAGATCACCGCGCAGCGCGATTTTGCCGATGCGGGAGAAAGGGGGACTGGCGAAGGTGGGACCGAGGCAAGTTCCCGCCGCTTCAAGCGCCGGCTTTCGGAGCAGTTGCGTGCGTACTATGATCGTCATCTGGATCCGACTAAAACGCCGTCCGAAAAGGACTATGAAGCGCTCCGCTCGATCCAGACGGCTGAACGCAGCTTCGACTCGCGGCTGGAGGAAGGCTTCGCCTCGGCCTTCGAGGAACTGGAGGGCATTGGCTATCCAGGCATCGCTAATCCGAGACTGAAGATCACGACGCAATTGCGCGCGATTGACGGCCTGAAGCATGGTTCCGCCCTTCAGTATGAGGTCACCGGCGCGACTGACGAGGGCGTCAAAGCGCTGAAGCTGCCCGAGGACTATTCTGGCCTCGGCTACCAAAATCTCATCGCCATGGTGTTCATGTTGATGGGCTTCCGTGACGATTGGATGCGCGTCGGAAAGGCTACCGCTGAAGCCGATAGCGCGCAGGAAAAGATCCAGCCGTTGCATCTTGTCCTGGTTGAGGAGCCCGAGGCCCATCTCCATGCCCAGGTGCAGCAGGTTTTCATCAAGAACGCCTACCACTTGCTGCGCAAGCATCCGGACCTCGGCGAGGAGCTGACGTTTCGTACCCAACTGGTCGTCAGCACGCATTCCAGTCACGTTGCACACGAGGCTGACTTCGCGAATCTGCGGTACTTCCGCCGACGTCCTGCGCCGACTAGCCAAGAAACAGCGACCACGACAGTCGCCAATCTCTCCCATGTGTTCGGCGACGAAGATGAGACGCAACGGTTTGTGAAACGCTACCTCAAGGCGACGCACTGCGACGTGTTCTTCGCCGACGGCATCATCTTTGTGGAAGGCCAGGCAGAGCGGATCCTGGTGCCGCATTTCATCCGGCACCATTTTTCGACTCTTCCCCGACGCTACACCACATTAATCGAGCTAGGCGGGAGCCACGCCCATAAGTTCGCCCCGCTGGTGGATGAGCTCGGTGTCACGACGCTGGTCATCGCCGACCTTGATGCCGTCGTAGCCACCAAGATCAAGAACAAGAATGACGTGGAACAAACCGTTTGGAAGGCGGCTCGACCCGAGTGCGGCAAAGGACAGCACACATCCAACTCGGTGCTTAAGGCATGGCACCCAAGAAAGCTACTAGTCGACGAGCTCGCCGCGCTGAAGGACGAAGAGCATCGTTGTCCGGATTGCGAGGGCTATGCGCTCTATGTCACCTATCAGAAGCCCGTCCCGGTGAGCGGAGGTGACGGCGACATGGTGATCCCTCGGACTTTCGAAGATGCGTTGATCTTTGAGAACCTGGCGGTCGTCGAGGGCATCAAGGGATCGGCGACCAGTGAGAAGATCAAGGCGATTGTCCAGCGGGATTTGACCGGCGAGGAGCTTGCCTGCGAGCTGTTCGACCTGCTGAAAGAAGCGGAGAAGGCCGCATTTGCCCTTGACTGCCTGATGCTCGAGGACCCCAAAGCGCTCAAGCCGCCGGCCTATATCCGTGCCGGGCTGACTTGGTTTGAGAAGGCGCTCAGTGTCGAACTGCCAGAAGCCGCAGCGCAGGAGGACCAACCGTGAGCGCCCTTACCGTTGAGCTCGGTGGACCGGATACCGATCAAGCCGTGGATGACCAGATCGCGACTTGCCTTGATCCCGCCCAACCGCGCAGTTTCTTCCTCTACGCTGGCGCCGGCTCGGGTAAGACAAGATCCCTCAAATCCGCACTGGATACCTTTCGATCCGCCCACGGTCCCGCGTTCCGTCGCGCAGGTAAGCGGATCGCAGTGATCACCTTCACCAATGCGGCGGCCGATGAGATCGCCGATCGCGTGGGGCAAGACCCTCTGTTTCCCATCTCTACCATCCACAGTTTCTGCTGGAATCAAATCCATACTTTCCATGCGGACATACAAGCTTGGCTTCTTGGCCACTTGCCTGGCGAGCTGACCAAGCTGATGGAGAGACAGGCCAAGGGCCGTGCCGGAACCAAGGCCGCCCTGGATCGCGAGCGCGGTATTGCGGCAATTCAACGCCGGCTCGACTGGTTGGGCGAGCCCCGCCGCTTTGTCTACAGTCCGAACGGCAACAATTTCGGAGCTGACTCGCTCTCGCATGCCGAGGTCATCGAAATCACGGCGGCCTTTATCATGGACAAGCCGTCAATGCAGGCGGTGATGGTTAGCCAATACCCGTTTCTCTTGATCGATGAAAGCCAAGACACGAGTAAGATCTTACTCGAGGCGTTATTCGCACTCGCCAAGGCGCATGCCGGTCGCTTCGCACTTGGCCTCTTTGGCGACACCATGCAGCGCATCTACGCCGACGGCCAGCCGAATCTTGGTAGGGATATTCCGCCTGACTGGGCGCAACCCAAGAAGCGGATGAACCATCGCTCTACCCAGCGCGTGGTCGAGCTTGGTAACACTTTACGAGCGGATGCTGACGGGCAGCGGCAACTTGCCCGCGACGATAGTAAGGTTGGTTTGGTGCGGCTCTTTGTCGCGGCCGACTCAGAGCCGAACAAGCCAGGGGTCGAAACCCGCATTCGCCAGCGGATGGCACAGCTCTGCCAAGACCCGTTCTGGGCAGAGGAGGCCCAAGTCAAGACGCTAACGCTTGAGCATCATATGGCGGCCTCTCGACGCGGTTTCCTACCGATGTTTCAAGCGCTGGATCGGGATTCGCGGCTAACCACCGGGCTGCGCACTGGCGAACTTGCCGGCCTGCGACTGTTCACGCAGCGCGTAATGCCATTGCTTGCTGCCTGCTCTGCAGGAGACAAATTTGCGACCATGAGCCTCCTACGAGCGACCTCGCCCTTGCTGAGCCCGGTCGCGCTCGCGCTAGCGAAGGAACGTGAGGATCCGCTTGGACAGGCGCGCAGTGCGGTTCAGGCCCTAACAGCGCTCGTCGCGGCAGACCCGTCCGCATCCTTTCTTGCTGTGCTGCAGTGTGTCGCTTCTCACGGTCTGTTCGATATCCCAGCCAGTCTGCGGCCTTTCGTTACTGCTGATGCTGAGCCGGCCGGAACGCAAACGCAAAGCGAGGCGGAGGAAGGAGACGACGACGTGTCGCCGTCAAGCCTCCAGGCCTGGCGTCACTTCCTCGAGACGCCCTATGCGCAAATTCACCCATTCGCCGAGTATATTGCTGACCAAGGTCCCTATGCCACGCACCAAGGCGTTAAGGGTCTCCAATTTGATCGTGTCCTGGTGATCATCGACGATAGCGAGGCAAGGGGATTCCTTTTCTCCTACGAGAAACTGTTTGGCGCCAAACCGTTGTCCGACGGAGATCACCAGAAGGCTGCTGAGGGTGCGGAGACCGGCGTCGACCGCACCCGGCGCTTGCTCTACGTTACCTGCACCCGCGCCAAGAAAAGCTTGGCCCTTGTCGCCTACACAAGCCTGCCAAGCGAGCTCAAGCAGGCTGTGGTGGCGCGTGGCTGGTTTGGCGCTGACGAGGTGGAGGAAGTTTAGGAGCCGTGCGTCGATCCGATACGCGGGTGGCGGCCTGAGTGTTGCAGACCCTGTCGGCTACCGGATCACGATGGAGGCACGTTAGCAATCCATGTACCGACGCTCCACGCCACGCAGCACGTGGATACCCCGGCGGAACAGAGCAATTCCGCCGTTCAGTTCGTCCGCGAGATCCTCGGCCTGCTCGACCAATACCCGCCCTCGCGCAGAGACTGAGAAGGTCGCGCCTTGATCGCCATATACGACATGTCATGTAACCAGCACCGCTCGTTGTGTATGCGCCTCGGGTCGCAGTCAAAGCCGCACGCATCTTGGGAACAACGCGCGGACCCGGTGCCGATAGCCGGATATTATTACTCGGTGCCGCCTCACCTACATAGCGACTATCACTAGATCGAACTACGCCCAGGGACTTCGCCAGATCAGTCCCCAATATTAGGAGATTACCTGTGCCCAGCGTCTTCCCTACAAGAGATGATCTTATGGCTGACTTTGGCCGAGAAGCAATCTTCCCCATCGTCGCAGACGGCATACTGGGCAGTGGATGGGTTTTCGAATCGGAGCTTCCCTTTCTCAGGCCCCACTACAACGCTTCGCGGCCCGATGACTTCCGGCCTCTGTGCCGGGAGTTCGGATATAGCTTACCTGAGGATGTGCTGGTACAGGGTACCTGCTTCAACTGCCCAGAAAGATCGTTTGTATACGCGCCGCATGATGCATCGAGGTTCTCACGCGATGAACTGAGACAGATGTTGATAGAGCTAGAATTGATATCCTCCGGCTCATGTTAGCTCCCACCATGAGTCAAAGGGTCTGCGATGCCTGCTGAACTCGAACTTTTGACTCCGCAGCCATTGCCCAGTTCGAAAGTTGGCTGGAAACCGAGGCGCGCAGGAAGGCTTTAGGATGTAGACTGCCCAATTCGTTGCGAAGCTCCGGATGCTCACGCTCGATGAATCGCGAGAACGACGCTGCCGTTTGCTCAACGAGCCTACGAATCCCTCGCTCGCTGTATCTCCGACGACCGCACAATGCATTCTTGCGTGCTAGCGGAGGTAATGTTTGATTTGGCAGGAATCCAAGCGCGGGGCCCGGCTGGTCATCTCGATCGCGCCAATGAGCTACCAAAGCTTCGCGTAGCCTGGGGGTCATAGGTATGTCGCGCCTTTCCCCATTTTGCTGATTGAAAAAGACCGTATTGCACTCTGTATTGTGAGTTTCACCGCGGCTCAAATCGTCCTCTTCGAGCTCCAAGGTTCTTACCTCCAGTTTCGCAACGTCCTGACAGCGCATACCGGTTTCCGACAACAACAATATGGCAGCTCGCCAGAGCCTCGCTCTGGCGCTATTGCGAGATTCGAGGTCAAGCCACACATTCATCGCAGCCCATGCCTCTGCATGCATGGGACGCGATGCCTGCCGGGCGTTGGCAGGGAAGTCCCAAACCGAAATGTCTCGCCATGGATTTGTCGCAAGGTAACGGCAATCGGTGAGCCACGCACATAGCACGGTCAGTACCGTCCGACTATATGCACGACTGCGCGGCAACATCGGGCCGGTAAAGGGCCGCCATGCCGGGTTGGCTAGCTTGGTCGTACCGATGCGAACTTCGCGCGGTACCCTTGGACCGCACCAGCGAGTCACGGGTGCGGGAGCAACCAAGAATCGGCAATAGGCGACACAGTCGCTGGCACCAAGATCGCTGAGTGACCTGCCCTGCTCCACGACGGACCATGCTAGAAAGCGTTCAACCTCCTTGCGATAAGCTCGAAACGTCGATGAACTGGCGGGCCACCGGGCAAGCCAAGCCTGGATGGCCTCGTAGTCATTCCGAGCGTCGATTTGGCAAAGATCACGTGGTGCCCGATTGCGGCCCGCGTGCCCATCCAGCAATTGCGGAAGTCGAATCGACTCGAACGGCATAGGTCCATCTTGGCTCGCCCCAATGGATACGGGTGTGACGGATACAGCTGGGAATTTGCCGGTAACGTGCGCGCCCAATGCCCCCAACGTCCCCTCATGCTGACTAAGGAATCTGACAATACGGTCCGCGGTTAGCGATCCAATCCGCGGAACCTCTCGGTACCAGCTATGCCCACGCCGGTTGCACAATAGCATCAGGTCGGCCAGTGTCATGAGGCGAGCGTATTGTAGTCGCTGTGCCAATGGCCTTGCCATCCAGAGTTGGATACTGTGTTCGGGGCGAGGAGAGGGTTGATGAAGTGCCTCAATTTGCCGTATCGCTTTTATCGCGCCGTTCTGGGACCTTACGGAGTGCACGGGTCGGTTAACGGCACTTGCAAGATCTTCGCGGCTGTTCTGCTTCGCTAGCAATACGACGGCTTCGCGAATCGCGCGGAGCATGTCAAGGCTCTCGCGCCGAAGCTCCGCATCGTCAGGGTCGGAGGATAGCCATCGCGCGGCAATGATGTCTACTGGCACCCCCTTTAGCCACGCACAAACTGCGGCATACTGTGATCGCGTCAGACCAGAAGGATCAATGCATTTCATAGTCAGGTCCTCCACCGTTGACACCAAGGTTCAAGGTACTAGCTGCGCTGGTCAGTATGAGCGCGATGGCTGCGAACCGCATTGAACAGCGTCGCATCGATAGTTGCATACGTATGACGAAATGGAGCAGTTGGCATGTCAGGAACGCACGCAAAAGCTGTGAAGCCCCATTGAGCCTCACCCAGCCGCCCTGTGCACAGGATGAGTTCTGCATCGGTTCGAATGCCTTCGAGGGAAGGCGAGAACATCGTTCGGTCCTCCAAGCGCAAGTAGCACTCCGCATACATTGCCAGGAAGACGGCGCGTAGTGGTAGCATCGGATAATGCTGAAGGGAACGATCGACCAGCGCGAATTCTGACCAGGGGGTTGCCTGGCGGACATCAGCATGAATGGACCGATCCCGGTAGTCGTGCTCGACGGCGTAACGCAGCAGCATGTAAGCGCACTCTTCCCGGCTGAATCGCCGGCAATCTAGATTGCCATTGCCAAGACTATGGGCTCCGGTCCAGTGCTGTCCCACACAATCCGCGAGCGACGAGTGCTGGCAGCGGGACAATATCCACCGTTGCAACAAGCGAAGCGTTCCCCGATAGACGCGGGTAAGCCGATTCTGTTTCTGCATCTTCGACAGCGGCTCCCCGTGATGGACGGGCAACTGCCAGGACAGCACCGTAAGCGCGACCTTTGCGCGCATGCACAGGGAAGGCTCGATGGCGCAGAACACGCTTGCCTGGATTCCTGCCGGGCTCCCTCGTAACGCCCGACCAAAATCGGGCTGAAACAGTTCGGGAAGAACACGTCGCTTTGCGACAATACGCTTCACCCACGCCCAGTGTGGCGCGAATCCGCGCACAATCAATGCCTGCTGCGAGCGAAGTTCAAAATACGCAGATGGCGTCGGCGGTGACAGGCCCAGCGGTCGCCTGCAACTGGCACAGTGGTATGGTTTGGCAAACAGTGTCTTGGTTAGATGGCACGGACCCAGCCCTGCCCCACAGCACGGGCAAGAGCATTGCAAATGTTCGTTGTGAATCGGACAGGTTTCTACCATTGAAATCTGGAACAGGTAGGAGTGATAGCCGTACGTAGAGCACTTTGCACAAAGGCGAAAGGTGGGAGCCAAGACCCGGGCTTGCGCCAGTTGCCGGAATAGCCACCCTTCTCGCGGATCAGGCTGCCAGCCGGTGAGCTGACGCAATCGTGACCGCCCACTCGGACTCAGCAAGGTCGGCATTGCGCTTGACGCTATAACCCCAATGCCTGCTGCCCGGAAGTCCGCGGGACCCATGGCGTTCAGATAACCCAATCTCATAAGCAGCGACTGCGTCGACTCGTAGGGCAGCGGCCCCAGGTCTGCGCCAGCGAGGGTTTTCATCGCACAGCCTCACGTCTGTAGCCTGGGCGGCACGTAATGTCCATTGAACATCGCGTAGTTGACCGCTCGGCTCCAGTCTTGCGGGAGAAGATGAAAGTCCCCCTGATCGAACCCAGCGCTGCGCAGCAGGGTCCAGCGAATCGCGCTGAAAAGCACGCCCATCGTTGGCGCCGCATTGCCCGGATCCGGGAAGCAGTGCGCGATCGCCTCGTATAGATGCACGCCCTCGCCTTCCAGCCGAAAACCATTGGCGTAGGCGCGTGGCAGGAAGAATTCCGTCCATCGCACGTTGGTCCCTTCTGGAAACTCCAGGGTATCAAATGCATCGAGTATTTCGCTGAGATCCTCAGGCTTAGACAGACCTCTCAACTTGATTTTCTTTCGGAAGAAGTGCGTGAGTAGTGCGACGCAACTTCTGCTATTGCTCGTATTGCCGGCTGCAGATGAGCCGGCGTCCGTCATCATGACTGTCAACAATTGCACGCCGCATTCCCACAGACGATGTTGTAGGTCTGCCAGAACTTCGAGTTCACGCTGCTGCATATTGTGTGCGTTGTCGACGCACCAAACTGCCGTGTGGCCACTTCCGCGTCGGCGCAAATCGTCAACGATCTTGCCAACCAGACGTTCCCGCAGCGGGATGACCGTGCCAGACAACGCCTCATGACCGGCGCTGCTCAGCATGTCCTGCAATGCCACCTTCTCGCTGAGAATGGCAACTTCCGTTGAGCAGTGATAGTAAGAAGCGATTTTCGGATACTCGTTGTCCAGCAATTGCATGCAGATGCGTAGCGCTGAGGTCCGACCGTCATCCGGGGAGCCCATGTAGTACGCTCCCCGCTCGCCCAAAAGGACGGCCATCTTGAAGGTTCGGTACATTTCCCTTGCCATGGGTGTGGCAATGCACTGTCGCTTCTCCAATGCGGGATGCACCGCGAGTAACTCCCGGCGCAGCGGCGTATCCTCCAGAATCGCGCGTTTAGACACGCCTTGCCAGCCGGCAATCTCTGTCTGGTCGATAACAATGGGTTCGAGGGTCATGGCTTGTTCCGGGGCGTGCGGACGTTGTCGGGGGCATCTTGCAGACCGAATGGATCTTCCGGCGGGGGCGGATCCGCATCCTGAGTTGAATCGAGCGAGTGCTGCCAAGCGTTGGTGGCGGCCTGTGGCGGTGCGCTGTCAGCGCTAGCGCCATACCGGTCGCGGGTCCGCTCCTGTCGAGACAACTCCAGCGCATCCTTGGAACCCTTCTTCCGCTTTGCCTTGCTGGTGCGAGCGGCTAGCATCTTCGCCGCCCTCTCCGCCGTCCACGCCTCCAGGGGGTCTTCGCGCTCGCGAGCGGTAACTTTCTGCCCGGCACGATTGATCAGCTGTCGCATCCGCCAGGACACGGCATGCTGCGCCCATGCTCGCTCGGGAAACAACGGTCCGATCACCTCGCCAGTATCCGAGCAGCTGGCGGTGGCTAGTCGCGCATCGTACCGCTTGATGCGAACCAGCAAGGACTTGCCAAGCAGTTGCCACGCCGACGCCAGCGCCGGGCTGCTGTAGCGACACCTCATCAGTCGAACATAGGGTCGGACACCCTTTTGCTGGCTGCCCCTGACCGTGCACTGCTCCAGACGGTCGAGCAAGCCCGAGTCTTTGAGGGTGGGTCGAGGGAGAGGATTGACGAAGACGCCTGAGTCCGGCAGAGATAGGGCTCTGGAGAAATATTCAAACGGCGAACTGTAGTGAAGGCGCTCGGTCACATTGCGGTTATGTGCACGGCAACTGTAGAAGAGCACCTGCTGCACTTCGCGATAATTGAGTCGCAGACGGATTGCTTCTGCCGCGGAGTCGGGTCGCGTCGGATCCGCCGGGCCGGTACCATAGGCGGAGCCAAGGCGCTTGGCGCCCATGGCAGAGATTTGTCCAATTGTCTTCTCGACCACATCGCGTCGAGCCCACGAGTGAACTGGACCGAAGTTCACAGCGCATCCCAGCGTGAAAACAATGTTGTCCACGACTTCCAACGCCTTGTTGCAACGGGCGTTGTCGAGTTTGAGTACCGACACCCCAGAAAATCCTAATGATGGTAAGAGTTCATGGATGTGAAACGCCAACGGTTCGCCATTCGCCGTGAGCTGTGTCTCGGCGTAGGCTTGCGGTCGAACGGCACGATCCAGGGCTTCCAACACGCTGTCCGAGCTCGGCTCAGTTTCCAGCGTGCAGAACGCGCTCCAGGTCGCCGAAGTCAGCTCGTCGACCAGCAGCGCGATGTACCATCGCGGCAGCACCTGCTCCAGCACCTTCCCTTCTGGGGTTTCGAAGCTAAAGGTAGAAGCAGCGTCGACCCGGCTATAGTCAAGAATCGCAAAGGTGCCCGGGCGTAGCGGCTGAATCAGGGGAGGAATTCCTTTGCCGACCATTGCCACCCGATTCGCTGCGGCCTTCCCAAATCGCCGCCGCACGGCCCGACCGGCCTCCCATTGCATCAGCCGATTGCAGTAGCGCACGAGCGAGGTATAGCCTTGGTCGCCGGTAAAGAATGGCCAGTCGGAATCGGTCAGACCCAGCTTGCGCAACGCAGTCAGCCATTGGCCATGCAAGGAGCGAAACGTAGGATTGCGATCGAACAGTTCCCCGCGTGGCGCGCCGATGCCCAACAGCTTCTCGTAGAGAACGTCTCGCGATGCCGGATGGCGCTCGATGAGCGCTCCCATGGCGCCAGCAAGGCCACTCGACATGCCGGCAGCCTCATGCAGGGGCTTTCGGCGTTGATAGGGTCTGAGTCGCTGTCTTGGCACGAGCCCGAGCAGGCCGTAAATGCCGCCATCGGGCTTGGGCGTAGTGAAGCGCATCAGTTGCCGAAAGACTTCGCGACGGGAGAGCCCCGTTTCAAGAGAGATCTCAGTGAAGGCCACTTTCTCTACATACGAAATTACGGCCCGCTCGCGCCGCCAATAGCGCTGTCGATCTTCTGGCAACAGATGGTCTAGCGTCGGCCTGGGCCAGTCGCTCGGCTTACCATAGACGGAGAGAATCTTCTTGCGTGTGCAGCCGCGTGTCATGATGGACTCCCGTGCACAATGGTCGACGCGCTGAGGAGATGCACCTTCAGATCCGCCGTCAGCCTCCCCACCTGGAGTTGCCGGGCAATGATCGCCAGCATGATGGCTGGATCACATTCCGGCTGATGCAAAGCAACCGTCAGCTCAAACGATGGGGCCCGGGCAAGCAACACTGCCAACGCCTCCGCCTCCCGTTGTCTTGGGTACGATCGCGCTGCCGTCATGGCCCGACTGAGCACCAGCCAGTTGTCAAACAGACAGCGTTGCCGCTCGAGCTCGCTATCCGTCATCAGTCGGCAAGCGGCCCCGCTGTCGCCGGCTAGGCGGCACAGGTCTTGAAACGCCGCGTGCCGGCGGTCCGGGTCTGCCGCTTTTCCGCGGCTGTAACCGAACCATACCTGCGCACCCGCTCTGTCCTGTGCGATTGAAAAGGTGACGCAGACTTTCTTTGAAGAGTCGCCGCCAGGCTCGTGAAACGCGGGTTGCGTGTAGCGCACAATATCGGGGTCACCCTCCATCAACACACAGTGCATGAAGGGCACGTCGCCTTCGATTCGCAGCAACTGCCGATTCTTGTTGGAGTAGTAGATCCAGAGATTCGCTGCGAAGTTGCGGCGCGGCGGGCTCCCTGGCTTTGGGTGGTCCGCGTGAGGGTTGGAGGGGGGGCTGGCGCGCATAATCGGCTCCCAGTGGCAATATGCCATGATTTGTCGCGCAGAGAACCCTTGACTTCGGCGGAAAAACAGCCAAAATCAACACGAGCGCAACAGGAAGAGAAAGGCAATTTGTTGCTGCAAAGTGCCTTTCGTGACGGGTAGTGGGTTGTACTGGTGATTTTCTCCTAGTTGAAAAATGGGGCGACCGAACTTGGCCGCCCCATATGTTTTGGGTAGTGGCAGTACGTTCTACTGTAGAAGTAGATCTAGCCCGCCGATTTTTCAAGCCCCGACCTTGATCTTTCAGCAGCTCGATATATAAATATAGATGTGTATAAAATTTCGGTGCGCGGCCAGACCAATATATTTATGTCGATATTATCCATATCACACTGGGATCGAGTTTAATTGTAGTAGAGTGAGGTTTTGGATTCTCTGCCGTCGCAGATGGCAGCAATATTTGCGGCCAGCAGACCCTACCGGCTTCCGTACGGGGTGTACGACGACGTGTGCCACTATCGCGAAAGGCCAATGTGGCTCACTGAATGGAAGCTTGCTCGTCTTTCCTCGCTAGCGACGAGGCGCTCCAGTAGAACAACTAATGCGAGGTGCCGGCCATCCTCGAATTCTTGCGAGACAAGCTTTGCTGCCTGAAGGGTGTTCCGCAATACGCGACCAGCTGATCGGAAAACCGTTCGGCACTGGCGAACAGGGATACACTTTGGCCCCACAGTTTTAGCGCTTTCCATTGATTGACGACCAACGGGCGTAACATTTTCCCGCGCTGCCAGATCGTGCACTACATTGCGCCTCTAATAGGTCGCCATCATTTAGTGCTGATCATTTCAAAAATGTGACACTCGAGAGCTTTGTTGAGGGATGCCATGTATCGTCATAATGGTGTACACAGTTTTCCTGACGTCGGACGAAACCTAGGAATGGCGTCGCTTACAAGGCTAACGTGGAGTGCATGAATTTGTGTTGGAGCACTCTGACGCTGACAACCGGCGTGGCTTCCAGCAAGAAAGCACCCTCCGCTCTTGGGGGCGTTGGTCGTCGCAGGAAGCTGCGATAGGCCGTCGCATCCTCCGTGGTGAGTGAGGACAACGGCCGCCCCCGCTCAATGATGGCGCAAAGGATCAGGCGTTCCGCTTCCTTGCGCTTCCTTGCGATAGGCGAGCCGGGTCGCCGCCGACTCGTGCAGCGCCAAGCAGTCGTGGATGGCGGCGTAGTCGCTGTCCGCATTGAGGGTGCAGGTCTGGCACGGCGCGCGAAACTGCCCCTGCGACCCGTCGACTTCATGCGGCAGACGCAATTGTTCCCTCGGTACGACGATGCCGCGACACTCCCGCGAGATCAGCGCGCGCGCTCGGTCGGTTGCGGGTGCCGGGCGAAGAACGCTTCAATCCGCCGGGCCCCGGCCGCGCCCAGGCCCGGACTAGCCACCCACCAGCGGCGTCGGCGCGGCCCGCGTACTGTCAGGGCCGCCAGCATGCCCATGCCCTGAGACCGCAGCGCAGCCACTGCGCGCGGTGCCAGTCACAGCCCGATGCCGTCACTGATGACCGTCTTGGACGCCGGCAGTCCGCGTAGTCGTTCGATCGCCTGCTCGGCAGCCCTGCCCTTCACCGCCCGCTCTATTGCCCACCGCGGGCCTCTGCGAGTGCAACGGTCAAGTGCTGCACCTTCTTTTTCAACTGATCGCGCTCTTCTGTGAGCTGTGCAACCAATAGCGTCAGGCGATGAATTGCAAGTTGATCGGGTGTGGCGTCGCTGGGTGGTGGCACCGGTTCAGGTTTGGGTGGCACGCGGGCCTCGCGCACCTGTCTCGCCACCTGGCGCAGTTCCTTCTTGCCTCCAGCAACAGCCGCTACTTGCTTCTCGCCAGGCAAGGAGGCTACGGCAGCCGCGGCATTAATAGAAATTACGCCCGCTTTTACTGCGCTGACCAACTCGGGCGCAGCCGTCTTCTGGATTTTCTCGATCTGACCAAGCGTCGCACTGCTCACCCGCGCTGTGCGCGCAACAGCCTCGCGAGTCAACACTGGATCGGCCCCGGATTGCGTAGCGACTTCGGTCCCGGCAGTTTTTGCATGCTGCGCTTGCGCTTGCGCCAGACGCGCGGATACGATTTCCTTCTTCCTCAGTGCAAGTACCCCTCGTTGGAAATCCGATACGCTGCGCCGCCCGAGGTGATTGTCGATCATCCACAGGTGCACATCGTCCATAGACCGGAACGTCTGGTTCTGTACCGTATTGAAAGGGATTCCGTGCTCCTGGCAGATGCTGTAGCGGTTGTGTCCGTCAACCAGGAGATCGCCCCACAACACCAGCGCATCGCGGCACCCTTCCGAGAGCAAGCTGCGTTCCAATGCTGCGTATTCGTCGCCTGTAAGTGGATCGATATAGGCACGGAGGTCTTCGTTGATAGTGATCGTCATGGGCCAAACAAAAAAAGTAGGACGGTAGTGTACACACTGCCGCCTTTTCAAGCCGTGTAGCGGCGCCGCGCTGGCTTGCTTCGGTGTGTCGGTGTTCTCCGCGCCGGGCGGACAAGGCCTTTGGCGATGCGCTGCACGTCGGCCTCGATCGCGTAGCCATGCCATTGCGCAACTCGCCGGCGGCCAACTTTTGTCTGATTGCCATGCGTGTCTCTTTCCCGAACCGCTTGCCAATGCGAGGGGGGCGCGCGACTCGAATACAGTGATCCTGTCCAGCGTGCCCTGCCGACCAGCAGCGGCCGCAGTGGGGCCTCCATTGGACAACGAATGTGGCGAGATCTCAGGCATGGCAGCCGGCGGCGCCGATGAAGCTGGGCCTGGCGCCGCGCATTGGCGAATGTCTGAACTATCTCTTCGGTGCGTCCATCCTCACCTTCGCCGGGCCGATCTCCGCGACATCCGCCCACGTCTTTGCGTCGAAGCAAAACTCCGCGATTGCGCATGTGGGCATGTCTATGATCGTGCTCGATAGCCGATGTGCGAGGTCGGTGAACTCGGGATTGTGGCCGAAGAGCATCACGCGGTCCAGCCTGTCGTCGAGTGCGCAGATCATGGCGAGCAAGTTGTCCGAGCTGCTGGCGTAGAGGCGCTCATCGAGGACGATGTCCTTGCGCTTGTAGCCGATCTCATCGGCGATGAGTTGCGCCGTGGTCAGCGCACGCAGCGCCGGGCTCGACATGAGTAGATCGGGATCGACGCCGCGATCAGTCAGGCGTTTGCCCATCTTGGACGCGTCATTGCGGCCGCGATCGTCTAACTGTCGCTGCCGATCGGGCAAGGACGGATCGTCGCGACTCGATTTGGCATGCCGCACAAGAAACAGGGTTTTCATGATCAAGCTGAGGGGTGGCCTGAATCGCCATTATCGCCCTATTCGCCCCCCGCGGCGACTAACAGGGGGCTAGCCTTTCGTGCTTTCGGTTGCCGTCGTCTTCAACATCGCATCGCTGCTGGGCTTGCGAACCGCCGTAAATCGCGCCGAAATCAAAGCTACCCCCAAAAGGCCTACCGAAGCGGTACATCCAGATTCGTGCCGGCGACGTGGAGTTGCTCCGACCCGTACACCACGACTTTAGGCGGCGCGAACTCCAGGTGATTCTCTTCCAGCCATGCGGCAACCGCGGCTTCCAGCCGATCCATGAGATCCAGTTGAAGTTTCCATGACTCTGGGGACTCGCGGCCGGGAAAGCCATCACCGATCGCTGCCGCGAGAATGGGGGCGAGCACATCTTGGGCTTGCTCGCTGCCAATCAATTTGCCCTCGTGTTCGCCCAAGGCCATGCCAGAGAGCATCCGCTCGATAATCCTCGTCGCCTCGAACCGCGCGAAGTAGGACGGAGGCTCAGGGCTAAAGCCCGCGGTAACCACCTGCGTCATGCCCACCTGCGCCGCCGCCGAAATGGCATCGCGACGGGACCCGAACCCCGCGACCCATCGACCGGCCGCATCCTTGTACCCGAACTCTTCCTGCATGCTGCCTCCGGCATGGTTGATGTTGGGCCTTTACCATGGCGCCGTTCTCCGTCCGGTCTTCGGTCGGCCTTGGCTGCCGTGGCATCCGTTGGCACGCTACGGATCAGGCCTTCCTGCGAGAGGCCAATGAGCCTCTTACAAGGCGCACGTGCGGTCCGCCTTCGATGCACGGGCCCAGCGTGTCTCGTAATAGCAAACACCCGGTGTTGTTGTGTTGGTTTGCACCCGCCAGATCCAGGCCCGCACCAGGCCCGCACGCGCCAGGCTTTGACGCCATTTTTCGTGCCCGAAAAAAATCGATCCCAAGCTCAGCCTGCCTTTGCGGGCGATTCTCGCTGATCTGGCCTGCCTTGGCACACTCCATGCGTTTGTACCTCCCGAGCGCCGAAACAATGCTCGAACCAACCGAACCCAAGTCCCAATCGCTCCCAAGGAGAACTGCCATGACTACCACCCTTGCCATCAAGGACCTGTCCGTCACCGAAGAACTCGACGCCCGCGCCATGCGCGCCGTGCGCGGCGGCTTCGTGCCCTTCCTGCCCGTGTTCAGCACGGTCAAGATCGACTCGACCTTCAACGCCTCGCAGCTGATCGGCCAGACGCAGAACGTCGTCAACATGAACGGCAACAACACGGCCTTCGCGGACGACATCAAGTCGCATGTCCATTCGACCCAGAACGCCCAAAACAACATCTATTGAGCCGCGGGCCACCGCCCAGGCTGAATTCGCAAGCTACTGCATTTCCCGGAGAACTGCCATGACTACCACCCTCGCCATCAAGGACCTGTCCGTCACCGAAGAACTCGACGCCCGCGCCATGCGCGCCGTGCGCGGCGGCTTCGTGCCCTTCCTGCCCGTGTTCAGCGCGGT
>Ga0255338_1001778_pt1 | contig 37292 bp, 40 predicted proteins | sample MeOH1_35cm_T4_19_FD_203715 | JGI IMG/M metagenome (GOLD analysis project Ga0255338, IMG submission 203715) | Sandy soil microbial communities from University of British Columbia, Vancouver, Canada - MeOH1_35cm_T4_195 | ecosystem: Engineered > Artificial ecosystem > Sand microcosm > Unclassified ...
AGCTTCGCGGTCGCCATTCTCGACGAACTGCACACGCTCGACGCGCCGACCCTCATCGCTCTCGCAAAGGTTTCCTGAATGACGCCGATCGCGCTCACCATTGCCGGCTCGGACTCGAGCGGCGGCGCCGGCATCCAGGCGGACCTCAAGACCTTCTCCGCGCTCGGCGTCTACGGTGCCTCCGTCATCGCTGCGCTCACCGCGCAGAACACGCGCGGCGTCACCGCCATCCACGACGTGCCGGCGGACTTCATCGCCGCGCAGATCGACGCAGTGTTTTCTGACCTCGATGTGCGCGCGGTCAAAATAGGCATGCTGTCGCAAGTGACCGCTATCGAGGCGGTGACGAAGGGTCTCGACCGTCACGCCGCGCAGAACATCGTGCTCGATCCGGTGATGGTCGCGACCTCCGGCGACCGGCTGCTCGCCACTAACGCGGTCGATGCCATCCGCCGTCTCTTAATCCCGCGTGCGCTGGTGATCACGCCCAATCTGCCGGAAGCCGCGGCCTTGCTCGACGCGCCCGTTGCGCATGGCGAACAAGAAATGGAAGCGCAGGCGAGGGCGCTCTTGAAGCTCGGCACGCAGGCGGTGCTGATCAAAGGCGGCCATGGCGATACGCCCGAGAGCGTCGATCTGCTCGTGGATGCCAAAGGCGTCACGCGCCTCGCCGCGCGCCGCATCGTCACGCAGAACACGCACGGCACAGGCTGCACGCTGTCATCCGCCATCGCCGCCGGTTTGGCCAAAGGCCGCGATCTCAGCGTCGCCACGCGTGAAGCCAAAGCTTACGTCACCGATGCCATCGCCGCCGCCGACACGCTTGAGATCGGCCACGGCCATGGACCGCTGCATCACTTCTACGCGCAATGGAGAGATCAATGACCACGCGTCGCCAGTTCGCCGTTGCCGCGAGTGCCGCCGCCGCGACGCTCGCAGCGCCCTCCGTCGCCCGCGCGCAGACGATCAAATGGCGCATGGTCACGTCCTGGCCCAAGCGTCTGCCGGGCCCCGGCATGTCGGCCGAGCGCGTCGCCGAGCGGATCAAGACGCTCTCGGGCGGTCGCCTCGACATTACCGTTCATGCCGCCGGTGAAGTGGTGCCGGCTTTTGAGGTATTGGATGCGGTCGGCAACGGCGTCGCCGAGATCGGCCACACCGCCTCGTTCTATTGGCAAGGCAAGATGCCGGCCGCGGCCTTCTTCACCACCGTGCCCTTCGGTCTGACACCGACCGAGCATGTTTCATGGATCGATGCCGGCGGCGGCCAGGCGCTATGGGATGAGCTCTATGCGTCCTTCGGCGTGAAGCCCTTCATGGGCGGCAACACCGGCGTCTGCATGGGCGGCTGGTTTCGCCGCGAGTTGAAGAGCCTCGCCGACTTGAATGGTCTCAAGCTGCGGTCGCTGGGCTTGGGCGGCGAGGTCTATCGTCGTCTCGGCGCGACGCCGCAGACCACGCCGCCGGCAGAGATATTGGTGAGCCTGCAATCCGGCGTCATCGACGGCGCGGAGTTCGTCGGCCCAGGCACCGACATCGCGCTCGGCCTCTATCGCGTCGCGCCGTTCTACTACTATCCCGGCTTCAACAAGCCGAATGGCACCGGCGAGGCGATCGTCGCGCTGAAAGCCTGGAATGCGTTGCCTACCGACTTGAAAGCCATCGTCGCGCACGCTTGCGCGACGGAGGCCAACTACGCGCTCTCCGAGATGGAGCGCCTCAACGCCGCCGCGCTCGCGGCGCTTACCAAGGAACACAACGTCAAGCTGGTCGCTTTTCCGGCCGACCTCGTCGCCGCCGCGCGCAAGCAGGCGGTCGACGTGCTGGGTGAATTGTCATCGCGCAACGCGATCAGCGGTAAGGTCTATGAGTCCTACCGCGCCTTCCGCGATCAGACCGCGCCGTGGTCGCAGGTGTCGATCGAGGCGGTGCTCAGGGGCCGGAGCGCGTAGGACGCGTCAGTCGGCCGGACCCTTATTCGGCTTCACTTGCGGCACGTTCTTCTTCTTGATCTCGGCCTTGCCGCCCGGGGCCGAACCGGAGGGTGCGCGCGGGCAGATCTTCTTCCAGGTCTGGCGCATCTGCTGGGGACGATCCGGTCGTGCCGGGCCGACGGGCTCGGTGACGCAGGCCCAGTGGCAGCGGCTGTTCAAGGGCAGCGGTGGCGGCAAGTTCTCGTTGCCGCAACGGCCGAACGGCTGCGCCTCAGCCGAAAGAGGGACTGCGAGCCAACTCGCCACAAGAAGTATGATCGCCAGGAGCGTGCGGTTCATGGTTGCGGCCTCGTTCATCGCGGTGTGTCGGCGGTGCCCTTTTGAGTGTCCGGTTGCGGCGGTGGTGCGGGCATGCGTTGCAGAGCGCCGGGAGCCTGCTGGGGCTCCTGTTGCATTGCTGGTGCGGGTTGGATCACACGGTCTTGCGGCGTGACGCGCTGTTGCGGCGCGGCCGGCTTGTCAGGCAAGGGCTCCGGGTCTTCGACCTTGATGACGCCTATCGGGATTTGGCCAAGCGATCCCGGCATGCCAACGCTCGCCTGCGACGGCGAGGTGGCGAGCAGCGCCAGCGTCGCGGCTGTGAACAACCACGCAGCGCGAAACTTGTGACCGCTCCTGTACGTCATGTCGGCACCCACGCCCGGGCCGTTCATTTCGGCGTCTCGACGCCTTTTTGCATGCCCGGCCGCTGCAGTTGCGGGCGGAGCACCGGCGCGCGCTGCACGCCGGTGGCGCTCGGCGCCTGCTGCGTGGCCGGCGCCTGTGTCGCCGGCGTCTTCGTCGCAGCCGGCAGCGGCTTACCCGTCTCCAGCGCATCGAACAGTGGCTTCAACGCCGGATTTTCCAGGATCGGTTTCATATTCGCGGCCTTGAGCATGCCCTCCTCAAGCTTGATGTCGCAGTTCGGGCACTTGTCGAGATCGAGCAGATCGGTGACGCGGTCGAGCCAGCTCTGTGGCTCGTAATGCGGCACCTTCAGCTTGCCGGCGGTACATTTGCCTTCGCCGCCGATGACGACCGGCGGGCCCGCCTTCTTCCAGTCGGCGTCAAGCGCCGCGGAGACGCCGGCGGCCGAGACTTCAACATAGCGATGCGGCTCCTGCTGGAAGCCGGGCATCCGCTCGGCTGCCTTGCCCTTGAAGGCGAGCTCGATGATGTCGGCGCTCGGCAGGCCGGAAATCTCGAAGCCGCATTCGTAATATCCGGTCGCGGTGCGTCGGGTGGAGCCACCGGTCCGCCTCATCTGCGTCTGCAACACGGTGCCGTGCTTATACTCCGAAAGGTTTCCGGTGAGCTTGAAGGTGCCAGCCGGCTTCCAGTTCGGCAGCGGGTTGGCGCCGACTTTCAGAATCTTCGGATCGGCGCCGAGATAGCCGGCCAGTTTGATATCGGACGCCGGCATGATGTTGGCGCATGGGGTGCCGACCTTTCCGGCGAGATCGAGATTGTTTTCGACGGTCGTAAGGCCCAGGGGAATCGTGCCCATTCTCCACTCGCCATAGACGCAGGCTTCCTTCGGCATGCGCAACTTGCCGACAAGCTTGCTGCCTGCGGGGTTGGCGGCGAAACGCGGCGTGACGATTACGTAAACGTCGCCGCTCGACGTTCTTGTCTGCACGTCGAGCGACAGTCCGAACGCCGTGGACAATTCCTGCAGCGACTTGTTCACGCCCGGCAGCTTGGTGTCGAGCAGCTTGCTCTTGACGGCGCTAGCCTGTGTTGCCTTGGCGTCCACATAGTTGCTCGCGAGCCAGGTGGCGCGGATGGAGGCAACTTGCAGGACGTTGTTGAGCACCTTGTTTGCTTCTTCCTGCACCTTCCGCTCGGCGATCTTGACGACTTCTTCGGAAATGAGCTTGCCGACCAGGAGGCCGCTCAGCGGGTCGGCGATACCGGCCGCCAGCGGCGATCCGCCGATCAGGCCGCCAAGGGCCATACCGACGCCGACCGCGATGCCTTTGGGGTCCGAGAGATCGATGTTCTTGCCGTCGAGCGTCAGCTTGACGCAGGCTGTCTCCTGCAGCTTGGTCGCTTCGCAATAGCTGCTGATCGATTTGACTTCCGGCCAAAGGGCGAGCTTGGAGTTCGCCTGCATTCCGATCAACAGGTCGATCGGAACGCTGGCCGTGCCTTCGACGTGGCCGGTGGCCGGGTCGGCCCACAGACGTGCGCTGACGACGATGTGCAGCTTGAATTGGGTCTTCAGGGAAACGTCGACGCCGTTATCCTGCGCGTTGCCGAACGCCGTCACCACCGGCTGGTTCTTCTCCGTGAAGGAGAAATCGTTGCTGACGTTGACATGCCAATGCACATCGGGGCAGGCGCCTTCGCATACGACGGCGCCGCCGAGATCAATATTGGCCTTCTTGATCTCGTTGCGGATCTGCTGTTCGACCGTGGTGTACGGGATGGAATAGGAGTGCGCGTAGGCCGGCTTGTCGGCGCCTTGCGTTTCGACCGTTTTCAACGACGTCGGCGGCTGCGGTGCGAGCACGAAGAGGCGAACGTCGGCGGCGTTCGCCGCGGACGTGGCGGTAAGCGCGACTGCCGCCAGCGATAGAACGAGAGGGCAGATGCGTTTCATCTTCCGGCCCCATGAATTTGTTGAGGCTCTTACCGTGACGCGTTCGCCGCCGGACAGATTGATATGCGTCAACTAAGATCGGGCGGACGATGGTTCCGCCGCTTTGCGTCCGCGGGCCGCTCAACCTGCGCGATTCATGGCCAGCCGCCACACTGTGGCGCGGAAACGACACCCGACGCATTCCGTGTAAGCCCTTGCCAACGCACCATTAAGGTTAACTGCCCTTTAACCCGCCTCGGGCATTTCTAGTGCCCGTACGCAATTCCTGCGGATGCGGCTCCTCGTGCGCGTTCGTCAGTCGTTCGTGCAAGCCGTCTCTCGGCACCGGGTCGATCGCTTGAATCGCCCGCTTCAGTTCATCGTAAGGGTAAGGGGCTTCATCATCATGTTCACGACACTGGGCCGCACCGGCATCGCCGCTGCCGCCGTTCTGCTTGTCGCAGCCAATGCAGCCAACGCGGCCGACCTGCCGCGCGGCCCGTACAAGGCGCCGGCCTATGTCGCGCCGGCTTATGCCAACTGGACCGGCTTCTATGCCGGTATCAACGCCGGCTACGGCTTCGGCAAATCCAACTGGGATGTCCCGGCCGTCAGCCCGAGCCCGAAGGGTTTCGTCGGCGGCGTCACGCTCGGTTACAACCTGCAGACCGGCCTTTGGCTGTGGGGCCTCGAAGGCGACATCGACTATTCCGGCATGAAGGGCACCGCGGACTGCCCCGGCGGCACCTGCGAGACCAAGAACTCCTGGCTGGGCACCGCGCGCGGCCGTTTCGGCTACGCCGGCTGGAACAACTTCCTGCCTTACATCACCGGCGGCGCGGCCTTCGGCGACATCAAGGCGACCGCGCCCTCGGGCGCATCGGCCACCAAGACCAAGGTCGGCTGGACGGCCGGCGCCGGTCTCGAATACGCGATGTGGTCGAACTGGAGCGTCAAGGCCGAATACCTCTACGTCGACCTCGGCAAGTTCGACTGCGGTCTGACCTGCGGCGCGGCCTCCGACAATGTCAGCTTCAAGGCGAACATCGTCCGCGCCGGCTTGAACTACCGCTTCTGATCGCCACGCTTTAAGGCGAACGACACAACCCCAGGCCTCGCGCCTGGGGTTTTTATTTTTGCCGTGCCGCGCCAATGTAGACGAAGGTCGCGCGCTGTCATCGTGCTTACGTTGAGATAGGTCAAGGCTCCAGATACCGCTGGGCCTATCAAAGACGACGACTTTGCCGGTCGCACGAGGCACATCGACGATGAGTAATTCCCGTATCTGGCTGATCAGGGGCGCGATTGCCGCGGTCCTGATCGGCGCCGGTTATTTGGCGTGGCTGTGGCTGCAGCCGCCCGGCGTGCCCGCGGGCTTCGCCAAGGCCAACGGCCGCATCGAGGCGACCGATATCGACATCGCCACCAAGATCGCCGGCCGGGTGAAGCAGATCCTGGTCGACGAAGGCGATCTCGTCGCCACGGGCCAGGTGCTCGTGAAAATGGACACCGAGTCGCTCGAGGCGCAGAAGCGCGAGGCGCAAGCCCAGCTCAAGCGCGCGGAGATTGGCATCGATACGGCAAAGGCGCAGGTCGTGCAGCGCAAGGCCGAGAAAGAGGCGGCGGTCGCGGTCGTGGCGCAGCGCAACGCCGAGCTCGATTCATCGGAGAGACGATTCAAGCGCTCCGAGCAGCTTGCCAAGACCGGCTCCGGCTCGATCGAGTCCTTGGACAACGATCGCGCGCGCTATGAGGGCGCCAAAGCCGCGGTCAGCGCCGCCGAGGCACAGGTGGCGGCGGCCGATTCCGCGATCAGCGCGGCGCAATCATCGGTGGTCAACGCCGAGGCGTCGGTCGACGCGGCCAAGGCGACGATCGAGCGCATCCAGGCCGACATCGACGACTCGACACTGACCGCGCCGCGCGACGGCCGCGTGCAGTACCGCGTCGTGCAGCCGGGCGAAGTGCTCGCCGCCGGCGGCAAGGTCCTCAACATGGTCGATCTCGGCGATGTCTTCATGACGTTCTTCCTGCCGACCGAACAGGCCGGTCGCGTCGCACTCGGCGCTGACGTGCGGCTCGTGCTCGACGCCGCCTCGCAATACGTCGTGCCGGCGCGTGCCACCTTCGTCGCCGATGTCGCGCAGTTCACGCCGAAGACGGTTGAGACCGCCGAGGAACGTCAGAAGCTGATGTTCCGCATCAAGGCCAAGATCTCGCCCGACTTGCTCAAGCAGTACAGCCGCTACGTGAAGACCGGTGTGCCGGGCGTTGCCTATGTGCAGATCGACTCCAATGCGGCATGGCCCGCCAACCTGCAGGTCAGGCTGCCGCAGCAATGAACGGGAAGGCCGCCGCGCAGCCCGTCGCGCGCCTGACCGATGTGGGCCTGCGCTACGGCAAGGTGCGCGCGCTCGAGCAAGTCACCCTCGACATTCCCGCCGGTGGCATGGTCGCGCTGATCGGACCGGACGGCGTCGGCAAATCCAGCCTCCTGTCGCTGATCGCCGGCGCGCGCGCCCGCCAGAAGGGCCGCATCGAGGTACTCGGCGGCAACATGGCGTCGAGCCGTCACCGCCGCCGCGTCTGCCCGCGCATCGCCTACATGCCGCAGGGCCTCGGCAAGAACCTCTATGCGACGCTGTCGGTGTTCGAGAACATCGACTTCTTCGCCAGCCTGTTCGGCCAGGAGCGCGCCGAGCGCCGCCGCCGCATCGAAGAACTGGCGCGCAGCACGGGCCTTGCGCCGTTCCTCGACCGTCCCGCCGGCAAGCTGTCCGGCGGCATGAAGCAGAAGCTCGGTTTGTGCTGCGCGCTGGTGCACGATCCGGACTTGCTCATCCTTGACGAGCCGACGACCGGCATCGATCCATTGTCGCGCAGGCAGTTCTGGCAGCTCATCGACGGCATCCGCAAAGCGCGCCCGAGCATGAGCGTCGTGGTGGCCACCGCCTACATGGAGGAGGCGGCGCGCTTCGACTTCCTGGTGGCGATGGACGGCGGGCGCGTGCTTGCCACCGGCACCGTCGCAGACCTGCTCGCGCGCACGCAGGCGCCCACCCTCGAAGCCGCTTTCATCGCGCTGTTGCCGGAAGAGCGGCGGCGCCATCATCGTCCGGTCGAGATCGCGCCGCGTCCGCCCGGCGTCGGCAAGATCGCCATCGACGCCGAGCACCTGACCATGCGCTTCGGCGACTTCGTCGCGGTCGACGACGTCAGCTTCCGCATCGAGCAGGGCGAGATCTTCGGCTTCCTCGGCTCGAACGGCTGCGGCAAGACGACGACGATGAAGATGATCACCGGTCTGTTGCCGCCGAGCGCCGGCGAGGCGCGGCTCTACGGCCAGCCGCTCGACCCGCATGACCTGACGACGCGCCGCCGCGTCGGCTACATGTCGCAAGGCTTTTCGCTCTATTCCGAACTGACGGTGCGGCAGAATCTGGAGCTGCACGCGCGCCTGTTCCAGTTGCCGCCGGACAGCATTGAAAGCCGCATCGCACAGGTCGCCGAGCGCTTCGAGCTTGCGGACATCATGGACGCCTTGCCGGGCAATTTGCCACTCGGACAACGCCAGCGCCTGTCGCTGGCGGTCGCCATGGTGCATGAGCCGTCGCTGCTCATCCTCGACGAGCCGACCTCCGGCGTCGACCCCATCGCCCGCGACGCCTTCTGGCAGACGCTGATCGACCTGTCGCGCAAGGACGGCGTCACCATCTTCATCTCCACGCATTTCATGAACGAGGCGGAGCGCTGCGACCGCATCTCGCTGATGCATGCGGGCAAGGTGCTGGTCAGCGACACGCCGGCCGCTTTGGTCGAGAAGCGCGGCGTCAAGGATGTGGAAGAAGCCTTCATCGCCTATCTCGAGGACACCGGCGAAGAGGCGCATCTGGACACGACGTCGTTGTCGGCACCATCTCACACGCCGGCCGCTGGCGGGCCGGCAATGACCGCCGTATTCGAGCCGAAGCGCATGGCAAGCTATGCGCGCCGTGAAATGCTCGAGCTGCTGCGCGATCCGATCCGGGCGACGCTGGCGCTGATCGGCAGCCTGATCCTGATGTGGGTGATGGCCTTCGGCATCACGATGGACGTCGAGAACCTCACCTTCGCGGTGCTCGATCGCGATCAGACGACCGCCAGCCAAAACTATGTCGTCAACCTGTCGGGGTCGCGTTATTTCACCGAAAGACCGCCCATATCGGACTACGATGATCTCGACCGACGCATGAAATCCGGCGAGCTCACCTTGGCGATCGAAATCCCGCCGAACTTCGGCCGCGACATTGCGCGTGGCGACAAGGCGCAGATCGGCGCCTGGGTCGACGGCTCGATGCCGATGCGAGCCGACACCGTCGAAGGCTACGTGCAGTCCATGCATATCCAGTGGCTGACGAGCAAGGGCGCCTCGCTCAGCCCCGTGAACATCGCCATCCGCTACCGCTACAACCCCGACGTCAAGAGCGTGGTGGCCATGGTGCCGGCCATCATTCCGATCTTGCTGCTGCTGATCCCGGCCATGCTGACGGCGCTCAGCGTCGTGCGCGAGAAGGAGCTTGGATCGATCATCAATCTCTACGTGACGCCGACGACGCGGCTGGAGTTTCTCATCGGCAAGCAACTGCCTTATATCGCGCTGGCGATGCTGAACTTCGCGCTGCTCACGCTTCTTGCCGCCACTTTGTTCGGCGTGCCCCTGCGCGGCAGCATCCTGGCCCTATCGACCGGCGCCTTGCTCTATGTCATCTCGGCAACCGCGATGGGGCAGGTCATGTCCTCGTTCATGAAGAGCCAGGTCGCCGCGGTCTTTGGCACCGCCATCGTAACGCTGATCCCGGCCTCCCAGTATTCGGGCTTCATCACGCCGGTGTCGGCGCTGGAGGGCTTCGGCGCCTTCGTCGGCAGCATTTATCCGACCACGTATTTTCTCATCATCTCACGCGGCGCTTTCGCCAAGGGCCTCGGTTTTGCCGACCTGCAATCGGCTTTCCTGCCGCTGCTGATCGCCATACCGGTCCTGATCGGGCTGGGCGGCCTGCTCTTGAAAAAACAGGACGGCTGACGCCATGCGCCTCGCCAACATCGCCAATCTCGGCTTCAAGGAACTGAGCAGCCTGTCGCGCGACACGGTGATGCTGCTGCTCATCGCCTATGCCTTTACCGGCGCGATCTACGAGGCGGCGTCGGCCATCCCGGAGACGCTCAACCGTGCTGCGGTCGGGATCGTCGACGAGGACCGCTCGACGTTGTCGACGCGCATCGTCAGCGCGTTTTATCCACCGTACTTCACGACGCCGACCTTGATGTCGCCGGCCGAGATGGATGCCGGGCTGGACGATGGCTCGATTACCTTCGGGCTCGATATTCCACCCAATTTCCAGCGCGATCTGCTCTCCGGCAATAAGGTGGACATTCAGCTCAATGTCGACGCGACGCGGGTGAGCCAGGCCTTCACCGGCGCCGGCTACATTCAGACCATCGTAGCGACCGAGGTTGCCGCCTTCATGCAGCGCTATCGCGAGGCGACAGCTTTGCCTGTCGATCTCGCGCTCAGGATGCGGTTCAACCAGAACCTGGACAAGGCGTGGTTCGGCGGCATCGTCGAGCTGATCAACCAGGTCACGCTGCTGTCGATTGTCCTGACCGGCGCGGCGCTGATCCGCGAGCGCGAGCATGGCACCATCGAGCATCTCCTGGTGATGCCGGTCACGCCCTTCGAGATCATGGCGAGCAAGATTTGGTCGATGGCGCTGGTCGTGGTCGGCGCCACCGTGGCATCGCTGATCGTGGTGGTGCAGGGACTGCTCAAGGTCCCGATCGAGGGTTCGATACCCCTGTTCATGGCCGGCGCGGTGGTCTGCTCGTTCTCCACCACGTCGCTCGGCATCGTGCTGGCGACCGTCGCGCGCTCGATGCCGCAGTTCGCGCTTTTGACCATCCTGGTGATCGTGCCGCTGGAGATGTTGTCGGGCGGCATGACGCCGCGCGAGAGCATGCCGCAGATCGTGCAGAATATCATGCTAGCGGCGCCGACCACGCATTTCGTCACGTTGGCGCAATCGATCTTGTTTCGCGGCGCTGGCTTCGACGTGGTGTGGCCGCAGTTCCTCGCGCTCGCCGCGATCGGCATGGTGCTGTTCACGGTTGCCCTGGGCTTCTTCCGCAAGGCGATCACGGAGCAGGGGTGAAGGGCAGCCGTTTAAGCCATGATCCGCGCGGCGATCGCCGTCACCGCGCATTCTAGGACACGCAGCGCGTCCGCCGTGCCTTCCTGCTCGCCCTTTTCAAAATCGACGCCGGCCATGCCCATGGTATTTGTCACATGTGCGAGGCATAGGACTGGAGCACTGCGGGCGCGGGCAAAGGTGTAGAGCGCGGCGGCTTCCATTTCGACAGCCAGGATGCCCTCGGTGCGCGCCGCGCCGATGGCGGCTTCCGTCTCACGAAAAGGAGCGTCGGTGGTCCAGCTTGCGCCGACGGCGAACGGCAGTGCGGATTGATTGAGTGCGGCGGCGACGGCGGCCACGATCTCCGGATCGGCTTCGGCAAACGGTGCCGGGGCGGCGTAATGGTAGCTCGTGCCCTCGTCGCGCAGCGCGCGATCGATGACGACAAAATACGGCGGTGTCTGGACCGGGACGATCCGGCCGGCCGATGTCAGGCTGATGACGGCGCGGCAGCCAGAGGCAAACAACTCCTCGGCGACCAGCACCGCAAAGGGCGCACCGACCACGCTGCCGACAATCCCGACAGTTTGGCCTGCAAGGGAAAAGGTATAAAGGTCTGTATGATAACATGGCCAGGCGTCGAAGCGCTTTGCCGTGCCATTCTCCCTGAGCCGGCGCACGATGTCGCCGTCCGGGTCAAGGATGCAAAGTGGAGGTATTTCTACATCGGGGAGGCCTTTTTGCCGTCGGGCTTCGCGCAACAGCGCCTTGGGTGAGAAGACTGACGCTGCGTGCGCGTCCTTGTGCTGGAGAATGGGTGGTAAAGTCATTTGCGATTTTTCCCCGCGCGTTGCAAGGGTCTGAGGCGCCATTACGTGTGTTTTGCCCTAACCAGATCCTGTTAGAGACGAATACGAGCCATGAACGAGCCGGTCCGACAAGCCCATTGGGAAAACGTCTACGCCACCAAGGGCGAGGGCGACGTCAGTTGGTTCCAGGAAAGGCCCGACGTTTCGCTCGACTTGATCAGGGCGACCGGCGTGGGTGCAGATGCGACCATCGTCGACATCGGCGGCGGCGCCTCGCGTCTCGTCGACGCGTTGTTCGATGCGGGGTTCACATCGCTCAGCGTACTCGATCTTTCGGAAAAGGCGCTCGCCACCTCGAAGGCGCGGCTCGGCGCGCGCGGCAGCCGCGTGAAATGGATCGTCGCCGATGTCACCACATGGCAGCCTGCCGAAAGCTACGATGTCTGGCATGACCGCGCCGCGTTTCACTTCCTGACGGAAGCCAAGGATCGCGACGCCTATGCCGAGTGCGTGCTGAAAGCTGTGCGTCCCGCTGGCCATGTCATCATCGCCACCTTCGCGCCGGATGGCCCGGAGCGGTGCAGCGGGCTGCCGGTCATGCGGCATGACGCCGCGAGCATCGGCGCGATGCTCGGCAGTTCATTCGAGTTGGTGGAGAGCCGCCGCCACGATCACACGACGCCGTCGGGCGCCGTGCAGCGTTTCCAGTTCAGCCGGTTCCGGCGGCTTGCGTAAGGGTGTAGCCGCTCACGCGGGTTGCAGCGGTCCCGCCGTTTCGGCTTCGGTGCCGGCGATGCGGTTCTGCGCGTCGAGGCGCACCACGACCGGCGCGTAGTCCTTGGGCACCTCGTCGAACTGCGTGAAAGTCGCGACGATGACGAGATCGCCGGCCTTGATGTGATGCGCGGCGGCGCCGTTGGCGCAGAGGATGCCGCTGCCGGCCGGTGCCTCGATGGCATAGGTCGTCAGCCGCGCGCCATTGGTGACGTTCCAGACATGCACCTCTTCGTACGGCACGATGTCGGCGGCGAGCATCAGCGCCTTGTCGATGGAGAAGCTGCCTTCGTAATGCAGATCGGCGTGGGTCACCGTGCCCCGATGGATCTTGCTCTTGAACATACGGCGGTTCATCGGTCTTGCGTCTCCGTTTTCATCCGGTGGCCTCGGGCGCTTCAGCCGACGCGGCGGCCGTCGGCGTCGATGACGAGGGAGCCGTCTTCTTTATGCAGCGGTCCCGGCGGCAGCCGCTCCATCAAGTCGAGCACCGTTTCGCTCGGGCGGCAGAGCCTGACGCCCTTGGGCGTGCAGACGATCGGCCGGTTCACCAGGATCGGGTGCTCGATCATGGCGTCGAGGATGGTTTCGCCGGAGACGCCATTCTTGGTGAGCCCGAGTTCGGCCGCCGGCGATTTGGTTTCGCGCAGCGCCGTGCGCGGTGTCAGGCCGGCCGCGGCGAACAGGCCGAGCAACTGCGGTTTGGTCCAGCCGGTTTGCAGATAGTCGATGATCGTCGGCGTCTCGCCGGCCGCTTCAAGGATTGCCAGCACGTTGCGCGAGGTGCCGCAGGCGGGGTTGTGATAGATGACGACGCTCATGGGCGCGGGTCGTAGCAGCCGCATGGGCCGCGCACAACCGCCGCGTCAGCGTGCGCCGTCGGTGAAGGCGATGCCGTATTCGCCGCCGAGCCGCCAGACCACGCGGCACGCGCGCCGCGTGTCGCCGCTTTCGGTGCTCACCGTCAGCGTGAAGTGTTCCGGCATGTCGGCTTCCGCGTAGAGGCGGGCGCCGCTGTCCGAGATGTCGGTGATCATGCAGGTGCGGGGCAGCGCGCCGAGGCCGGAGTAATACTGCGCCACGCGATTGATGATGCGGCGCTTGGCTTTGCGTCTTTCCCTGAGCACGGTTGCGGGCGTCCTGCCGTCGGCGAGTGTGTCGAGGGATAAAGCCGCCCGCTTCAAAAACCGCTTAAGCCGTCGACGCGCATTTTAGTTTTTAGACTTCGACACATCGCGGCCCGCACTTCGTTACCATACCGCGTCGCCGTCATCTCGCATCGAAAGCCGCGATGTTAGCGTGCCGTCTCCATGTCGCGTTCGGCATGGAATGGGAATCAAGAAGGAGCGACGGACGTGCAGTCCACACAAAGTTCGACGAAATTCGATGCGATGTCCTGCGGTTGCGCTTCCTGCGCCGGGGAGGGTTTCTCGCGCCGCGGCTTTCTCTCGGGCGCGGCGGTGACGACCGCAGCGGCCTTGGCCGCCGGCGCGGCGATCGATTTGGCTGCCCCGCGCGCGGCCTATGCGCAGTCGACGCTGACGCCCGACGCGGCGCTTAAAGAACTGATGGACGGCAACCGCCGCTTCACCGAGCGCAAGATGACCGCCTTCGACGAGGACCTCTCGATCCTCAAGCAGAACACGGTGGAGAAGCAGGAGCCCTTCGCGGCCATTCTCTCCTGCGCGGATTCACGTGTGCCGGTGGAGATCGCCTTCGACCAGTCGATCGGCCATCTGTTCGTCGCGCGCGTCGCCGGCAACATCACCACGCCGGAGATCACCGCGAGCCTCGAATACGGCGCGCTGGTGCTCGGCACCAAGGTGATCATGGTGCTCGGCCACGGCAATTGCGGCGCAGTGAAAGCCACCATGGAGGGGAAAGCCGTGCCGGGTCAGATCTCGGCGCTCTATGCGCCGATCCGCCCCGCGGTCGATGCGGCCGGCGGCAACCTCGAGGTGGCGATCAAGGCTAACGCCAAGAACCAGGCGAAGATCCTGGCGCAGGCTTCGCCCGTGCTCGCCGGCCTCATCAAGGAGAACAAGCTGAAGGTCGTGGCCGCGCATTACGACCTCGCCAACGGCCGCGTGTCGCTGCTCGACTAAGCCGCCACGAAGGCCGCGCCGCGCGCGCAACCCTGGATCGCCCGCGTCGAGCGGGCGATCCAGTTCGCCTTACGCCGCCCGCCGCACGAAGCCGATGATCACCAGCAGGATCACCGCGCCGATCACGGCATTGATGATGGCCGCGACGATGCCGCCGCCGATGACGATGCCGAGGCGCGGCAACAGCCACCCGGCGATGAAGGCACCGACGATGCCGACTACGATGTTGCCGACGAGCCCGAAACCGAAACCCTTGACGATGAGACCGGCGAGCCAGCCGGCGACGCCGCCGATGATGAGCCAGACAATGATGTCGACGAGTGTCATGAGCGCCCTCCGCCTTGTGCCGCCGGCTTGAAAGCCGGCCTTTGCCGAGCAGCTAAGACGAAAGTCTATGGTGAGTCGGGCGGGGCGGGCCAGCCCTCGGCGGCCGACCTAGTGATGGCGGGGGTCCCGCTGGAGCCTGCCCCCGCGAAAACGGGGCGGGCACGCCAGTCTGGGGCATGCATCTCCGCCCGCCACAATGCGCGCCAGTAGAGAGGGAACGATTATTTTCGAATATTTGAAACTTCCGAATAAATACTTATCATCCATTGTATTTGTCAGAAACAGGCCCATATAAGATAGGTAGTTGAAAAATACTTTCAAGAATTTAGAAAGGAAATACTATGACCAATACTCAGAAAAACGCCAATGAGACCCTGAAGACCCCCGGCCAGGTCAAGCCCACTCATGCTCCCCAACAGGATCAGAGCGGCGGCGAGTCCGGCGCGGCGAAGCCCGAGCAGCCGCAGCAGAAGTAATCTGCCCTTCGAGGCGGATGAGGAGGCCCGGCACTGCCGGGCTTTTTTGGGGCGGGGCGGCCAAGAGCGTCATTCCGCGCTCGCTTCGTTCCCGCTTCAGGAATACCGCCCTGCCATGAACATAAACATCAACGGGAACGAACGAAGCGGGTCCGCCGCGCGTTGGACTGCATAGCTTAATCACAGCTTTTCCAGGAGAGTATCATGAGACGACTTCTTTTCGCCGCGGCTGCGGTTGCCGCGCTCGGCGTCGCAATGCCTGCCAATGCGCAAGTCTTCCTCGGTGCCGATGATCGCGGCGCGGGCTTGCAGCTTGGTCCGCTCGGTGTGGGCGTCGGCCCGCGGTTTTCGGACGATCGCTACTATCATCGTCGCGGCTATGACGCGAACGCTTACTACGCCGGCGATTGCCGGATGGTCAGGACGCGCGTCATCCGCAACGGACACGTGAGATATCGCACGCGGCAGATCTGCCGCTAGACGCAGCGCCGATGGATGGGGATGGCCTCGCGCAGGCGGGGCGTCCTCTTTCGTTCTGCCATGACGCTGCGCTGAACTGATCGCGACGTCCTCGTCAACGTAAGGCGCGCCCTGCCGGCGCGCCTTTTGCGTTGGCGTGACGGGCTTATGCTTCGCTCAGCCGCCCGCTGCGCTGTGGTGAAGTCTATGCCCGCCGCCGTCGGTCGAGGATAAGCCGATCACGGCGGCGGGGACGTTTCGAGCCGTGCGAGGATTGCTTGGTCGGCGCCGAGGAGTTGCAGCGTCCCATCCGCGATCTTGAACGCGCTCGTCTTGGCCAAGGCCAATTGGATGGCGGTCTCGGTGCTCATCTTCGCCCCGGGGCAGAGCATCTTGGTCCAGCCCATGTTGCTGAAAGAAAGAGCCGCGCCGTCGCCGCCATAGCCGCCGTGGAAGCGGTTGCAGCCGGAATGGCCGCTGACGTTGCCATCGCTGCCGAAGCGGATCGTTGCGCCGATATCGGCCGGAATGCCGCTGCCGGCCACCTCGACGAATCGCCAGTGCGTGCCCGCGAGCGATGTCTGTGCCGTCGCGGGCAGCATCAGCAAGGTGGCCATGATGACCGTCGCCAAGATGGTCCTGATCATGTCTCGCTCTCCTCGGCGGACGGGAGGTTTGCCTGCACCGGCGCTGGGGCGGCCCCGATAGCGCCGCCTCACGCGAACGGATCGTAGCCCGGCTTCTTGTAGATCGTCGCACTCTTGCCGAGGATGTCGGGCCGATAAACGGTCTCGGCCCATTCCTTCGGGTCGATGTCTTCGATGCCGACCGACACTGCTTTCTCCGGCGAGCCCAGCACGGCCATCAACGTCTTGGCGAGTTCATCGGCGAGCTTGGCTTTGTCCGCTTCCGAGCGGCCGGCGTACATTTTCACGGCGATGTGGGGCATGGGACGGTCTTTCGATTTTGGCCAAGCAGGCGCGACAAGGGACATTGGTATCGGTGGCGTCGAATGCTAAAAGTACTCGGCGCACGGAAACAAGGGAGGCGCAGTGATGAAAACTCATGAGTTCAGCATCATCGCCTCAGGTCTCGATCCGGCGCAAGACGATGTCTTCGACCGCTTCTACGAGGCGGGCTGCGATGACGCGACCGTCGCATTTCAATTCGGACAGATCATCATCGACTTCGCGCGCGAAGCGGAGACGCCAGAGGACGCGATTGCCTCCGCTGTGGCAGCGGTCAGTAGCGTTGGCGCCAACATTGAACGAGTACAGACATCGGCTTAGCTGGTCTGCCCTCGGCAATAAAGCAGTGGAAAACTTGGCCGTCCGATGCGCTCCAAAAAACGCCCAAGCTAACTAGGGAAATTCGAAGCCTTTGAATTGATTTGATATTTCTTTCTGTCAGTAGCGGGTGTGGTTTGTGGATCAGTCCACTCCTCCGGAGTAACTAAAGTCGGCGCGGCGCAACGAAGGAGGTCGAGCTGCCTCATGTTCGATCGTGTTCATCTGAAATTACTGAAATGGGCGCCCAAAGTACGTCAGGAGACATAGAGCAAAAAAATAGACGGACAATAGAGACTGCACTCCTGAAAACGACCTTATCCAGCCCGTCAACTCGACGCTAAAATCGTGAGGTTGGATACGTGTTATCCAAGTGCCAAGACTTAGCTCTCTAAACCCAATATGAAACATCGATAGTAATGAAATGTATGCTGACCAGCCCCAAGCGGAAAGCCCTTGCTTGATTAGACGAGTGTTTCTAGTGGCGGTATTTCTTGTTGCGCGCATGCCTCGTTCGTGCGTCCCATTTGATGCACAGATATGAATAGAAGCGCGGGTTCTTTGAGCAGCCGGGCTGTTAGCGATCACTGATCGATATATGGGGATACAAACTAGCCACAAGGCAGCCATTAATGCTAGCGGCCGAAAAGGATAGAGGCCGTAACCAGAGGTCCATTCGAATAATACTTTTCGAAACACTGCTTCGAGTGCGTGAGTTGGATTGGTAGTCCAACGACGAAGTGCATGCCCTGTCTGAGCAACTTCGATTGCGTATGTGGCTTCTCGCTCTTGTTGTCGAAGACCCGCTGCTAATAATAGGCCTCGAAGCTGAACTAGTCCATCTCCCCTTCCTTCCGGAAAGGTAACGTTCTTCAAACCAGTAATGCCTGCCACATACGGGTCGGGCGGCCCATCAATCGGAGCATAAATAGCTTCAGTTAAATTTGCGCCGCCAAGCACCGCGCCCCTAACTCTTACGTCTATTAAGAAAGCTCGAGATAAGTCTGATCTTGCAAGCGTGACCCTCGTTAAGTCAGCGTTGCTTAGATTGGTTTCGCGGAGGTTGCTGTCGCTCAGATCGGCCGCAATTAATTTTGCAAATGCCAAGTCGGCACGACTTAGTTGTGCGGCACCCAGACGAGAGCCACTTAAATCCGTAGACGTCATTTGCGCGTGATTAAATATGGCTGATCTTGCGTCAGCATTTGTGAATGCTGCACCACTTAAATTTGATCGAGAGAAGTTTGAGCCTATAACCCTGGCCGAGTTTAGTGATGCGTATCGAAAATCGGAGTCGGCAAAAGAATTTCGTGGCGCGCTTATGTTACGCAGGTCGGCACCTGCAAGCTTAACACCAGACCAGTCGTTACCAGCAAAACGCATATTGCAGAGGGAAGCTCTTTGGCCCTTCCATCCTTTGTGTGACAACAAAGAAGATACATCAGTTTCCTCATCATCATAGAGACCAGGCACAAAATCGCGTATTTCGCGAAGCCACAGCCCGTGCTTCGTGACAACGTCATCTATTCGTTCGACAAGCTGGTGGGGCGAGTTTGGGCAAGGTATTTCTTTAAAGTTCTGAGCCCATGCCAGATTCGGAGGAGCTACGAAAAATTGGATTAGCCAAAGTAATTGATAATATAAGTTTCGTCTTGGGTTCATGGCATTGATCAACTTTTTATCGCGAGGTGCAGAGGAATCTTCCTTTGTGGTCCTGAGCTAGATCCGATGCAGGCAGTTTTTTAAGTACCATAAAATGTAGCATGCTTAGTACTTTGTGATCTTGCGTATTTGAGTCCTCGGCGGCTAACTTCGAGGTATCAGAAACAATGAGAATAAAAAATGTGATGGATGGCCGTTAGACCCGATCTGAAGCTGCGCGCAAAATGGAAACGTCTCTGGATTTTGGGGGGGCGTCCGTCAGTGTTGGCCGTCAGGTCGAGTACGCGACCCTCGGCGATGTCTTCTAAAACTAAAAAGCCCCCCTTTCGCGGGGCATAGTTTAGAAGAATTGGGGTTCTCGCTTGCGCGGGGACGAACGGATGCGGTGATCGGCGCTATGTCGCGATCCTCATCCTTCGAGACGCGTCGCTAATGCGACGCTCCTCAGGATGAGGCTCGCAACGCCCTCACGATGGCGACTCACTTCTTCCCCTTCACCACCTTCTGCCGCTGCTCGCCCAGCCCCTCGATTCCCAGCGTCACCACGTCGCCTTCCTTCAGGAATCCCGGCACAGGCTTCATGCCGAGCGCGACGCCCGGCGGCGTGCCGGTGATGATGATGTCGCCGGCCTCCAGCACCATGAACTGCGAGCAGTACCAGACGATGTGCTCGCAATCGAAGATCATCGTCTTGGTGTTGCCGGTCTGGCGACGCTCGCCGTTGACGTCGAGCCACATATCGAGGTTCTGCGGGTTCTTGATCTCGTCCTTGGTGACGAACCACGGCCCGATCGGCCCGAAGGTCTCGCAGCTCTTGCCCTTGAGCCACTGGCCGCCGGAGCGCTCGATCTGGAACGAGCGCTCGGACACGTCGTTCGACAGGAAATAGCCGGCGATGGCGCCCTTGGCGTTCTCCTTCGTGAGATAACGCGCGCGCTTGCCGATGACGATGCCGATCTCGACCTCGTAGTCCATCTTGGTCGATTCACGCGGGATCAGCGTGTCGTCGTTCGGGCCGCAGAGCGAGGTCGTCACCTTGGAGAAGACGACCGGCTCCTTCGGGATCGGCATGCCGGCTTCGGCGGCGTGGTCGGCGTAGTTCAGCCCGATGGCGATGAAGTTGCGCACGTTGCCGACGCAAGGCCCGAGCCGCGGCTTGCCTGCGACCGGCTTCATGCGCTTGAGGTTGAGCTTCTTGATCTTGGCCAGCCCGCCGGAGGAAAGCATGTCGCCATCGATGTCTTTGACGACGCGCGAGAGGTCGCGGATCTTGCCGTCCTCGCCGATGATGCCGGGCTTCTCGCGGCCGGGCGCGCCATAGCGGACGAGCTTCATTCTTGTCTCCTTGGGGATGCTTGTTGTCGGAATCGGTAAAGGCAGGTCGGCCGCGATCATGCGCCGGGCGAGGGGACAGGGGCAACCCTGGTTAAGGCAGCGGGCGCGGGCTTGCGTCGTCCTCGGCGCGGGCGGGCGCAGGCGGGCCGGCCGGCGGCGTCGGGCGCGCCATGAAGAAGCGGGCGGCGGGCAGGAGGCCGGGCATGGTCTCGACCAGGCAGCGGCGCTCGCCGTGGCAGACCCGCAGGCGCTCGGCGGCAAAGGCCGACAACAGCACCGCGAACAGCGCGCCGACGATCACCACGATACGTGCATTGGCCAAGGCCCGAACCCCCGAGTCGCGGGCAGTATAGGGCGGATACACGTAAAAATGGAACGATTGCCGAAGCCGGGAAGTATCCGGATACATGCGATGGTGAACGGTTGGTCACGGCGCGGGGGCAAATAAGCCGGGAAAATCGCCGGTCCGTCTTCATCAATCGTTCGTAAATGCGAACGGCCGACTTTACGCGGTCGGCTTCACCGGCGATTCAAGGCCGAGGACTAGAGTTCAATCCATGCAAGCGACGGAGGCAGCCATGGAAACGGAACGCCGCACAGCGCCGCGCATGCGCACGCTCAAGGCCGGCACCATCGTCTTCAACCGCGCCGGCGGCATCGACTGTCGCGTGCGCAACCTCTCCGCCAAAGGCGCCTGTTTGGAAGTGGCGAGTCAGGTCGGCATCCCCGCCGAGTTCGTGCTGGTGATCGAGCACGACGGCCTGCGTCAGCCGTGTCAGGTCATCTGGCGCAATTCCACAAAACTGGGCGTTGAATTTTCGGCCGGAGCGGCGGGCCGTTCGTTTGCGGGCAAATGACGCGCCGTCGATGTGATCCAATTCTATAATTCGACAGAATGTGTCGTGATTGCAACAGTTTGTCGCAATCGAATAGAGATGCCCAAGTTTCAATAGTGCCATAGGTTGTATGCTCTTGCAGGAGGCACAACCGCTGCCTCACGATGTCCCCCAAGCGCCGCAACGGGTGCATATGGGAGGGCTGGGAATGTCGTACGGGGGCGTCAAGGAGATGATGCGCGCAGGCAGCGCGCTGGGTCTTCTTATTCTTGTCAGCACACAAGCCAACGCGGGCGGTTTCGCCCTGCGCGAGCAGAGCGCCTACGGCCAGGGCCTTTCCTTCGCCGGCGTGGCGGCAGGCGGCGCGCTGTCGTCGATGTACTGGAATCCGTCGGTGATCACCCAGTACGCCGGCAAGACGATGGAAGGCGACGTCAGCCTCATCATTCCGCACGCGAGCCAAAGCTACTCGACCAGCACACTTGCCGGCACGGCCGCTTATCAGCAGGGCGTCAACGATTCCGGTAACGACGCGCTCCTGCCGGCGACTTATGCCAGCTGGCAGCTCTCGCCGCAGTTCTGGCTCGGCCTGTCGGTCAATTCGCCCTTCGGTCTCGGCGTGAACTTCCCGACGCAATGGGCGGGTGCCGGCTACGGGCAGAATTCGGATCTCAAGACCTACAACGCTTCGCCGACCCTTGCTTACAAGTTCAACGACATGTTCAGCGTCGCCGTCGGCGTACAAGTGCAGTACATGACGGTGTCCTATAAGGCGCTGACGGTGGCGGCGACCGGCCAGTTCGCGACCATCTCAGGCGCCGGCTTTTCTTACGGCTTCACCGCGGGTGCGACGATCACACCTTTCCCCGGCACGGTGATTGGCATCGGTTACCGCTCGGCGCTGAACCAGGACATCAATGGCACGTTGACGACGTCCTCCACGGTGCCGGCTACGACCACGGGTTCGGTGAACCTGACCCTCAATCTGCCGGACATGCTGACCGTGGGTCTGCGCCAGCGCATTACCGACCGCTTCACGATGATGGCTGGGTTCGAATGGTCGAACTGGAGCCGCATCGGCACCGCGCGTCTGTACACGGGTAGCGGCGCCAACGCGACGATCGGCGGCTCCGCGGTCACCTTCCCGTTCGAATACAGCGACGGCTATTTCTATTCGCTCGGCGGCGAATATCTCATCAATCCGACCTGGACGGTGCGCGCCGGCATCGCCTTCGAGAAAAGCCCGATCACCGACGGCGTGCGCACGCCGCGTCTGCCCGACAACGATCGCATGTGGTACTCGCTCGGCTTCAGTTACAAGCCGCCGCAGTTTGCGGGCGTCAACATCGACTTCGGGTATTCGTTCATCGACGTGAAGGACACGCCGCTTAATCTCGGCCCGGGCACAGGCAATCCGTGGAGCAACAGCACCGGCACCTATGTCGGCAGCACGGACAGCACGATCCACATCCTGTCGTTCGGCTTCCGCTATCAGTGGGACGAGCCGGCACCGCGTAAGACGGCGCTTATCACCAAGTAAGCGCGCTGAATCAGAAACAACGACAAGGCTGGCAGCGATGCCGGCCTTGTTTGCTTTTGACAGTGGCGTTCAGTGAAGGCGGCGTTCAGAATGCGCCGTTGAAGACGCCACCATCGATCAACAGGTTCTGGCCGGTAATGTATCCGGCCTGCGCCGAGCAGAGGAACGCACAGGCCGCGCCGAACTCGTCCGGCTGGCCGAAGCGCTTGGCGGGAATGGTGGCGGCGCGCGCGGCGGCCGCTTCTTCGACGGTAATGCCCTTCTGCTTTGCGGCGTTGCCGAGCACGCTCTTGAGTCGGTCGGTGTCGAAGGCGCCGGGCAGGATGTTGTTGATCGTCACGTTCTTGTCGGCGACGGTTCTCGCGACACCGGCCAGGAAGGCGGTGAGGCCGGCGCGCGCGCCGGACGACAGGTCGAGACCGGCGAGCGGCATCTTCACCGAGCCCGAGGTGATGTTGACGATGCGGCCGAACTTTCGCTCGGTCATCGGGCCGATCACCTTCTGAATGAGCTCGATCGCCACCACCATGTTGGCGACGACGCCGTCGATCATCTGCTGCCGCGTCAGTTCGCGGAAATCGCGGGGCGGCGGGCCGGCATTATTGTTCACCAGGATGTCGGGCGCGGGGCAGGCGGCGAGCAGCGCCTTCTGTCCTTCCAGCGTCGCGACGTCGGCGACGACCGGAATGACCCTGACGCCGGCGATGGCAAGCTCAGCGGCGGCCGCTTCAAGCTTCTGCTGATCGCGGCCGTTGATCACCACCTCGCAGCCGGCTTCCGCCAAGGCGCGGGCGCAGGCCTTACCGAGCCCGCGGCTCGATGCGCAGACGATGGCCTTGCGGCCGGCGATCCCGAGATTCATGAGCGGTCCTCACAGTACGGCGGTGAACAGGGCGAGAGTGTTAGAGCCTGCGCCGGATGCGTCAAGGTGTCGCCGAACTGTAGCAATCGGTTGCTACCTCCACGGTCGAGCCGGTCGTTCGATTCGAGAGAGGAAGCCCATGCTGCGCGATCCCGCCAAAGAGGTGATGGAAAAGGCCTATGCCCGCTGGGCGCCGGTCTATGACGTGCTGTGCGGCCCGGTGTTTCTCAACGGTCGACGCGCGGCAGCGTCAGCGGCGCGTGAGGTCGGCGGGCGCATCCTGGAGATCGGCGTCGGCACGGGCCTGTCGTTCGAGGACTACGATGCCTCGACTGAGATCAGCGGCATCGACATCTCCGAGCCGATGATCGCGCGCGCGCATGAGCGGCTCAAGAGCGGGCGCTATCCTTACGTGAAAGAGCTGAAGGTGATGGACGCGCATCGCCTTGCTTATCCCGATGCGACCTTCGACTGCGTGGTCGGCCAGTTCGTCATCACGCTGGTCGAAGACCCCGAGCGCGTATTGTCGGAATGCGCCCGCGTCACCAAGCCGGGCGGGCAGATCATCCTCGTCAACCATCTTTACTCCGAACGCGGGTTCGCCGCCGCGGTCGAGCGTCTCTTGGCCGAGAGGGCGCGCAAGCTTGGCCTGCGCCCGGAATTTCCGTTTCAGCGCCTGGCCGCCTGGGCCGAAAACCACGGCGGCGCCGAGCTGATCGAGCGGCGCAAGGTGAAGCCGTTCGGCGTCTACACGTTAGTGCGGTTTCGTCGCGCAGAGCGTCAGCGTGCAGCCGCGTAAGGCGGGCTCGTCATCACTGTCATGAAACTGAAACATTGGCATGTTAAACGCACAGCCACATGAGCAATATTCTGGAGATCGTATCGTGACGGAGGGCGCCACGAAGCGATTTCGCGCGCTTTTCGTCTCCGACATCCACCTCGGAACGCGCGGGTGTCAGGCCGACAAGCTGCTCGACTTTCTCCGCCACCACGACGCCGAGACCATCTACTTGGTGGGTGACATCGTCGACGGCTGGGCGCTGCGCTCGTCCTGGTACTGGCCCCAGGCGCATAACGACGTGGTGCAGAAGCTGTTGCGCGCCGCGCGCAAGGGTTCGCGCCTCATCTACATCCCCGGCAACCACGACGAATTCCTGCGCGGCTATTACGGCACGCATTTCGGCGGCATCGAGGTGGTCGAGAACACCATCCACGAAGGTCTCGACGGCCGGCGCTATCTGGTCGTGCACGGCGACATCTTCGATCTGGTGGTGACGCAGGCGCGCTGGCTGGCGCTGCTTGGCGACAAGGCCTACGACTTTGCGCTCACCGCCAACCGCGTGTTTAACGGCCTGCGCCGCGTGTTCGGCGCGCCTTATTGGTCACTCTCGAAGTGGGCCAAGCTGAAGGTGAAGAACGCTGTCAACTACATCGGCGCGTTCGAGAAGGCGCTGGCGACCGAGGCCAAGCACCATCAGGCCGACGGGGTGATCTGCGGCCATATTCACACCGCGGCGCTGCATGACGACTACGGCCTGCGCTACATCAATTGTGGCGACTGGGTGGAAAGCTGCACGGCGGCGGCCGAACACCACGACGGTACCTTCGAGATCATCACCTGGACGCAGACGACCGCTGATAACAAGCCTGCGCTCGCACTCGCGCAGAAGGCGGCTTGACATGAAAATATTGGTCGCAACCGACGCCTGGCATCCGCAGGTGAATGGTGTCGTGCGTACGCTTGGTCATGTCGCGCGCGAGGCACGCGAGATCGGCGCCGAGGTCGATTTCCTCAGCCCTGACGCATTCTGGACGCTGCCGATGCCGAGCTACCCCGAGATTCGTCTGGCTTTGGTGCCGCCGGGCGAGATCGAGCGGCGCCTCGACAGCCTCAAGCCCGACGCGATCCATATTGCGACCGAGGGTCCGGTCGGCCACGCCATGCGGCGTGTCTGCATCAAGCGCGGCCTGCCGTTCACGACCAGTCTCCACACCCGCTTTCCCGATTACATCTCGGAGCGGCTGCCGATGCCGGAGCGCTGGACCTCCGATCTGACGTGGTCCTGGCTGCGTCGTTTTCATGCGCCGGGCGCGGCAGTGCTGGCGGCGACGCCGACGTTGGCGAGCGAACTCGCACAACGCGGCTTCCACGACGTCAAGCTGTGGTCGCGTGGTGTCGATGCAGACCTGTTTCGCCCGCGTGCGGATGCCGATCTCGATCTGCCCCGGCCGATCTTCCTGACCGTCGGGCGCGTGGCGGTCGAGAAGAATCTCGACGCGTTTCTGTCGCTCAAGCTGCCCGGCACTAAGGTGGTGGTCGGCGACGGGCCGGCGCGCGCAGCGCTCGCCAGGCAATTTCCCGAAACGGTGTTCTTGGGATCGCGCCAGGGCGAGGACCTCGCGCGGATCTATGCCGCGGCCGATGTGTTCGTGTTTCCGAGCCGCACCGATACGTTCGGGTTGGTACTGTTGGAGGCTCTGGCGAGCGGCGTGCCGGTGGCGGCGTTTCCCGCCATTGCGCCACGCGACGTGATCGGCGATGCGCCGGTCGGTGCGTTGGACGAGGACCTCAAGAAGGCCTGCCATGCCGCCCTCAAGCTCAAGCGCGACGATTGCCGCGATTTCGCGCTGGGTATGACCTGGGAAGCCAGTGCACGTACGTTCCTCCAGCATGTTTCGGAGGCCGCGCGCTCGGCGCGCCCCCGCTTGGCGGCGTAACGAGGTTCCGGTTCCCGCCTGCGCGGGACCACCAAGTCAGGGTTCGCACGGCCAATGGCATGCGCTATCCTTGATAGATGTCCGCCATCACCCCGACGACGCTCCCCAACGCCTCCGATATCGAGGCGGCGGCGGCGCGTATTCATGGCGTTGCGGTGCGCACGCCGCTGATCAATGCGCCGGTGCTCGATGAGCGCCTCGGTGCGCGAGTGTTCTTGAAAGCCGAGACGCTGCAGCGCACCGGCTCTTTCAAATTCCGCGGCGCCTACAACAAGATCGCTTCCATTGGGCCTGAGAGGCGCGGCGCCGGCGTGGTGGCCTATTCGTCGGGCAACCACGCGCAAGGCGTGGCGGCAGCCGCGCGACTGCTGGGCATGCCGGCGGTGATCGTGATGCCGCGCGATGCGCCGAAGGCGAAGCGTGAGCGCACCAAAGCGCTCGGCGCCGAGGTTATTCTCTATGATCGCACCACCGAAGATCGTGCGGCGATCGCGCACGACATCGTGGCCAAGCGCGGCGCCACCTTGGTGCCGCCTTACGACGATCCGCTGATCATCGCCGGGCAGGGCACCATCGGCCGGGAGATCGTCGAGGATCTCGCGCGGCTGAATGTCACGCCAGATATTGTCGTGGTCGGCGCGTCGGGCGGCGGGCTTGCCGCCGGCATTTCGCTCGGCGTGAAAGCACGCGTACCGGACGCCGCCTTTTACACCGTTGAGCCGGAAGGCTTCGACGACACGCTGCGCTCGTTCAAGAGCGGCAAGCGCGAGAGCAATCCCAGCCTGAGCGGTTCGATCTGCGACGCCTTGATGAGCGTAACGCCTGGCGAACTGACATTTCCAATCACCCGGACGTTGATCGGGCAGGGGCTTACCGCCAGCGACGTGGAAGTCGGTCGTGCCGTGCGCTATGCCTTCGAGGAACTCAAGCTGGTGGTGGAGCCGGGTGGAGCGATCGGTCTGGCCGCGCTCTTGGCCGGCAAGCTCGACGTCAAGGACAAGGTCGTGGTTGCGATCCTGTCGGGCGGCAATGTCGATGCGGAATTGTTCGCCAAGCTGATCGCGGCTTAAGCGATCACGTAAACAGCGCGACGCGTTCTTCTTCGGAGAGCGCCTTGATGTCGGCGAGCGGATCGACCGGCGGCAGCGCAACGCGCGCGCGTTTGCCGGAGGAGAAGTCTTCGCCGGCAAACGGGGCCGGTGGCGGAATGGTGCCGGCCTTGATGACTTTCACTTCCGGCAGCCGCTCGTCGGCTTCCGGCACTACCAGGGTCTCGACCAGCGCCGCGATGGCGAGGTCCGGCGCCGGCACGTCCGATGTCGGCGTGTTCTCGGTGGCAGCCTCGCCCGCGCCCCAGGCGACTTCCGGGATTGCGGAGGTTGCTTCTGCGGGCAGGTCCGTTTCTTGGACAGGTTCGGCCGGCGCGTCGTTCACCGTATCTTCCGCCGGCACGATCTCGAGCGGCGGGACGAGGCCTTCGGCTTCCAGCGCCGGTTGAGCCTCGGCTTCGACCGCCACCGATTCCGGCGGGAGTTCGGTCTCAGGCGCTATGTCAAATACGGGCTCGCTGGCAGGTGTCGCGGACGCGGCATCAGCCTCGGCTTCCACCACAGGTTCGACCTCGGCCGCCACATCGGGTTCGGCCAACGCGTCCTGGTCCGGCGTGGCGAAGGCGGTTTCCTCCGCGGTCACCAATTCATCGGCCGGCGCGGCGGCTTCCTCGAGCGGCAGCGCAATCTCTTCCGGTGCCGCTTCGACCGGCGCAGGGGTGGCGAGAATGTCGATGCGCTGGTGCACGCTCTCGATCATGTCGGCGAGCATGCCGATCTGCGCGGTCAGCGCGCCGGGATCGAAGGTGTCCTGCTTATCGCGGATGACCTCGAGCAGGTCGCGGACTTCATCGAAGGGACTGGGCGCGATGGGTTCCGGCGGCGTCTCGGTCTGGTTACGCACCAGCCCTTCCAGCCGCTGCACCGACGACAACAGCGTCGCGCTGTCCTCGGCGCGGCTGCGGCGTGCGTGCTCGGCAAGGAAAGCGCGGCCCCGCGCCGTCTCCGACAGCGCGCGCAGGAACGCCTGGTACTCGTCCTCGCTCGGCGAGTCCGGTTGCATCGCCAGCGCTAAAGCGTCGTCCGCCATGTGCAATCCCTGAACGCGCAGTTTATCAATCATGCAGTGCGATTCGGCCAGCGAGCCCTCCCGGATGTCTTTCGGCTTCGCTTCCCGCCTGGCGGGACTTTATGCCGCCATTTTCGTGATGGGCGGCATCCACCTGCCGTTCTTTCCGCTTTGGCTGAAGGCCACTGGGTTGGATGCCGGCCAGATCGGCCTGGTGCTCGCCGTTCCAATGATCGTACGCATCATGGCGGTACCGTTGGCGACACGGGTCGCGGATCGGCGCGACACACTGCGCGAGGCCATTTTGGTTGCCGCGCTCATCAGCGTCGCGGGATACCTGCTGGTCGGGCTCGCTTCCGGCTTTGCCGCGATCTTGGCGGCTTTCGCGCTGGCCTCGCTCGCCTATACGCCGGTGATGCCGCTGGTCGAGACCTATGCCTTGAAGGGTCTCACGGCGCGCGGCCGCGCTTACGGTCCGGTGCGGGTATGGGGCTCGGCCGCGTTCATCCTCGGCACTTTCATAGCCGGCCTCGCCGCCGACACCATCGCCCCCAGCCACCTGATCTGGCTGATCCTCGCCGGCACCGTCATCATCGCGATGAGCGCCGCGACCCTGGCGCCGCTGACGGCCAAGCCCGCCATGCCACATGGGCATCCGGCGGAGCAGCGGCTTCTCAGCGATCCGGTGTTCGTGGCGGTGGTGCTGGGCGCCAGCCTTATTCAGGCGAGCCACGCCACGTATTACGGCTTCTCGACCTTGGCGTGGCGCGCGCAAGGCTACGACGGCACGGCGATCGCCGCACTCTGGGCGCTCGGCGTCATCGCCGAGATCGTGCTGTTTGCGTTGCAGGCGCGTCTGCCGGCATTCCTGACGCCGGTGATGCTGTTGATTGTCGGCGGGCTCGGCGGCGCGCTGCGCTGGGCCGTCATGTCGTTCGATCCGCCGGCGCTCATGTTGCCGCCGCTGCAGTTGTTGCACGCGGCGAGCTTCGGCGCGAGCCATCTCGGTGCGCTGATGTATCTGGGGCGCGCGGTGCCGGCTGGGCAAGGCGCGACGGCGCAGGGCTATCTCGCGATCGCGCTGGGACTGGCGATGGCTGCGGCCATGGGTCTGTCGGGCCTGCTTTATGAGGCCTATGGCGCGGCGAGCTATGGTGCGATGGCGCTAGCGGCGATAGCTGGCAGCGTTTGCGCGCTCGTAGCGCACCGGCTTCGGCGCGTAACGGCGCTCTGAGTTGGCCTGATAGCGCCGCTCGGCACGCGCGCAGCTCGGCACGATGCCCGTGAGCGCGCGGCCTTCGAGGTAAATCATCTTGCGCGAGAGACCGCCGTTGCGATTGATCCAGCCGCGCACGGACGCGGGATAGATGCGCCACAAGGCCTGCGTGCCCATCGGGCTCGTGACCGGACGTCCGTCGGAGTCCGGCATCCAGGCCGCGTGAAAGCCGAAGCGGGCGCGCTCGGTGGCGCAGATGCGATCGCGGGGAATGACGCCGAGCAGAAGCGTGCAGGCGGAGAGGCAGTTGCCGTCGACGATGACCTTCTCGCCGCTCGAGCGCAGCAGCGCGTAGGTTTGCAGGTATTGGCCGATCTGTCCGCCGCGATCCTCGGCGATACGCATTGTCGCCGACGCCGGCACGATGCCTGACGCAAGCAGCGCCGCGCAGAGCAACAACCCCCGAATTCGCATGACCCCATCCCCGATTGGGTCCGCCACAGTGGCGGAGCGATTGTGCCGCAAGTCTAAACCTATTGCGGGCTCGACGGGAAGGTTTGGTTAACTTCTTTTTTTGGGGGTATTTCATGAATAAGTTCAGGGTCTTGGAACTTTGGCCCCATTTTGGGACATCAAGGGCTGTTCGTGAAAAATCTCGCGTGTTCTCGCCCTCTATTTCTCGATATAATTGTATCTAAGTGGGGGGTGACTATGCGTCTATATTTGATGGCCGCGGTGCTCAGCATCGCGTTGGTCGGCTGCGCGGGTCGTGATCCGCAGCCTATCGCAAGTGTGCAGCCGCAGGATGCATACGCTGACTGTACGATGATCCGGGCTGAGATCGAAGCTAACAACGCTAAAACTACTCAGCTTGCGAATGAACAAGGTTGGAAGGTAGCCCAAAACGTGGGTGCTGGTGTTGTGGGCCTAGTGATCTGGCCGGTTTGGTTTGGGATGGATTTCAAAGACGCCGCTGGAAAAGAGGCGGCAGCTCTGCAGGCACGACAACAATATCTGACAACGCTTGCCGCTGATCGATGTGCACGCCAAGCGCCTCCCCAAGCAACACCTCAAAAGCCCAAGCCCGTTGCACTTTCTCAACAATAAGTTTGCGCTTAAGAGTTCCTTTTCCAAGCAGCTTTGAGCCCAAGCCGGAAGAGGTCAATCCGAAGACCTGAGCTGCTCTTGGACGTGTGAGTAGTCGGCGTCCGTCGTCAATTTGGCGGCGGCGCGCACGCATTCCTGGGCGAGCGTATCGAGCCTCTGTGCGGTTTCTTCATTCCAGCTTTGCTCGGCGATATGCCGGCACAGGCGGGCATGCGCGAGCAGTCGCTCAGCCATCTTGGATGATTTCGGCACAATGATCGGCTCTGCGCGGTTGATCGGCATGGCATCTCTATGCTGCCAACCGCAGCGCGAAGCATTGATCGGAATCAATCGTGCGGTATCTGCTTAACCCCAGAGCTCCGGCGCAGCCGGATAAACCAAACTATCCTGGTAAATCAGGCCATTAGGGCGGTCTTCCGCCAGCAGCAGCGGCCCGTCCAGATCGACGAAGCGCGCGGTCTGCGCAAGCAAGATGGCGGGTGCCATGGCCAGCGAGGTCGCGACCATGCAGCCGGCCATGATGGCGAGGCCGAGCCGCTCGGCCTCGCGTGCCATGGCGAGGGCTTCGGTCAGGCCGCCGGTCTTGTCGAGCTTGATGTTCACTGCATCGTATTTGCCGACGAGTGCCGCCAGCGAATGGCGGTCGTGGGCGCTCTCGTCGGCGCATACTGGAATCGGCCGAGCAATGCGCGCCAACGCGCCGTCGCGGCCGTCGGGCAATGGTTGCTCAACCAGCACAACGCCGGCCTTGGCGCAGGCCTCAAGGTTGGCGGCGAGATTGCCATCGTTCCAACCCTCGTTGGCGTCCACGATCAGCATCGCGTTCGGCGCGGCCTGGCGCACGGCTGCGATCCGTTCGCCATCGCCGTCACCACCGAGCTTGATCTTGAGCAGCGCGCGGCTGGCTGCTTTGGCCGTCGCTTCCGCCATTGCTTCCGGCGAGCCGAGCGAGATGGTGTAGGCGGTGGTGAGCGGGCGTGGGGCGGGCAGCCCGGCCAGTTCATGCACGGGGCGGCCAGTGCGTTTGGCCTCCAAGTCCCAAAAGGCGCAGTCGAGCGCATTGCGGGCGGCGCCCGGCGGCATGGCCTCCTGCAGGCCGGTGCGGGTCAGGCCGGCCGTCAGGCGGGGCCGCATGGCCTCGATCTGCGCGGTCACGCTCTCGATGCTCTCGCCGTAGCGGGCATAGGGCACGCATTCGCCGCGGCCGCGTGCCTTGCCGTCGCCCAGTTCCGCGACCACAACCACGGCCTCGGTCTTGGCGCCCCGGCTGATGGTAAAGGAGCCCGCGATCGGCCAGCGTTCAACGGCGATGTCGAGGGTCGTCGCGTTGGGGATATCCATGGCTGTCAAACCCTCGACAGGTTCGCGCGTGTAGGTCAAGTATGGCGAGCGCCAACCGCGCCATATACGCGTGATTCTTCGCCTCGGAGCGGAACGGTGAACGGCAAGACACTGCTCGAAGGGACGGCCGATGGCGACCAGCTCAGGCTTGCTGGCGCCGGCGCCTGGACGAGCACCAATGCACGTCAGCTCGAAAGTTTGATCGACAGCACTGCCCGCCGCCATGCCGCCGTGAAGGCGGTTGCCATCGACATGGCGCATGTGGAGCGGCTCGACACCTTCGGCGCCTGGCTCCTGGAGCGGCTGGTGCGCGCCTTTTCCTCGCGGGGTGTCGAGACGCAGGTAGTGGGCCTGAAGGAGGACTACCGTGCGCTGATGGACGATCTGCGTGCGGTCAAGCTCGACGCGGGCGGGGGACGCCGTGGCAACCAGTTTGTGCAGGCGCTCGCCGCCATCGGCATCAGCATCGTCTCGGTCGGGAATACCCTCGCCTCGATCCTCAACATGATGGGCGCGCTCGCGGTCGCGTTTCTGCGCGTCATTGTCAACCCGCGCCGCCTGCGGCTTACATCCACCGTGCACCAGCTCGACAATGTCGCCTGGCGCGCAGTGCCGATCATCCTGCTCATCACCTTTCTGGTCGGCTGCATCATCGCCCAGCAAGGCGTCTTCCACTTCCGCAAGTTCGGCGCCGACATCTATGTGGTCGACATGGTCGGCATTTTGGTGCTGCGCGAACTGGGCGTGCTGATCGTCTGCATCATGGTGGCCGGCCGCTCCGGCAGCGCCTATACGGCCGAGCTCGGCGCCATGAAGATGCGCGAGGAAATCGACGCGCTGCGCACCATGGGGCTCGATCCGATCGAGATCCTGGTCCTGCCGCGCATGATCGCGCTCATCATCGGCGTGCCGATCCTGACCTTCCTCGGCTCCATGGCTGCTCTCTATGGTGGCGGGCTGGTGTGCTGGCTCTACGGCGGCATCGACCCTGAGATATATCTGCAGCGGCTCAGAGAGGCGATCACAATCGACACCTTCAAGGTGGGAATGATCAAGGCGCCGTTCATGGCGCTGGTCGTCGGCACGGTTGCCTGCGTCGAAGGGCTGGCGACGAAGGGCTCAGCCGAGTCGCTCGGTCTACAGACCACCGCCTCGGTCGTTGAATCGATCTTTCTGGTGATCGTGCTCGACGGCCTGTTCGCCATCTTCTTTGCCTCGGTCGGGATGTGAGGGCGATGGCGCAAGGGAACGGCAAGGCCAGAGAAACGATCATTGAGGTGCGCGACGTCGTCGTCGGCTTCGGCGACCGTGTGGTGCTCGATCACGTCGATCTCGACGTGTACCGCGGCGAGATCCTCGGCTTTGTCGGGGGCTCGGGCGCGGGCAAATCGGTCCTGATGCGGACGATCATCGGTCTTCTGCCCAAGCGCGGCGGCCAGATCAAAGTGTTTGGCGTCGACATGGGACGGGCGTCGGATGCCGAACGCCAAGCCGTGGAGCGGCGCTGGGGTGTGCTGTTTCAGCAGGGCGCGCTGTTTTCCTCGCTGACGGTGCGGGAAAACATCCAATTTCCCATGCGGGAGTATCTCAAGCTGCCGCAACGGCTGATGGACGAGATGGCGGTCGCCAAGCTCGAAATGGTGGGGCTCGACGGCAGCGCGCTCGACAAATTTCCCTCCGAATTGTCGGGTGGCATGATTAAGCGCGTGTCGCTCGCGCGCGCCCTGGCCCTCGATCCCGAGATTGTCTTTCTCGACGAGCCGACCTCCGGTCTCGATCCCATCGGCGCCGGCGATTTCGACACGCTGATCGCGACCCTACAGCGGACTTTGGGGCTAACGGTCTACATGGTAACCCATGACCTCGACAGCCTGCATACGGTCTGCGACCGCATCGCGGTTCTGGCCGACCGCAAGGTGATCGCTGCAGGCACGATGGAGACCATGCTGGCTTCGACGCATCCCTGGCTGCGGGCTTATTTCCACGGCAAGCGGTCGCGGGCGGGTCAGGCAGCGGGAACTGCCCCGATTCCGACACCGTGAGATGCGAGCGCAAGCCTGACTACAGATACCGGAATGAAGAGAGCTGACGGAGCCGATCGATGGAGACCCGAGCGAACTATGTGGTGATCGGACTGTTCGCGCTGGCTGTCGTGGTCGGCGTGTTCGGGTTCGTCTACTGGTTCCAGAACATCGGCGGCACCGGTGAGCGCGCCGTCTACCGCGTCGCGTTCGACGGTTCGGTATCCGGTCTGCGCACCGGCGGCTCGGTGCTGTTCAACGGCATCCGCGTCGGCGAAGTGACCGGGCTGCAGCTCAACCCCGACATGCCGCAGCAGGTCGTCGCCACCATTGCCGTCGACAAGTCGGTGGCGATCCGGCCCGACACCCAGATCGGCATGGAGTTCCAGGGGCTGACCGGCATTGCCGCGCTGGCGCTGAAGGGCGGTAATCCGGCGACGCCGCCGCTTGTCGGCAACAAGGACAATCCGCCGCTTCTGACCGCGCCTCCTGGCGCAACCGCGGACGTGACGCAGGCCGCGCGCGACGTCCTGCGCAAGGTGGATGAGTTCATCACCGAGAACCAGAAGGCGTTCAAGAGCGCGATCGAGCACCTCGATACGTTCAGCGGCGCGCTCGCGCGCAACGCCGACAAGATCGACAACATCACCTCGGGTCTGCAGGCGCTGACCGGCGGGCCGGACGGCAAGGGCGGCGACATCAACGAGGCGGCGCGCTCGATCAAGCAACTGGCCGATCATCTCGACCAGCGCACCGCCGAGATCACCGTCGGCATAAACCGGCTGTCGGCGGCCGGCACCAAGCAGATCGACCTGCTGTCCTCCAATGCCCAGCGCACCCTCACGACCATCAATCGGGCCGTCGAGAACCTCGACAAGAACCCCAGCCGGCTGATCTGGGGTGGCAGCGGCGGCTCCAACCTGCCGGAGTACCAGGGACGGCGCTGACCCGTCGCTCGGCTGACGGCAGCCGCGCGGCGGGCCTTCGTAAGGCGGCCTAAAATGTCACAGGCCGGCGCTTTCCATCGCTTTTCCGCAAATTTTTGCGTCGATTCCGGTCGATTTGCGTTATTGGCAGGTGGCCGAGGTCTGCCGTCGGCATAGAATGCTCTGGTGTGAGATCGCGTCCGAGTCGCGTCGTTCGGTAAGAGGGTTATTGCGCGTGGGCTTCCTGCGGCGTCGATCGGGGCGTCATTCCCGTGCGAATTTGGCGGCGGTGGCCGTGCTGGCATTTGCGCTGGCAGGGTGTTCCGGCGGCCTGGGCAGCCTTATGACCAAGGCGCCGGGGACCGCGTATAGCCTCTCCGCCGCGAGCAGCTTTCCTCGCCACGCCGGCCGCGCGCGCGGCCAGCTCGTGATCGCCGAGCCTTCGGCGCTCGGTCCCCTCGACGGCGACCGCATCCTGGTGCGGCCGGCGCCGGGCCAACTCGCGCAGCTAGGCGACGCACAATGGGAGGAGCGGCTGCCGAAGCTGGTGCAGGCGCGGCTCGTGCAATCCTTCGAGAACGCCAACCGGCTGCGGGTCGGCCGGCCCGCCGATAAGATCGCGACGGACTTCGCGCTGCTCACCGATCTTCGTGTATTCGAAGTGTCGGCCGCCGACGGCACCGCCGAGGTGGAGATCGCCGCCAAGATCGTGAACGAGCGTTCCGGCCGCATCGTCGCCGCGCGGATCCTGCGCGCCACCGTGCCGACACAGGCGATGCAAGGCGCGGGCGCCGTGGCCGCGCTCAACGAGGCGTTCGGGCAGGTGGCGACGCAGATCGTGCTGTGGGCGGCGAAGATCGTCTAACGCGAGAAGTGAATGCTGAAATGAAAAGGGCGGGCCTATCGAGCCCGCCCTTTGTTTTTCGCTTCAGTGCCGGATCAGTCGAACCGCCCCGCCGCGTGCGCCAGCATGGTGTAGACCTTGCCGGTTTCCGAGGTGAGATAGGTGCGCGCCATCACTTGGCTGCGGTCGTCGCGCGAGACTTCGTCGAGCAGCCGCTCGAACTCGCCGATGTAGCGGTCGACCGTCTGCTTGAACTCGCGGTCGGCGCGATACTTCTTGCGGATCTCGTCGAAGGCCTGCTGGCCCTGCAGCGTGTAGAGTCTGCGCGTGAACACGTTGCGCTCGCCACGCTTGTAGCGGTCCCACAGATCGGCGGCGGCATCGTGATCGATCATGCGGGCGATATCGACCGACAGACTATCGAGCGACTCGATCGAGTGGCGCGGCGTGCGTTCCTCGTTGCCGCGGCCGGTGTCGCGACCGCGCTCCGTGTCGCGGGAGCGCGCGGTCTCGCGCGGGAAGTCGCGCGCCGGCTCCTCATCGCGCGAGGCGCGGCTGAGCAGGTCGGTGAGCCAGCCGCTGCCCTGTGGTGAGGAGGGCGACGGCAACGGCGTGACGCTCGAGGCTTCGCTCGTGCGGCGCGGTGAGGGTGCGAAGTGCGCCGGCTCGCTGCGCAGCGGCGTACGGGTCGGCACCTCCGGCCGGCTCGGCAGTTCGGTGCTGCGGGCGACGGTTTCGCCGCGGCCGCCGGCAATGGCGAGTGTCGGTTCTTCGCGCGTACGCTGGCGCACCGGCTCGACCGCGTCGAGGCTGCGGCCGTGACGGGCGACGATGCGGTTGAGCTCGGCCAGCGCCTCGATCTGATCGACGATGACGCGGCGCATCTGCGCGGCGCTCTCGGCGGTCTCCTGCGGCAGCTCGAACACGCCGCGGCGCAGTTCGGCGCGCGTCTCCTCGAGCTCGCGCTGCATTTCCTGCGCCATCTGCTTCATGCCGCGCACGGTGTCGGCGAAACGCTCGGTAGCCTCGCGGAAGAGGGCGTGGGTTTCGCCGGTCGAGCGCTCGTAGACGTTGCGCATCGCTTCGGCCGCCTCGCGGCGCTCGCCTTCGGCGTGCTCGCGCAGGCGCTCGTATTGCTCGCTGAGCGTACGCGCGCCCTCGCTGCTCGACTCGGTGACGACGCGGACGACCTCCTCGGCCTGATTGCGCACGCGGTCGAACTGCTCGGTGACCGCGCGGGTGCCTTCGGCGCTCGTCTCCGAGACGACGCGGGCGACGTCGCGGGCGCGTGCGGCGGCCGCTTCCAACGTCTCGTCGAGGAGCGCTGAGAAGCGTTTGAGACGCTGCTCGAGATCGTCGGTGCGGATGTCCATGGTCGCAACGAGCGAATCGAGCTGCACGCGGCGCTCGCCGATGCTCGCCTCGGTGCGCTTGTTGCTACCCTCGATCTGCTCGGCCGCCTTCGCCAGTTCCTGGCCGTGCGCGTCGAATTGATGCGCGAGCTGGCCGAGATTGCCGAGCACCTCCGACGTGACGTGACGGAAGTTGCCGATGTTGGTTTCCACGCGCGCGGCCGCCTCGCCGGTCGAGGCGTTGACCTCGTTCATGGCGGTGACGAATTCCGACACGCGCATCATCAGCGTGTTCTCAAGCGTGCTCATGTTCTCGTGCGAGCCCGAGAGCACTTCCTGCAACATGATGTTGGCTTCGCGCAGGCGCTCGAACAGAGCGGTGGTGTCGGAGCGCAGCATGTTGTGCGTCTCCAGCATGTCGGAGACGGTCTTGGTGGCGGTTTCCTGGGAAATG
>Ga0255338_1001779_pt1 | contig 37289 bp, 28 predicted proteins | sample MeOH1_35cm_T4_19_FD_203715 | JGI IMG/M metagenome (GOLD analysis project Ga0255338, IMG submission 203715) | Sandy soil microbial communities from University of British Columbia, Vancouver, Canada - MeOH1_35cm_T4_195 | ecosystem: Engineered > Artificial ecosystem > Sand microcosm > Unclassified ...
ATCCGACAAAGTGCTGCTCGTAGTGGAAGACGATCTGCGCTTCGCGAAAATACTCATAGAGAAAGCACACGAACATGAGATGAAAGCTGTGGTTGCAACCAACTACATTGAAGTTTTCGATTTCATCAACCGCTTCTCCCCTGTTGCAATCACACTCGATGTGAAGCTCCCGGACACCAGCGGATGGAAAGTGCTCGACCTGTTGAGGAATGACCTTAACTACCGTCACATTCCGATTCACCTGATTTCCGGAGAAGAAAACCGGGCACTGGCCCTCAAGCGCGGAGCACGAAGCTTTAGTCTCAAACCGCTTACGTCAGAGCAGCTGACTGCGATCTTCAACGACATCAAACTGTTCAATCCGAAAGATGTGAAGGAACTCCTGGTTGTTGAGGATAACGAATTGGATTCTTCGCAGATGGTGAAAATGCTTTCGGGCGATAACATGAAAGTTACCATTGCCTCAACCGGAAAAGCGGCATTGGAGATGGTTGCACAGAAGCAGTTCCATTGCATCATTCTCGATTACACGTTGCCGGATATCCCGGGTGCTGAACTCGTGAGCAGGATTTCAGAAATCAAAGGAGAGCTTACGCCGATGATCATTTACTCGGCGAAAGATTTCTCGAAGACAGAACTTAAGCTGCTCAACAGCAATTCCAACAGCATTCTGCTCAAGGGAGTGAATTCACTCGAACACCTGCTCGAAGAAACTGTTCTGCATGTGCGCATCAATCACAAAGCGCTGGCTCCTGAAAAGCGGAAGATCATTGAGAATATCCGCAGCAAAGAAGACATTCTTACGGGCAAAACCGTGTTGGTGGTCGATGACGACGTACGGAATCTCTTTGCTTTGACGACGGTGTTTGAGCGTTTCAATATCAATGTAATCACTGCAGAAAGCGGACAGGAATCGATCAACATCCTCAATGAGAATCCGGACATCGACATGGTGTTGATGGATATCATGATGCCGGAAATGGATGGGTACGAAACAACTCAGAAAATCAGAAGAGAGCATAAAAACAATACGCTCCCGATTATTGCCGTTACAGCGAAAGCAATGAAAGGCGACCGTGAGAAGTGTATTGAAGCCGGTGCATCCGATTACATCACCAAACCGGTGAAGATTGATCAGCTCTTAACATTAATGCGTGTATGGTTTTATAAATGATCACCGCGGATTCACCCCCTGCGTTGCAATGAATTGTCCGCACAGTTATGCAACAGAAAATTCTGCTGGTCGATGACCGCGAAGATAATTTGTTTTCACTCGAGACCATTCTCGAGGCAGACGGTTATGCTTTCACCAAATGTACTTCGGGAAGACAGGCTTTGAAAGTCCTTCTGAAAGAACATGACTTCGCACTGATCCTTATGGATGTGAAGATGCCCATGCTCAGCGGGTTTGAAACTGCAGCGCTGATTTACGAACGGGAAAAACTCAAACACATACCTATCATTTTTATTACCGCTAATAATTACGGCGAAGAAAATGTGTTCAAAGGCTATCGCAGCGGAGCAGTAGATTATATCTACAAACCCGTCAATCCCGAATTGCTTCGTACAAAAGTAGCGGTGTTCGTCGATCTCTTTGAAAAGACACGTCAGCTCCGGCTGCAGGAGCAGAAGCTGATTGCGATGAATAAGAAGCTGCAGGATGAAATCAAAGAACGGGAAGCTACGGAAGTGCGCATCCGCGAGCTGAATGAAGAACTTTTGCAGAATATCACGCACCTGGAAAATGCAAACCAGGAACTGGACCGTTTTGCTTTCATGGCATCACACGATCTCCAGGAGCCGCTGCGCAAAATCCGCATGTTCAGTGATCTTGTGTACACACGGAATGAGAGCCTGTTACCACCCGCGGGAAAAGAGCATCTTCTGAAAATTCAAAAAGCGGCGAGCAGGATGCAGACGCTTATCCAGGACATCCTGATGTTCTCCCGCATTTCGACCCTCAAAGAACCGTTTGCATCCGTCGATCTGAACCTGCTGATCGAAGAGCTGCGTGTCGAGATGAGTGAATCCATACAGGAGAAAAACGCAGAGTTCATTGTAGACCGGCTCCCGTCCATCCGCTGCAATCCACGGCTGATGATGATGCTGTTTCACAATCTCTTCAGCAATGCACTGAAATATTCACGCAAAGATGTGGCACCGGTAATCCGAATCACTTTCGAAATCAGCAATACGAAATCAGGTAGGATCAGTACACCGAGCGAAAAGTATTGCCGCATATTTGTTGAAGACAACGGTATCGGTTTTGATCAGCAGTATGCCGACCTTATTTTCGGAATGTTCAAACGTCTGCATCACCATACCGAATACGAAGGAACCGGGATCGGATTAACGCTGTGCAAAAAAATTGCTGAAGTTCACAATGGTACTATCAGTGCCCGAAGCAGGCTCGGAAAAGGATCAACCTTTATTGTTTCAGTTCCGGTTGCAGGAAACGGACCCGGTGAAGAAATTCCTGAGCAGACCAAACCTGTTTCTAAATAAACTGATCCGGATTATTCCTGATCAGCTTGTCGCGGTACTTCGAAAAGATGCTCGACTTCGAGACAAAGCCTGCATACTTTCCATTGTCGATCACCGGTAAATTCCACGCACCGGTTTCATCAAACTTTTTCATCACATCGTACATGCTTTCATCCGGGTGAACAATTGCAGCAGGTTGGCGCATCAGTTCTTCGCACGTGATTTTACTATACAATTCCTGCCGGAACATCACATCGCGAATGTTGTCAAGAAAAATAATTCCCTCAAGCTGTTCTTCAGAATTCACCACAGGATAAATATTCCGTGTTGATTTCGAAACCAACTGCACAAGCTCTCCCAGCGTCTGAGTCGGAAGGACCGGATGAAAATCAGTTTCCACTGCACGTGTCACTTTCATCGTGCTGAGAATGTTCTTGTCTTTGTCGTGCGTAAACACCTGCCCTTTTTGTGCAAGCACTTTCAGGTCCATGGAATACGGTTCGAAGTATTTCACAATCATGTAGCTCAGCGCCGAAACAATCATGAGCGGAATCATGAGTTCGTATCCGCCGGTAATTTCCGCAATCAGAAATATTCCCGTGAGTGGTGAATGAAATATTCCCGTGAGAATTCCCGCCATTGCTACAATCGTAAAGTTCGCGACAGGCAGTGTGGTTATTCCGGTGAGGCTCAATCCGTAAGAAAAAACAAATCCGAGATAGGCGCCCACAAAAAGCGACGGCGCAAAATTTCCGCCATTCCCTCCGCTCCCGATAGTAATTCCGGTCGCGAACACTTTGATCAGCATCACGATTGTCACAAACCCTAAAACGTACAGTGGTTGATCGGCGAATGATTCGAATACACTATTGTGCAGGAGTTTTTCCGGGTGAACATCCGCGAGCTGTTTGATGCTGTCATATCCTTCACCGAAAAGAGAAGGGAAACAGAATATTAAACCGGAAAGAAGAACACCGCCGATTACTGCATTCATCCACGGAAATTTCTTCCGCTTTTTGAAGAATGAAGTGATCTTCGGAAATACGCGCGAGTAGTAAACCGACACTAATCCCGCAATAAGCCCAAGCAGAATATACCACGGCACATTGTGATAATCGAAATTCGTCTGCAAGCGGAATTCAAGACGCATCTGTTCGTTGAGCAGCATCAGCGAAAGCAAAGCACCCGCTGCAGATGCAATCATTACCGGAATGAAGAGTGATATGGTTACATCCGCCAGCAGAACTTCGAGTGCGAACAGCAATCCCGCAATCGGTGCATTGAACGCCGCCGAGATTCCTGCTGCAGCACCGCACGCCAGCAATAAGGTTCTGTCTTTATATGTGAGCTTGTACGTTCGTCCGTAATTCGAACCGATTGCTGCACCGGTTGTGACCATCGGAGATTCCAGTCCGGCTGATCCGCCGAGCCCCACTGTCAGCGCGCTCGTAATAATGTGCGAGTACATCTGGTCCGGCGGAAGACGCGAACCTTTTTTTGCAATGGCCTGAAGCACGTTTGCATTTCCGCGGCCAAGTTTTCCCTTGAGGTGCTTCTGCACAAACAATACTGTGAGCAGAATTCCGACAACAGGAAGAATAACCGGTAATACGCCTTTGTACCTGAAATCGTAATCAGCGGTAATTGCCAGCTGAAAAAAGTGCACCAACATTTTCAGGACAACCGCTGCTAATCCGGCAGTAAGTCCGACGAGTATGCTGGAGAGAACCAGGAATTGTTTTTTATTCAGCTTCCCGTGCAGCCACTCAATAAAAAATTCGATAATGCGGATGATCCGTGCCAAGTGGCAAAGGTACTGTTTTCAGTACGCAGTCACCTAAGAACAGAATTGTATCACACAGCACCCCGTTTACTGCGCACTGTTATTCTTCTTCCACTCTTCATCCGCCATGTATTTCGCGTCGAGATAAATCATGGAATCCAAAGAAATTCCGTTTTGTGCAGCTTTCGCCTGAATTGCTTTCATCCACGCTTCATCTTTACGGATATCAGCCTGGTATTTCCTTACAAGGCCATCCTGCGTCTGCACCATCTTGTGCAGCACGAAATGATTGAACGCGTCGTTAATGAAACCCCATCCGAATCCGAAGAGATTACTTTCAGTAGCCATGAGCACAATTACATTGCTTTGGTCCGCATCTCTCATTTCCGATTCAAGATCTGCGTAGTGCCATGCAGTACCGTCGGTATGATACACTTCATTATTGTAGTAATAGAAACGGATATCCGAGAATGTGCTTGGTGCCAATCCTATGTCGAACATGCTCCAGAAGAAACTGTCGGAGATCGTCATCATGCGCACGTGTGCCTTACCGGTGGTGTCCTCGAAATGATATATCGGGTGACCCATGGCCAGGTGTTTGATGGGCCAGATCAGGTTCATCGCCAATCCTATGTCTTCATCGGGCTGTTCAAGGGTGTCGCTGAATACAGTTTTCTCCCAGACTATTTCCGGCATGTCAACATTTCTCTTCGCCTCTACATAATTGATGAGTGAATCTGTTGCGAGCAGTGAACCGTAACGGCTCCAGTGTATTCCGGTCTTCGGGTAGAGCGGGAATGCCGTTTTCCCTTTCATATTCATAAACCACTTGTTGTAATCAATGTGGTTTACGTTCTTTTCGTTCAGCAACTGCGCGAATACTTTGTAATTCGTGGAATCAGATGCCTTGCCGTAACTATCGGGAATGTACTCCGGGTAGAAGGATGCTTTTCCGGCCGCAAGACAAACGATCAGCGTAATCCCCCGGTTCTCCAGCGAATCCTGCAGCTCCTTGATCTTGCCCGTCATTTCGTTGATCTGGTTTCTTCCGATATAGTCTTTTCCGGTATAAGCCTTCAGGTAACTTTCCTCGTACAGGTAGTTCTCCTTACCGATGATCACACTGTTCGCTTTTGCTTCGTTATACAAACTGTATGCAATCTGGTTGTGTACGCGCACCATTTCCGGACGGAATCCGAAATTCTCGTTGAACCAGTTTTCATAACCCGACTGAAAATCTCCGTTCGTCCAGCTGTCGATGGAGAAATACACTTCCGGTGCCGGAACATGTGCGCCTTTCAGCGGTTTTGATTCATGGAACTTCACGTGCTGCTGAAGCAATGGCAGCAACATCACCAGGAGAATTCCCCCGAGCAATAGTTTCTTGATTTTCGCGCCGTGTCTTTCCATCAGAATCTGAAATAGATGAATGGATTAAAACTGCTTCCTGTCACATAACTCAGCGAAACGATAAATAAAACCAGTGAACAGAATGTCATTGCAAGATGCCCGCGCGTTGGCAACGACGGAATTCCGTAAACCTTATCCTGAAGTTTTTGTCCGCGGTCAACAAGCACAAAGAATGCGAAGAACACGGCAATGCAGAAAGTAACTTTCCATTCCGGTCCGGGCAAATGACTCACTTCCCCGGTTGCCATTCCGAACATGGCTTTTAAGTACCGGATTGCCGGACGAAGATGTTCGACCCGGAACACCACCCATCCGATAATAACAATAAACATCGTTAACATCACGCGGGGTATTTTGCCGATACGTGCTGTGAACTTCAGCAGGAACAGGCGTTCAAGCACCAGGAAGAATCCATGCCATGCGCCCCACAAAATAAAATTCCACGAGGCCCCATGCCACAATCCGGAAAGCAGAAACACGAGCCAGAGATTGAAATACAACCGGATGTTACCGACTTTGTTTCCACCGAGCGGAATGTATAAATAGTTACGCATCCATGCGCCGAGTGTGATATGCCAGCGTCTCCAGAAATCAGTGATGCTTTGCGCCGTATACGGATTGTTGAAGTTCTCCGGAAAACGGAATCCGATCATCCTTCCGATACCGATGGCCATGTCGGAGTAACCGGAAAAATCGAAATAAATCTGCAACGTGTAAGCAATCGCTGCACACCATGCAGTGGCTGCGGTTATGTGCCAGGGATCCAGCGCTCCTTCTGCTGTGATCGGTGCACCGTAAACACTGTCGGCAAACGCAGCCATAGTATTTGCGATCAGCACTTTCTTTCCGAGTCCGAGACAAAAGCGATAGAATCCCATCAGCTTTTCATCGGTCGTGTCACGTGCACTTCTGTCAGGAATCTGATCCGCGATTTCGTGGTAACGGATAATGGGTCCGGCGATCAGTTTCGGGAAGAGAATAATGTACAGCTGGTAATCCCAGAAATTTTTCAGCGGCTTGTGTACTCCGCGATACACATCAATCACATAGGTGAGTGTTTCGAATGTGTAGAATGAAATTCCGATCGGCAGAACCAGTTTTACCCAGGTGATACTGTCTCCGGAACCCATCGCGTGCAACACACGGTTCACATTTTCCACGAAGAAATTGCTGTACTTGAAGTAGAACAGCAAGCCCACATTCATCGTTACGGAAAGAAGCAGGAAGAATATTCTGACTTTTTTCGCTTTGTTCATGTCGAGCATCTTCACGAAGAAGAAGTCGAGAATAGTGGTACCGATAATTACAAAAACGAATTTCGGTGCGCCCCAGGCGTAAAAGAAAATACTCGCGAAAAGCAGGATGAAGTTTTTGTACTTCCGGTCCGTGAGATAATACAGAACCAGAAACAACGGCAGGAAAAAACAAAGAAAAATGCTGCTGCTGAAAATCATTGTGTGGCGAAGATAATTAATAGTAGGCAGCCAGACTCCGGTTCCGCCGGCTAAAGCCGACGGCGATCACTTCTCCATGTTTTATAGGATATGCAAGTAAAAAATGGCTACGCCATTTTTTTACTTGGTCCTTCCCTCCAATATCCAGAGTGATCGCCGTGGGCTTCAGCCGCGGATGAAAAGTCTGCCTTTATTGCTATCGGCGTGACCGCCTATTGAGTCCCGAACTTAATGCCGTGTGGCCGTGGTAGGCGTCGCAGACATCCCTACATTTGTTTTCAAACACACAGAATGAAAAAGAAGGTCGGAATACTCGGTTCAGGAACGGTAGGCAAAGTCCTCGGTTCCGGTTTTATCAAACACGGATATGAAGTGATGATCGGTACGCGCAACCCCGCAAAGCTCGACGACTGGAAAAGTGTTTCAGGAGGAAAAGTCGGATCGTTTGAAGACGCAGCGGCGTTCGGAGATATTCTCGTACTCGCGGCGAAAGGTGCTGTTGCCGCCGAAGTGCTTACACTGGCACGGGAAAAAAATATCAATGGCAAGACGGTAATCGATGCTACTAATCCGATTGCCGACAAAGCACCGGAAAATGGTGTGATTCCGTATTTCACGGAGATGAGTGAATCGCTGATGGAGCGTATGCAGAAAAATTTCCCGGAAGTGAACTTTGTGAAAGCCTACAACAGCGTTGGCAATGCACACATGGTGAATCCTGATTTCGGCGGAATTGTTCCAACCATGTTTATCTGCGGAAACAATGATGCAGCGAAAAAACAAGTGAAGGAAATCAATACGCTTTTCGGTTGGGAAACAGAAGACATGGGTAAAGCGGAAGCTGCACGCGCGATTGAACCCTTGTGCATTCTCTGGTGCATTCCGGGATTCTTAGGCGGCGGGTGGAATCATGCCTTCAAGTTGCTACGGAAGTAGATCGGAGTTGGGAGATCGGAGACGGGAGTAGGTATACATTGCACTCCCGTCTCCAAACTCCCATCTCCCAACTATTTCGGTTCGTAAATTATTTCAACCGCACCTGATTTGCCGTTATCCGAAACGAGATTGATATTCCGCTTCTTCCTTCCGTCTTTGATCTGCAGGGCTGCAGTATTCGGCGGAATTGTTCCGAGATTTTCAGCGTACATCACCAGGATATTACTTCCCGGTTTCAGTTTCACCCAGAACCTCCGTTTGTGCTTCCTGAGTTTGAGATCTTTCCTGATTAACTCATCATTCATGTACAGCGTTACTATATCACCATCAACTTCGTTGCGATCCCAAACAGTAACTTTCACCCGTTTGTTGTGAACGGTAAAACTCTCCTGGACATCCACTTCACGCGATGTGTCGGTCTGCACATAAATATCAGGTGGTGGAGTCGCCGAATCTATCTTCTGCTCCTTCGGTTTGAAATTGAACGTGTAGCGCCAGTTTACCATGTATGTTGCTCCCGAATAAACTGTTTCAGAAACACCTACTGAAGAATTGTTCTGTACAAATTCATACCGGTCTGTGTACGTTTTCTCGAACGGCAGGTGAGCTGTAAACCCGAAGTCGAATGAACGGTCCCAATCGGGACTGAATGTTCTCGCTCCCGCTTCCAGGCTGATCATGTAACTGCTATTGCTCGCTTGTATAGTTGTTGCGCGCATTCCGGTTCCCTGTTCCGACCAGTCTTCATAATTCCCTTCTGCAATTCTGTCACTGAAATTCCGGTGGTAAGAGGTCTGACTGAAGGTTGCACGCATGTAATAGAAATCTACACGTACCGGAAGGTGCATAGCCTGTGTACTCACCGAAACCTGGTACGACAAGCCGAGGTTCAGATATTTGTCGGTCATCACCCAATTCGCAAATGTGTCGCCCTGGAATGTGAAAAAGAACGGAGAACTGAAAGAGTAACATGCCTTATTCTGTTCGAACATCCCTTCGAATGTGTGGAACACCGTTCCTTTTTTATTAGACAGAATTGTGCCGGCGCTCAGTCCCAAAGAAGTATTCGCAGTAATCGACAATCTCTTTCTTCCCCTGTGATCCGTAAGAACATTCAGGCCGAAATTTCCGGTGCGCGAAAAATGATCATGCCCGCTGATCTGTGTAGTTGTAGTTGGTGAGTATCCGATGATTCCGCCATGAACTGCAAGCGTCCATTGACGACGTGGCACATCCGGAATAGTGTAACCTCCATCAGGTGCCGGTGGTGGCGGCGCTACTTGTGTGATCGCCGGATTCCAAACAAATAAAAACGCAAGAAACGCAAGAAAACGCGGAAGTTGCTGCATCGCAGTAAAGATAGGAATGCAATCGAAAAGTTTTTGGGTAATTGCGTGTTGAGGCAGGCAGGTTGTGATTTACCGACCACTTCTCCACTTCCTGACTTAATGACTTAATGACTTTTTCCTAACTTGCCTGTGATTCCCCGCTGGAATTCCTTAATGCCCCGTTCGATGAAAAAACTTCTGCCGCTCCTCGTGCTGCTTTTCCCCGCGATGCTCTCCGCACAAATCTGCACCATTGATACGACTTACACTCAACCGGGAATTTATCCGGATACGCTGCCAACCGCAACAGTAGGGCAACCGTACTCATCCGATATCACATTCATGTTGCCTCTGGACACCATGGGTTACGATTTCACAAACTTCCATATTCTCACCTGCACACTTCCTGTCGGATTGATCTGGCAGTGTAATGCCGTTGCGAACAACTGCAACTACGATCCGTGGGTGAATCAGTATGGTTGCGTGAATGTTTCAGGCACGCCGCTGCTCGCAGGATTTTATCCGATTGATGTTACGGTTATCGCGGACCTCACTATCGCAAGCGGAATTCCGGTGACATTCCAGGTGTACATCAATGTTATTCCGGGCACATCTTCTTCATCGAATAACGGATTCTCGATGGCAGGCTACGATGGTTGCGCACCGATCACTGTGAATTTCACCAACAACAATCCTGGATTGGCAGGTTACTCCTGGGATTTCGGAAATGCAAACCAATCGGTTGCCGAAAATCCTGCGCCACAGGTTTACACTCAGCCCGGAGATTACATCGTGCATTACGAAGCCTATTCCGACACCACCACCTATAACTTCTATACAATCACCGATATTTCTATCACTTCCATTCAGAACTCTTCTTCCGTTTGGGGATATCCTGTAGATGGAAATCCGGATCTCTTCGTAATTGTGAAAGAAAACGGCATACCGGTGTACCAATCTTCGTTTTTCCAGGATCAGTTCCCTCTTGTGGGATGGAGCGGACTGAACATCAACATGAATCCCGCGAACACTTATGTGATGGAAGTGTGGGATGAAGATGACAACGAATTTGGTTTTGGTGCCGATGATTTCGTTGGTAGCCATACCATGTCCCTCAATGGTTGCGTGGGGTGCGCAGCAAATATTTCTGTTGTTGACTATACAGTGAACCACGTGGTTGTTCCTCCTGCTCCGTCTGTCATTACCGATGATACGGTACACGTGCACGGCTATCCCGGAATTCCGAACGTCGTTTACGATTCGCTCAATCACGTCCTCACAACCGATACCGTTGCATACAATCTGCAGTGGTACCTGAACGGAAGTCCGCTCCTCGGAGAAAACAGTCCCACAGATACAGTATGGATCTCCGGCGATTACTTTGTAGTTGCAGTGAACCAGTGGGGATGTGCGTCATTCTCCGACACAGTGACCGCTGTTTATTGCGATACGGCATGGCATCCCGCCGTTACACAATCGGGAACAGTTCTTTCCACTATCGACACCACGAATAATGATATGCAGTGGTACCTCAACGGAAATCCGATTCCGAATCAAACAGGCGACCAGGTGAATGCGGTGATCAACGGAGTATACTCACTTGAAATCACGAATCAGTTCGGATGTGTGTTTATGTCGGCACCGATTGTGGTGAATACCGGGTTCGGTGAACACAACGTGAATTCCGCTTATGTATTCCCGAATCCTGCGAATGAAACTGTGAACATCAGCTGGGCTTACTCAGCAGATGAAACCACTGTTCAGCTCATGGATATTTCCGGGCGGATGGTTTCGGAACAGGTGGTAACCGGAAACACAGCAACAATTGATGTAGCCCGATTCCCGGAAGGAACGTATTTCGTGAATGTTGTCACCAATGAACAGGTTTCTGCTGCGAAACTGGTTATTGCACGATAGTCATCCTTCGGTCCGCCTCCATTTTCCGCAAACCGGCTCTGCAGACTCTGGCTGTTACTCGTTCTGACAAGATCACAATGAGTTTGTCATGTCGGGTAAGCTTCCAAATCGTGTTTATCAGAAAAGTATCGCTGTACCGGGAAATGACAAACCATGAACTGTTAACTTTGCCTCATGTCACAATCCATCGATTCTTCCAAAGCTCCCGAGCCGGTTGGTTTATATCCCCACGCGAAACGTGTCGGCAATCTCTTGTTTCTTTCCGGCGTCGGTCCGCGCGAACGCGGAACGAAAAAAATTCCGGGAGTGGAACTCGATGAGAACGGTAAAATTTCTTCCTACGACATCGAGAAGCAGTGCCGCAGTGTTTTTCAGAACGTGAAATATATTCTCGAAGATTCCGGAAGCAGATGGGATAATATTGTGGATGTAACCGTGTTCCTCACGAACATGAAAGACGACTTCCCAATCTACAATAAGCTCTGGGCAGAATATTTTTCGGAAAATCCTCCGTGCAGAACAACGCTGGAGATCAATTGTCTCCCGACGCCGATTGCGATTGAACTCAAAGTGATCGCAACGATCGGCTAAGACCAGATGCAATCAGCACATCAGCATAACGGCCCATCAGCACATCGCCTCCGAAGTACATTCAGGACGTGCATTTTATTTCTGTTTCCGCTATTGTTTTTAGCGACCTCCTGTCAGCGCCGTCAGCAAATCATCAATGAAGGCGATTATGTTGATTCCGATAGCGTAACTGTGCTGCACTGGAAAGAATACATCGTGCGCGATTCGTTTTTCAGGGAAGTAACCGTGCAGGGAAAAATTGTAAGTTTTGCCGAAGCGGTGAACGAAGAGTCATTCCGCGACAGCACCTTCAGCGAAACCGACTTTTACAGTAACGGAAATCAGAAAGCCACGCGGAGCTTTGACAAGGGTCGGCAAAAGGGCGTCTGGAAATCGTGGTATGAAGACGGCACCAATAAATCCTCCAGCGTGGTCGACTACGGTGTTCTGCGGGATTACTTTTCGTATTATGACAACGGATCCATTGCGGTAACTGCTTCACGTCAACCCGACGGCACCCTATCGCGCACCGAACGCTGGAGAAACGGCAACCTGAAAGAAGAATTCATCACCGATAGTCTCGGCAACGGGAAGTGTACCAATTACTACGAGAACGGAAAAAAATCCCAGGCCGGTGCACTGATCCGGTTTGCACCAATCGACACCTGGCAACGCTGGGACTCACTCGGAAATGCACTAGGCGATACCACGTATGGCAGGCCAATCACTGATTGATCGCGGCCCCCTGCTGTTTGTTGCTGCAGTTTTCGCGGCACTGGTGCTTCCTGCACTTTTCATGGATGGCATGTTTATGGACGGCGTCTTTTACGCGTCTATCAGCAGAAATTTTGCCAACGGACACGGTACATTCTGGAATATGCAGTTCAGTGATACGCACTTCATCAGGATGCATGAGCAGCCTCCGCTTATGTTTGCATTCGAGAGTGTTTTTTTCAGGCTCTTCAGCGGGATCTACCCTGAACGCATTTACTGCGCAGTAACTGCGGTTATTAATTCCATCCTTGTAGTCCGCAGCTGGAAACTTATTACCCGCTCAACCCGGTTTAATCCTTCTTCATCCGCCGGGGGTGCATCAACTGCCTGGCTGCCTCTGTTGTTGTGGATTATTATGCCGGTAACGTTCTACGCATTTACCAACAACATCGAAGAATGTACGATGACCATCTTTGCGCTGCTTGCATTCAATTCCATTCTGCGGGCCCTGTTTGACACCAGCGAAAAGAAGATATACTGGATCATTGCCGGTATGTGGATTCTTCTCGCCGGTTTAACCAAAGGAATACAGGGAATGTTCCTGCTTTCCGCTCCCTTCTGGTGCCTGGTCGTCCTGAAAAACGGAACGGTAAAAGATTTCCTGGTACGCCTTACCCTGATTTCCCTTGTCCCGGCGGCCTTCATCCTGGTCGCGTGGTTCAATCCTGTTATTCATCAGAGCCTGGCAGATTATTTTACCTCGCGCTTCGTGAAAACGTTCAATAACACCACCGCAAATGCCGACAATCACTTTCATATTCTGTTTGAGCTCCTGATTGATACCTTACCCACTGTTGGTGTGATGGCGATTTTCGCGCTCACCGGAAGAAAAACTCCCGGTTTCAGAGAGAAAGTACTATCGGGCCGGAGGTTAATTTATTTCGTCTTCGCCTGTGCATTCTCCGGTATCATCCCGCTCATGGTAACCCTTGAGCAGCGCGGATTTTACCTCGTAACAGCTCTGCCATTCGTTGCTATTGCCTGCGCTCTTATCATACAACCTGCTGCGCAACGACTGTCGGATTACATCCGTTCGGAAAAAACACTCGCCCTGTCCATCCTGACTTTTTCCCTGCTGCTTTTTGTTGCTGTAATGATCGTCACCATAACCAGGGCAGGAACTTTCAAACGCGACGAAGACAAGATCACCAGTCTTCACGAAGTAGCCGCAATTACCGGTAACGATGCGATTATCGGACTCGGTTCCGAAATCGGCAACGACTGGCCCCTGATCACGTATGCGCAGCGCTATCATGGCCTGTCCGTTACTGATTATCGTGATCCGCAAGCCCGCTGGTCCCTTATGCCGAAAGGCGCCGTACCTCCCGACAGCAGCGAACAGATTCCGATCAAATCAGCCGTTTATGACTTATATAGAAGGCGTTAGGGCAATAGGGATTGGGGCATTAGGGATTAGGGATTGGACCCCACAGACTTACTTAGCTCGCAGCCTGATAGCCCAAATGCCCATTGCCCAATTGCCCTAATGCCCCAATGCCTATTGCCCCAATGCCCAATTGGCCTAATGCCTAATCCCTAATCCCCCATTGCCCCAATGCCCCCCAATGTGCCCCATTGCCCCATTGCCTAATCCCTAATCCCCCAATGCCCCAATGCCTAATCCCCTTTTCTCCCGTCTCCCATCTCTTTAGTAACTTCGCTTCCCTTATGAAATCGACTGTACGAAGAACTTCTTCGGAGCGGTTCCCGAAATTGAAAATAGTATCACATGAGTAAGAAGTACCCTGAATACGGCTCTTTGAACCTTCCTGCTATTGCAGAAAAGGTGTTGAAAGATTGGGACGATAACAAGATTTTTGAGAAGAGCGTTTCCTCGCGTGAAGGAAAAGATCCGTTCGTGTTTTATGAAGGCCCGCCTTCCGCAAACGGAATTCCCGGAATTCACCACGTGATGGCTCGTGCGATGAAAGATATTTTCTGCCGTTACCAGACACTGAAGGGCCGACAGGTAAAACGTAAAGCAGGTTGGGACACGCACGGTCTCCCGATCGAACTCAGCGTAGAAAAAACTTTAGGCATTACGAAAGAAGACATCGGGAAGAAAATCTCGATTGAAGAATACAACAAAGCGTGCCGTACCGAGGTGATGAAGTACACGCATCTCTGGGAAGACGTAACGCGCAAAATGGGCTACTGGGTTGACATGAGCAATCCGTATGTCACTTACGAAAACACCTACATCGAAAGCGTGTGGTGGTTGCTGCAGCAATTGTACAACCGCAAAATGTTGTATGAAGGATATACAATTCAGCCTTATTCACCAGCGGCAGGAACAGGTTTGTCGTCGCACGAGCTGAACCAGCCGGGATGCTACAGGAATGTGAAAGACCGTACGGCAACAGCGATGTTCAAACTGGTTTCCGGTTCCCGGTTTCCGGTTTCCGGTTGTGAGAACGTTCACATCTTAGCGTGGACTACCACGCCGTGGACGCTTCCGTCGAATACTGCATTAGCAGTTGGTGAAAAAATCGAGTACGCCGTTGTAAAAACGTTCTCGCCATTTACACACGAGGCTGTTTGCGTGGTGCTGGCGAAAGAACTCGTTGGAAAATATTTTCCGGAGAAAAATGCAGAACTGAATCTCGCAGATTACAAAGCGGGCGACAAAGCAATTCCGTTTCAGATTGCAGGAACTTTCAAAGGTTCTGATCTCATCGGATTGCAGTATGAGCAACTTTTGCCCTATACGCTCCCGCATGAAAATGCCGGTAAAGCATTCCGGGTAATCGCCGGAGATTTCGTTTCAACATCCGATGGAACCGGCATCGTTCACATCGCACCAACATTCGGTGCAGATGATATGCGTGCTGCGAAAACTGCAGGAGTTCCGCCGATGCTCGTGGAAGATGAAACCGGAAAAGCTGTTCCCCTCGTTGATCTTCGCGGACGTTTCCGTCCCGAGATGAAAGAGTTCAAAGGCGAATACGTGAAAGCGGATTATCTCACCGACAAAGAAAAAGCACGCGAGATTGAAAGATTGAAATCGCTTTCCGGAAATCCACTGAACGATCTCGTTTCGAAAATTGTAACGCGCACCAATGAATACCTGAGTGTTGACGAGCGTTTGGTACTGAAGCTCGAACAGGAAGGTAAACTCTTCAAGAAAGAAACGTACGAGCACAACTATCCGCATTGCTGGAGAACAGACAAGCCGGTGTTGTATTATCCGCTCGACAGCTGGTTCATCAAGGCTTCTTCCATGAAGGAGCGCATGGCAGAGCTGAATAAAACGATCAACTGGAAACCGGAAAGTACCGGGACCGGCCGCTTCGGCGAATGGCTGAACAATCTGCAGGACTGGAACCTTTCCCGTTCGCGCTATTGGGGAATTCCGCTTCCGATCTGGACGAGTGAAGACAAAACAGAAGAGATCTGTATCGGTTCTGCTGAAGAACTGAAGAATGAAATCGATCGTTCGGTGAAAGCCGGTTTCATGGAAAAGAATCCGCTCGGGAATTTTGTTCCGGGCAATTTCTCGAAAGAGAATTACAATACGTTTGATCTGCACCGCCCCTACGCCGATGAAATTGTACTCGAGCGTAACGGAAAGAAATTATTCCGCCAGGCTGATCTCATTGACGTGTGGTTCGATTCCGGAGCAATGCCGTATGCACAATTGCACTATCCGTTCGAGAACAGAGACCTCATTGATCAGCGCGGTTATTTCCCTGCTGATTTCATTGCAGAAGGTGTAGACCAGACACGCGGATGGTTTTATACACTCCACGCTATTGCAGTAATGCTGTTCGACAGCGTTGCCTACAAAAACGTTATTTCCAACGGACTTGTCCTCGACAAAAACGGAAACAAAATGTCGAAGCGTCTCGGCAATACAGTCGATCCGTTCGAGACATTGAAGAAATACGGTCCTGATGCAACACGCTGGTACATGGTTACCAATGCATCGCCGTGGGACAACCTGAAATTCGACATCGAAGGAATTACAGAAGTACAGCGGAAATTTTTCGGAACGCTGTACAACACGTATTCGTTTTTCGCCCTGTATGCAAACATCGATGGATTTGAAATTGATGTGAACAAACACATCGCAGTGAAAGACCGTCCGGAACTCGATCGCTGGATCATCTCGCGTTTACATAGTCTGATCAGGTTTGTTACAGAAAAACTCGATGATTACGACCCGACTCCTGCCGCGCGCGCGATCGACAATTTCGTAGATGAACACCTGTCGAATTGGTATGTCAGGCTGGCCCGTCGCCGTTTCTGGAAACCTGCCCGCGACGCAAATGGAAATGCTTTGAGTGGCGGGGGAACCATGAGCGACGATAAGCAAGCCGCGTATCAAACGCTTTACGAGTGTTTAGGTGGAGTTGCACAACTCATGAGTCCGTTTGCCCCCTTCTTCAGCGATTGGCTGTTTCAGAGCCTTACCGGCCCTGTTTCCGAAAAGATGCCGGTTCCGGAGTCGGTGCATTTGTCGCTTTTGATGAAAGCCGATTCTTCTGCCATTGATTCTGAGCTTGAGGAACGCATGGCCATAGCGCAGAAAGTGTCGTCGCTGGTGCTTTCCCTGCGAAAAAAGGTGAATATCCGTGTACGTCAACCGCTTGAGCGTGTGATGATTCCGGTGCTCGATCCACGTTTCAGTGAACGCTTACATAAGATTGAGCATCTGATTCTGGCTGAAACGAACGTCCGCAAGATTGAATATGTGACCGAAAGCGGAATTTTCGTTAAGAAAATAAAACCCGATTTCAAGGCCCTGGGGAAAAAACTAGGAAAGCACATGAAGGCTGCGGCCGATGCAATTGCTTCACTGAACGGAGAACAGGTAGCTGAGTTTGAGCAGAGGGGCTTCCTTGAGCTTACATTCGGCGCCGAGACGGTTCGCGTGGAACGATCTGAGGTTGAGGTTCTTGTGGATGATTTGCCGGGATGGTTGGTGGCAGTTGACGGAAATATTACTGTTGCATTGGATGTAACATTGAGCGAAGAACTCAAGGAAGAAGGGCTGGCAAGAGAGCTTGTAAATCGCATTCAGAACATCCGTAAAGACAGCGGCTTTGAGGTAACAGACAGGATTGACGTCAGAATAAAAGAGCATAAAATGCTGGCACCCGCTGTAAGAAATAATTTCGATTATATTTGCTCTGAAACTCTTGCTACATCGCTCGAACTGGTAAGCGAAATTTCTGAAAAAGAAGCGACGCCGGTTGATGTAGATGAAAACGTCACAACAATTATTTACATAACCAAACACAACAACTAACACCTTTCCTACCCATGGCTAAGAAGTCGAAAAAAGGCGGCGCGAAGAAAGCGAAACCTGCTGCAAAGAAAAAGGCTGCTAAGAAGTCGAACAAGAAAGCGACTAAGAAAGCAGCAAAACCGAAAAAAGTAGCGAAGAAAAAAGCAGCTAAGAAAGCTGCGAAGCCGAAAAAAGCTGCGAAGAAAAAAGTAGCTAAGAAGGCGGCTCCTAAAAAAGCTACCAAGAAAGCGGCGAAGCCGGTGAAGAAAGCAGCAGCTCCTAAAAAAGCAGCAGCTCCAAAGGCTCCGATAGCAGCTAAACCAGCTACAGCTCCGAAGCCGGTTGCTAAACCGGAAATGAAACCAGCTCCGTCTCCTGTTACTCATGACGACGACATGATGAACAACGCTGATGATGCGATCGAAATGAACGAAGACAGTGCTGAAGTTGAAGGCGACGCTTCTGAAGAAGGAGAAAGCGAAGAGCGTGGTCAGTTCGATCACTTCTAGTCTGTCTCTCTCTTATTATTTTTTACAGTAGTACAATTACAATGGCCAAGAAAGCAAACAAGAAACCTTCTGGTAAGGCCAATAAACCAGCTCCAAAGAAAAAAGCAGCTCCGGCAAAAAAATCCGGAGCTGTTAAATCTAAAGCCGCTGCTAAGCCTAAATCGAAGACCGCTGCGAAAGCAGTCAGTAAAGCCCGACCGAATGACTCGGCCGGACGGGGAAAATCAAAGCCCGCTCCTAAAACTGCGAAAACGGTGGCGAAAGCTGCTGCGAAACCAGTAGTTGCATCAAAACCTGCTCCGAAGCCCTTGGCTTCCAAGCCGGTTACGAATGTAAAAGTTGCTTTGAGCCGCCCCGTAGCCCACATCGCAAAGAAATCAAACGTGGTTGAAGACAACCGCAGCCGTTATTCTGATGCAGAGCTGAAAGAATTCAAAGTACTCATCAACAAAAAGCTGGAAGAAGCAACCCGCGACTACGAACTGCTGAAGAATACTCTTTCGCACAAGGACGATCACGGAACAGACGACACTTCGCCAACCTTTAAGCTGCTTGAAGACGGATCTGACGTACTCTCTAAAGAGGAAACTGCACATCTTGCAGCCCGCCAGGAGAAATACATCCAGAACCTGAAGAACGCGCTCATCCGTATCGAGAACAAAACATACGGCATCTGTCGCGTTACCGGCAAGCTGATTCCGAAAGAACGCCTTCGCAGTGTACCGCATGCTACACTGAGCATTGATGCCAAACTCGGACAGAACAGGTAAACAGTTGTGCAGCTTGTAGCCGAAGAAATAAGTTAAGGGTCACGTAATGTGGCCCTTTTTCATGGCAACAACAGAACCACTTGCCTTCAACTCCTCTCCTTTTTATTTGCCTGTAGCCCGATCAGGCCCAAAGCGAAGCTGGAAGCTGCCCGATTGCCGGCTGTTTTCCGCCCGTTCCCTCATTCGGTCTCAACAAAAACCCTCTTTTTCTTACATCCGTCAGTTCCTGCAGGTACTCGGCTTCACCCCCGCACGCTACAGCTATAGTTTTGATCTCAACAAACAAAACACAGGTCATGAAACTAATAACCTCTATCGCCGCAGTACTCGCAGGACTCTCGCTCTCCGCACAGGATTACGACTTCCACATTACCATCGCGCGTAACCAAAGCGTTACTACTGCCTTTGCGGTAAGCACCATGAGCATCAATTTCAATTTGTATGGCTCACATTATACAGATGGTTCGGATGCAACAGCAGTCATTATCGATTCATCTTATGTACGTCCTTATACCACCGACTCTGCAGGAATCAACCTCCTGGTTGTAGACTCACGCCCGCATATTACCTCCACCCTTCCGGTTCCGTTCGGGATATGGAGCAATTCAACAGATGAAATCTACATCCAGGGAGCGTGGTCTGATCCTGCTGCTGCAAACCTGTTCGACGTACAGCTGATCCAAAACAGCACGGGCATTGCAACCAACATGTACACTGAAAGCAATTACAGTGTTGCCGCTGATGTTGCATTCAACAGTCAGTTCACTATCGTATTCACACCGAAAGCTTACGTTGTAACATTCGCAGAATCCTGCTACGGACAAGGCAATGGCTCGGCTTTCATTCAGTCGCCGGAACCAAACTGGCAGATGGACGTTTATTATAACGCTGTTCTCCTGGGCAACTACGCGGTACTGAACGGGGATACATTCCTCCCTAATCTGAACTCAGGAAATTACACATTCGTGTACAAGCTGAACAATCAGCCGCTTGATACATTCAATACAGTGGTTTCCGGACCGGCACAGATTGTAGCGACTTACAACATGAGTAACACCACGCCTTCAGCAGGCGAACTGGTTACATTCACCAATAACTCAACCGGAGCTACGGATTACCTCTGGGATTTCGGTGATGGCAACACCTCTACCGGTTTATCTCCAACTCACGCATTCGCTGCGGCAGGGCTGTACGCCGTAACACTCACTGCATACAACCTTGTTGGTTGTTCGAATCAATCAACAACACCCGTAAATGTGATTCCTTCACCAGGTTCTATGCCAATGGTGGACCTCGGTAACCGCGACAACACCCACGAAACGGCCCGTGAAATGGCAATGATTGTAGAAGCACAACAAGGACAGGCACACATTACTTCTGCAAACGATAACGCAATTGCACAACTCTCCATCTACTCTGTAACCGGACAGCTTATTTACTCCGGTACAGGCAACAACAATACATTCTATTATGAAAATCCGGGTGTTTACATCGCGCATATTGTTTATGCCGACGGACAGCAGGAATCGAAAAAAGTGTCACTGAATTAAGTAGGGTGTGTGTTTAACCGAAGTCATCCCGAGCGCCTGTCCTGAGCTTGTCGAAGGATAGTCGAGGGGTTCGGTGTTTGTTCAGAGAGTCCCGTCTGCCAGGCGGGACTTTGCTGTTAAGAGATGTGAGAACATGAGGCTCTCCCCGATCGGGGGGCAAATAAAACACACAGAAACCGTTACATTTGCTCCTCTTCTATGAAGAAAGCGCTTGCACTCATTTTCGGAGTACTGTTCCTCGATCAGTTCATCAAGATTTACATCAAAACCCACATGTATCTTGGAGAATCGTACCGTATTTCGGGCGAATGGTTCTACCTGCATTTCGTTGAAAATCCGGGAATGGCTTTCGGTCTGCAATTGGGCGGCGATTACGGCAAACTCTTACTGAGTGTTTTCCGTCTCGCGGCGGTAGCAGGAATCGGCTATTACCTTTTTAAGCTTTCCAAAAAACACGTTCGTCCGTTGCTGCTTGTGTGCGTTGGATTGATCTTCGCCGGAGCAATGGGCAATATCCTCGACAGCGTTTTCTACGGAAAATTTTTCAATACCAGCGATGCGTGGGACCAGAACGTTGCCGAGTTTATGCCCGAGGCAGGTGGTTACGCCGGATGGCTGCACGGACAGGTGGTAGACATGTTCTACTTCCCGGTTGTAGAAGGTCATTGGCCCGATTGGATGCCCGATTGGTCATTCCTGCCTGACTCAGGTTCTGAAGTGCTCTTTTTCCGTCCGGTGTTTAACATTGCCGATGCTTCAATTTCTGTTGGCGTATTCCTGCTGATTGTTTTCCAGCGCCGACTCTTCGGAAAACAGGAAGTACTCAGCGACAGAAAAGTCCTCGCCAGCAATATCTTCTTCGCAGGAGTTGTGTTCCTGATTTCCCTTTTTATTCTGCTTACACTCAGCGGGCTTTTCGGAGAAACACATCCTGTCTCCCGTGTCTACCGGTTAATTTTACTCGCAGTTTCGCTGGGTGGATCGTACCTGTTTTTCCTGTACCTGCGGAAGTATCCGCGGTTTGTGCCGGATCCGGAAACCGTTGTCTCCAATATTGCCGACCTTCGATCTCTCGTATCCGATGAAACGGAAAAGGCGGTGACTGACCCGGAGAAAAAGAATTCCGAAGAATCCGCAAGCCATTCATCATTTCATTCCGGCGACGACACAACTACTCCAAAAGTGTAGTTTTCAGTTTGGTACCGGCGGAAATGGTCACCCCTGTTTTTCATCGCAAACCCAACCCCATGTCAGAAACCCCGAACAACGAAGCCTGGATTTCCGTTCAGGGAATTAATATCCGGAAACATACGGCACTGCAACAGGAATTGCAGGGACACGAACTCGTTGCATTTGAAACATACAGCAGTGGTGGTGGTTCCGGCGGAAGAAATGCAGAATATCACATGAAGCTTTGCCGCAACGGAGAAATTCATGTCTCCGAAAACGTACAGGTGTCTATTTACATCGGCGGTGAAGGCCAGAGCTCAACTTCGGATGAGTCGGATTCCGGAACGTGGGAAGTGTACGAAAATGAACAGGGTCAATTGTTCTTCAAAGCCGTGATGAAAAAATCCGGCGAGGGCTTTGTGAATTTCTCCATCGAAGACGGGAAAATCGTGATGAGCGGAAGGTCGTATCACGTGCAATCGTGTGATTGTTGATTTATTCAGATTCAACGATCAGTTTCTGCGAAGAAAGAATTGAATCAGCTTCGCCATACAATCTGACGAAATACATTCCCGGCACATCGATAACTATTTCCTGTCGTCCGCCTGCAGAAAGTTCAACAGCTTTCGTCTGAACAATTCTTCCTGTTACATCGATGATCTCTAACTTTTTTACAGCCGGATAATTTTCAGGTAGAACAATTGCTAATGAACCGTTAGATGGATTCGGATAAATTGCAAATGAATTCCCGGTGTTTGTTTCCGCAACTCCCGAGGCCGCACACACACCACACGTTGGTGTAATCACCCATGCATCCTGGGTAGCAGTCCACATTGCAGGATAATTTCTTCCGGAAACTACAGTCGCCTGCGTTCCCGCCTGGTTCTCGATTCCCATAATCGCGTTTGCGCCGTTCCATCCCGTGCAGGTGTCCTTCCGGCCAATCTGCATCTCGATATTATTGGTGGTTTCGTGCAGTACCAGTCGTCCTGAAAAATAATACGTGCTGCAACTGTACATCGGAATAGAATCATACACCATCGTAAACGCTCTGTTCGGTTGTGATCCGCTTGTGTAGTAATAAATGTGGTGAGTTGAGTTTGGCAGTATGTACAGATCCTGGTACGGTAAACCGATCGCATTCTTAATCGAAGGCATTGATGTATTCGGAACTGCCGCGTTGATCGGCCACAGGCAATAGCCCAGCGCATACTGGATTTCAAAACTCACCAGTCCGTTGTCGCCGACGATGCAGCTGTCGTATTGATTCCCATAAAAACAGAATGGAAATCCGATGGGAATCACATCCGACCAGTGATCGTCCATTACCGGTGCAATGGTTCCGAGAGAGTGGAAACTTGTGTCGGGAATGTAAGTCGTTGGTGCAACCGTGTAGCATTGTGAAAACAAATGTACATTCACGAACAGCGCGGCGAAGAGTAGTTGTGTTTTCATGCAGGGTAATTAACCAAACTAAATTTAGGCTATTGCGGTTCAGGAAACAAGTACTTCACGGCACTTAAGCCCATTGAATAATCTCTAACTTTACTTCCCGCTGAGTATTCAACATCCATCCGAAATGAAACACTTCTCTTTCCTGTTTTTTCCCCTCATCATCATCATTCTGCTTTCTCCGTCTGCTGCATTGATTGCACAGAGTCCGCAACTGGAATGGGCCATTGGTGCCGGTACGGCCAATGCAGATTTCGGAAACGCCATTGCTGTTGATGCACAAGGAAATGTTTACTCTGCCGGATTCTTCGCCGGTGTCGCCGATTTTGATCCGGGTCCGGGAACAATTAACTTGTCGAGTGTAGGGTATTCCGACATTTTCGTTTGGAAAACAAACGCTGCCGGAAACCTGATCTGGGCAAAATCCATTGGCGGCTCAGGTGTTGATGAAGCAAGCTCTATTGCGGTCTCTCCTTCCGGATACATTTACATCACAGGGTATTTTGCACATACCGTTGATTTTGATCCGGGGACCGGCATCGATACGTTGACCAATGCCGATGATCCGTGCAACACCGAAATCTTTGTTCTGAAACTTGATACCGCCGGGAATTTTATTTGGGTCAGATCTGTTGAAGGAATAATGACCGTTTGCACGGCCGCAACTGATATCGCTTATGGTATCGATATTGATCAGTACGAGAATGTATATGTTACCGGTTACTGGACCGGACGTGCAGACTTTAATACTTCACCAGCGCCTGCCGATACGCTGTTCATTCAATCAAGCGGTTCAACCATTTCAGGAGACATATTCATTCTGAAAATTGATGCAGCCGGAGGATTTCAATGGGTCAAGACACTTGGCATTGCGCTCAGCGACTGCGGTTACGGGGTTCATGTTTCAGATTCCGGCTTCGTTTACATCACGGGGCTTTACGGATATGAAATGGACTTTGATCCCGGTCCTGGTTATGACACTGTTCCGGGATATGGAAACTGGGACTCATTCATTCTGAAATTGGATCCGAATGGAAATTACGTTTGGGCGATAGGAATTGGCGGTACCGGTGATGACAGAGGAATTGCCGTAACTACAGATACAGACGGCAACGTTTATGGAACCGGACATTTTTCCAGCACAGCCGACATGAATCCGGGATCACCCATAAATAATCTTACAGCTGCGGGAGGACGAGGAGCCTATCTACTCAAACTTGATCCGTCCGGAAATTATTTGTGGGCCGAAGCCGTAGTTGGTAACGGTGGCGGAGAAAAAGCAGGTGCCGGAATTGCCCTCGATGTGAACAACAATATTTACATCACCGGACACTTTACTGAGTCCGCTGATTTTAATATGTCGCCATTGCCTGCAGACACATTCATCCTCACTGCCACGGGCGCATGGAACAATACAGATGCATTCATCATGAAAACAGACTCTGCTGGAAATTTTCTGTGGGCTGTTTCCATGGGTGTTGCAGGTGTCGACCGCGGAACCTCAATTGTTGTTGACGGGGGAAACAATGTGTACACTACAGGATATTTTGTCGGCACAGTTGACTTTGATCCCGGAACAGGGATTCAGAATCTGTTGGCTGTTGGCTCGAACGATATTTATGTTCAGAAACTGAATCAGAATCCGTCTTCGGTAAATGATCAGCCAGCGTCTCATGAGTATTCGTTTTCACTTTACCCGAATCCGGCATCGGATATTCTCACGATTGATCAGTCCGGCACCCGATTGCAATCGCCCGCAACAATTACCATCACTGATCTCAACGGGAGAGTGCTGTTAACACAATGCAGCAACTCTTCCGGCATCACAGCGGTCGATATTTCAACATTGGTTACAGGAATGTACCTCGTAACGGTTACGGGCGAAAACACTTCTTCAGTGAAGAAATTCGGGAAGAACTGAGGCCGGCTCAATTGCCGGTGTCAAATCAATTTGTTAGCCACAAGATATTCCGCAATCTGCACCGCATTCGTAGCCGCTCCTTTTCTCAGGTTGTCCGAAACAATCCACATGTTCACTGTATTCGGCTGCGTCTCGTCTCTGCGGATTCTTCCCACAAAAACCTGGTCGCTGTTGTGTGCGTGTATCAACGGCATCGGATACTGTGCTTTTTTCACATCATCAATTACAGTAATTCCCGGTGAGGAAGAAAGCAACGCACGCAATTCTGCATCGTTATAATCTTTCGCGAATTCCACGTTCACTGATTCAGAATGCCCGCCCATCACCGGTATACGAACAGTTGTTGCAGTAACACGGATCGAATCATCGCGCATAATTTTCTTCGTCTCGTTCACCATCTTCATTTCTTCTTTGGTGTAACCGTTGTCGAGGAATACGTCGATCTGCGGAATCGCATTCATGTCGATCCGGTGCGCATACGCCATCTCACCTTTTACACCTGCGCGTTCGTTCATGAGCTGATCAACCGCTTTCTTTCCGGTTCCTGTTACGGACTGGTACGTGCTTACAACAATCCGCTTGATTCCGTATTTCTTATGAAGCGGATTCAATGCCACCACCATCTGTATCGTAGAACAATTCGGGTTCGCGATGATCTTATCGTCTTTCGTCAGTGCATCTGCATTCACCTCCGGCACGATGAGTTTTTTGGAAGGATCCATTCTCCACGCAGAAGAATTATCAATCACGGTTGCTCCTGCTGCTGCAAATTTCGGAGCCCATTCGAGAGATGTGCTTCCTCCGGCAGAGAACAATGCAATCTGCGGTTTCATGTCAATTGCTGTCTGCGCCGTTACCACTTTCCATTTCTTTCCCCTGAACTCGAGCTCTTTTCCGGCTGATCGTTCAGAGGCAACCGGAATTAATTCTGTAACAGGAAAGTTTCTTTCCGCAAGTACTTCCAGCATTTTGGTGCCAACTAATCCTGTCGCACCTACGACTGCAATTTTCATAGTTAAGTGTTTAAAATAATGTTACTGCGAATTTAGTGGATGAATCATTGACTGTTGACTTCTATTCAATATAAGTGCTTTCATTTTTTTCCTGGAACGCACTTCTGTTCTTTTCCATTTGCGTGATGTGCCGTCGCGCATGCTGACTGATGAAATACAAATACTCATACACGTCGATTTTGCCGAGATCATTTACCGTCATTGTTGTTTTGTAAAGAACTCCTTCTCCATTCTTCAGTTGATCCAGCACAACACAACAATGTTGCAATTGCATTTTTAACTGGGCGCGGACTTCGTCCAATGACTTTTCCCCTTTCGGTTCCATGTGCTCCGGTCTGATCCATGCAAACGATTGGTGCATTCCAACTTCCGTAAGCCGATCGTGATGAAATGTGTAATCGCTTAACGTTTCTGAAAGATTCTCCGTTTCAGCTCTTCTGATTGCCTTATTGGCTCCTTTATCCACTAATATCAGCAGGAAGTGATTCGTCAGTGCGATATGCTCCAACACCTGTGAAATGGTCCAACCTCCATTTGCCGGACGAAAATGTCGGATAGCATCAGCTGTATCAAACCACCTGTCAACTTCATTGAAGTTTTCGGTAAGGCTTAACCGTATTTCAGCGATCAGGCTTTTAATGTCCATTGCTCTAAAAATCGAAAGGCCCTCCATTCGGAAAGGCCTTTATTTTATAATTACACAAAACAGAGTCAGCCCTTCCTATCGGAGAGGTTTTTTCATCTGTTTCTTAGTAGTGATCATTTTACTCATTTGCTAATATTTGTTCCGAAGGAATTCGTGAATCCTGACTGCCAACGTCCGGATTTCACAGGACAAATATGCAACTTTTTTAATCCTGACTGCCACTCACATAAAAATATGGTCGTTATTCTTCCCAACTGTTCACATTTTCTGATCGGGTGTCTGTCTCTATTTGCTGTCCTTCACTTTAAAGATGAGGTACCCGTTGGACGTATCTCCACCGTCGGCACAGCAACCACGCGTAAAAACAATTACGAGGCGCCCTGTTTCCGAATACCAGACCCGTGTAACCGCATAATTCACGTAAAAACCTTCTGGTGCAGCGTAAGCCAGAGTCAGTCGACCCTTATTGACTTTCGGAACAATTATACCGGAATCCCCCATCACCTTATTCCATTGTGTTGGCGAGCCATACCAACTCTCAAATTTTTCCCGGAGGCGTACGCTGTCATTCGGAGCGCAAAGCGAAAAAACATTTCCGTACGAATAAGAATTGCCCGATCTGAAAACTTCACGAAGAGAATCGTTCTGGAAATTCTTTCTGATAAATTTCCGCATTGCAGTGCTGTCCCCGGAAAAATAATTGGTGCTTCTGTATCCTTTTGCGCTCGTATCGATTGTTACCATTTCCAGCATGGTATATGAACATTCGCCGCCAACGTCCTCCTGAATCCAAACAGTGGTTGAGTAACCGCTTGTGATGCCCAGTAATGTGTGTTTCTGGACGCAATTGGTCGTGCAAATGAATAGTGCGGGAAGACATACGAGAAAAAATTTCATGACCGAAGGATTTCATTCAAATTTAATCCTTTCACTGCTGTAACCTGCTCAAGGGTTCGGGTCAATCTCCTATCTTTATACCTCATGTTTTTATTGAAAAACCTTTTATTGAGTATTTCGGCTCTGTTACTCGCCGGAGCAGCGTCGGCGCAGATCAACGACAACTTCAGTGACGGAGACTTCACCGCCAATCCGGCGTGGAGCGGAGACAATGCACAGTTCGTAGTAAATGCGGGTTTCCAGTTGCAGCTGAATTCAGCCATTGCAGATACATCTTCACTCGCCTTCGCAAATCCCTTTGCAACCAATTGCGAATGGCAGTTCTGGTGCCGGATGAATTTCGCCCCGTCCGATAATAACAATCTCCGTTATTACCTCACCTCGGATGTGCTCAATCTCGAAGGCGCAGTGAACGGATATTACATCCGCATGGGAGAAAACGGTTCGTTCGACAGTGTTGATCTCTGGGAACAGAACGGAAACACGCACACAAAAATCATCGATGGAATCAATAGCCGTGTAGCACTTGCAAACAATATCGTTCGCGTGAAAGTTACACGTACGGCTGCCGGATTATGGACGGTTTACTCGGATACAACCGGCGGAACGAATTGGGTGACGGAAGGAGCGGTTACGAACAACACGTTCACCACCTCGAACTACTCCGGCCTGTTCTGCAGGTACACCGTTTCCAACATCAATGATTTTTATCTCGATGATGTTTATGTGGGCCCTCCGGTTATTGACAACACTCCGCCGGTAATGACCTCCGTTGCTGTTCTGTCGGCAACACAACTCGATGTGTTGTTCAGCGAACCCGTTGAGCAGATTACTTCTGAAACAGAAATCAATTATGCCGTGAATAATTCCATCGGCAATCCGTCACTGGCTTTGCGCGACGGAAGTAATCCTGCACTGGTACATCTCACTTTCGCTTCGAATTTTGTTTCCGCCGTGAATTACCTGTTGTATGTGGGCAATGTGCAGGACATCGCCGGAAATACCATCGTACCCGACAGCGCCGCGTTCCAGTATTTTCCATTGGCAAATCCTGTTTATCATGATGTGGTGATCAACGAGATCATGGCCGATCCTTCTCCTGTGGTCGGATTGCCGAATACTGAATTCGTTGAACTTTACAATCGTTCCGCGAACAACTTCGATATCACCGGGTGGAAATTTTCTGACGGATCTACAACCGGGACAATCGGAAACTATATACTTCCTGCAGGCGGATATGTGATCGTTTGTGCGAACGCAGATACTTCTCTGTTTACTCCATTCGGAAACCGCACCGGAATTTCCTCTTTCCCTTCACTGAATAACGCCGGCGATAATCTGAAGCTGTTTGATCCTTCGAACAATCCGATCGATTCCGTGAACTACGATCTCGCCTGGTACCAGGATGCGGTGAAAGACGACGGAGGCTGGACGCTCGAACTCATCAATCCGGACGCAACCAGTCTTTGCGCTTCTTCCGGAAACTGGATTGCGTCGAACAATGCTGCGGGAGGAACTCCAGGCACACAAAACAGCGTGTTCAACAATTCACCTGATGTGACACCGCCGGCGCTTCTCTCCGTGTTTGCAATTGACAGCATGCACATTGAGTTGTGTTTCAGTGAAGCCATCAACCCTGCATTACTCGGAACGGTAACATCCTACATTATTTCCAACGGAATCGGTCAGCCGCTTTCCCTGACCTATGACACTGCAACCCTCGCTTGTGTTACCCTTACAACGCTTACAAGCATGACGAGCTCGTCGGGCTACACGGTGTTCTTCACCCCGCTTACCGATTGCGCGGGAAACAGTGCATCCCCCGCACAGGGAACCTTTGTATATTTTGTGCCTTCACAATACGACGTGGTGATCAATGAAGTAATGGCCGATCCGGATCCACCGGTCATGTTACCGAATGAAGAATATATTGAACTCGCAAACACGACCGCCTACCCGATCCGGATACAGGACTGGTCGCTTACGGTGGGAACCACTACACGTGCGCTACCGTATGCTGTAATTCCGCCCGACAGTTTCGTCGTTCTCACTTCGACGGCCGCAGCGCCATTGTTCACGGGAATCAACGTGGTGGGAGTGGTGAGTTTCCCTTCAATCACCAACACCTCCGGAACAATTATTCTTCGCGACGATCACGGACACCTGATGCATACGATCAGTTATACTGACAACTGGTACCAGAACTCAGCAAAAGCTGACGGTGGCTGGTCGCTTGAACAGATTGATCCGGATAATCCCTGTGCAGGATCTTCCAACTGGATTGCATCGGATGCCAATGCGGGAGGAACGCCTGGATTGACGAATAGTGTAAATGCTTCTCATCCTGACGTGGTGTTCCCTGAATTACTTCGCGTTTCTGTCTACGCACCCGATAGTATCCGTGCGTGGTTCTCCGAACCAATGGACAGCTCGACGATTGCAACCTCAGGATTGTACTACATCGACAATTCCATTGGGTATGCGATGGCGGCCTATCCAGTGGGCCCGGATTTTACAAGTGTCATTCTGAAACTCGCAAATAATCTGTCCGCCGGAGTAATTTACCACCTCACCGCAACCTCGCAGCTGACTGATTGTGTCGGAAACAGCCTGGTGAATACCGCTGTTCCGTTCGCATTGCCGGAACCTGTTGCAGCCGGCGATATTGTGATCAACGAAATTCTTTTCGATCCGCTGGATGGTGGTTCCGACTTCATAGAAATTTACAACCGCTCCGGTAAAGTAATCGATCTCGCCCAGGTGGTCATCTGCACGAAAGACACACTTGCGAATGTATTGCAGGAAATCGCAGTGATTGCTCCGGAAGGGTTTTTATTATTCCCGGGAGAGTATCTCGTGCTGAGCGAAAACATTTTCGATGTGCAGGCGCAATATCCTGCTGCAACTGATTTACGTCGTTGCCTGCAGATGAACAATATTCCCGCGATGAATGTCGACGGTGATGTGGTGGTTCTCACAGATGTTGCTTTTAACATTGTCGACATGCTCGTCTATCACAGCGACTGGCACTTCCCGTTGTTGCAGGACACGAAAGGCGTAACACTGGAGCGGATTGATTTCGATCGCGCTACCCAGGATGCAACGAACTGGCATTCCGCTTCTGAAGAATCAGGATACGGAACACCCACGCAGAGAAATTCGCAATACAGTCCTGCAGACAGCGTTGATGATGGCGCGGTTACAATTACTACGGAAGTTTTCTCTCCCGATAATGACGGTTACCAGGATGTGGTCACGATCAACTATCTCTTCTCAACACCCGGATTGGTTGCCAACGTTGTGATCTACGATTCGCGTGGCCGGCTGGTTCGTACTCTCGTGAGAAGTGAATTACTCGGAACAGAATCCGGCGCCTTCTCCTGGGACGGAACTATGGACGATCGCAGCAAAGCGCGCGTAGGTACGTACGTGATTTTCTTTGAGGCGTTCGACACGCAGGGGAATGTGAAACAGTACAAACGGGTGTGCGTCCTGGCAGGAAAGTTTTAATGTGCTGATTTGCCCATTAGCAAGTCAGCATATTAACCCATCAGCACATTACTCCCGTCTCCCAACTCCCGATCCCCATCCCGATTTTCGCGGCATTCGTCCAAATTGTTAATGAAACTGGGGAAAACCTGTGCAAAAACAGTCTCTTACGCCTATTCCGGTTGTTACCTTTGCGCGTCGCACTCCTTTGGAGGCGAAATAAAAACAAGATCTTGTGGAAACAGAAGTACTTAATTTCATAGAAAACGGGACAACCAACATGACTTTCACGAACCTGCTTACGTCACTGGAAGGCGGAATCTTTACGGTTACAATTAACCGTCCGGATAAGCTCAATGCGCTGAACCAGCAAACGCTGAAAGAAATTCGCGAAGCGTTCTGTTACGTTCTCGATAACGAGGAAATCAAAGGAGTAATCGTAACCGGAGCGGGACCGAAATCGTTTGTTGCGGGTGCCGATATTTCGGAGTTTGCCAACCTGAGTTCGGCAGACGGACTTCGTTTCGCACAGAACGGGCAGGATATTTTCAAGATGATAGAACTGTGTCCGAAGCCGGTAATTGCTGCCGTAAACGGATTTGCTCTCGGTGGCGGATGTGAACTTGCAATGGCTTGTCACATGCGCATCGCTTCTGAGAATGCAAAGTTCGGCCAGCCGGAAGTAAGTCTCGGTTTGATCCCGGGATACGGCGGAACGCAACGCCTTACGATGCACATCGGCCGTGGTCGCGCAACCGAACTTCTGATGACAGGGGATATTGTAAATGCTGCCGATGCATACCGCGTTGGTCTTTGCAATTACCTGGTGAAGCCGGAAGAACTGATCCCGAAATGCACAGAGATCCTGAACCGCATCATCAGTAAGGCACCATTTGCAGTAGCAGAAATTGTGAAGTGCGTTGACGCACACTATAAAGACGGAGTGGACGGTTACAAATACGAAGTAGATTCATTCGGCCGCTGCTGCGGAACGGAAGATTTCAAAGAAGGCGCGACGGCGTTCATGGAGAAGCGAAAGCCGAAGTTTGAAGGCAAATAATTCAAAAATTCAACGATTCAGATATTGAAAAATTCCGTTGTTGCTCATTGCTGACAAACACAGAATATCTGAATCTTAAATTTTTGAATCTTTCAATAGTCACAACAAAAAAATCCCGGCATTTCTACCGGGATTTTTCTTGACATATCAACCGACTTAGTCTTCCTTATAGAAAGTTTTCTCGTCGTCTTTGTTGTAGAAGAAAGAAAGCTCCATGTATTTCTTCACGAAAGTCTTCAACTCCTCGCTTGTCGTAAATTCTTCGGTAATATTATCCGTTACCGCTTTGAACTTGATACGGTCTTCGCTTTTCTTCTCCATGCGGTACAGGTAGTAGCTGCGATCAGACTCATAATCCTGCTCGTACACGTTCATGAATGGCGATCCGCCTACATCCGTCAACCAGCCAATGTAAATTGTTGGTTCACTTTCACTGTCTTCCGTGCTTTTTTTCTCGATACGGTACTGGTTACCGTCCATCTGGCATTTCCAGGTGTAACTGTCTTCACCTTTTTCTTCCCACTTGCCAACAAGGTCTTTGTCTGGCTTCGACTTGTCAGCCGGGTCAAGAGGAATTTTTGATTCATACGGGCAGCCCATAAACATGAGACTGAGTGCTCCAAAAAGGGCTACAAATTTCGCCGATTTCATAACGTTGTTGGTTTAAGTTTTTAGTTGGTTACAAATATAACTTTTTGCATTTCCGTGCCCACTGCGCATTATCATTTTTTAGCTGTGTGAACTGGGTTTGCAATCAGCCGCGAAAGCAAAACAAAAACGAAGCCAAAATTGCATTTGCAATATAAAATCACGTGGCGTCATCACCGGAAATGACCACTCAAATTTTTTGAATTTCACTCATCAGGGCAATACGCCTTTTGTAGTATTCTGAATCTTTCCTGCCCGCTCCTGCAAACTGCTTCACGGTTTGCAGGAGCAGGAAAGCGGGTGTTCGCCGATATCTGCGGGATTTATCCAGCGGTTGTCACTATCAACTTTGGAGCTGTAGCGAGAGCCGCATCATTGTTAACGCCCGAGGGTGCATAAATAATCATAAAGCCATCCCTGCAAGCCTCATTTTCATGGAATTTCGTAAGAATATACTGCCCGTTGATGACAGGTGTCATCCGGAGCACTTCGACTTCGCTCATCACAAGCACCGCCGAGGGTATTCAGACATAGGGAATGAGTTCAATCAAGAAGTTAGCAGGACAAACAGCTGTCTACGGGGTAAGCACCATCGTCGGGCGACTGATCAATTTTGCGCTGGTTCCTCTGTTCTCTTACATTTTCGGGCAGCCCCAGGATCTCGGGTTGAATACCGAGTTCTACGCATACATCGCTTTCCTGAACGTGGTGTTTACTTATGGAATGGAGACTGCACTCTTCAATTTTCTCACGAATGAGAAAGACAAGAATATGGTGTATGCAACTGCGCTTCGCACTATGCTCATCAGCACCATTGCGCTTACCATCCCGTTCATCATTCTCGCGCAGCCATTCGCAAATCTCATGCGCTATCCCGATCATCCGGAGTTTGTGATCTGGGCAATTTTCATTGTCGCAACCGATGCGCTGATGGCTCTGCCGTTTGCGAAACTCAGAGAAGAAAATCGCGCGAAACGTTTTGCCGCCATCAAGATACTCTACATACTGGTGAATGTTCTTGTCACTTTCTTCTTTGTAGGATTATGCAAATTCTACTACGAGAAGGATCCAACCTCCGTCTTCGGTTCCATGTACAGCCCGAAAGTGGGAATCGGTTATGCATTCGTTGCAAACCTCACCGCGAGCTCCGTGTGCCTGTTGCTCCTCCTGAAAGATTATGCCAAAATCAGCTATGGTTTCGATCGCAGGCTGCTCAAACGAATGCTGGTGTACGCTTTGCCCCTGCTCATCGTGGGCCTCGCCGGTATGATCAACGAAGTGCTGGACAAGCCTCTGCTGAAATACTTACTGCCTCCCGGAATCGGCGAAGAAAAAGTGGGAATTTACGGCACCTGTTATAAGATTGCCATCCTCATGACCATCTTCTGGCAGGCATTCCGTTATGCTGCCGAACCATTTTTCTTCTCGCGAAACAAAGAAGATACATCGCGTGAAATCTATGCAACCGTGATGACCTACTTCATTGTGTTCTGCCTCGCAATTTTCCTGGGCACCACTATGAATCTCTCATGGATTCAATACATGATCGGCCCCGAATACCGCACCGGGCTGGCTGTGGTTCCTATTCTGCTGCTGGCAAACATGTGCCTGGGAATCTACTTCAACCTCTCCATCTGGTTCAAGTTAACCGGCCGCACAAGCTTCGGAATGTGGCTTACGATCATCGGAGCGATCATTACACTCGTCCTCAATTTCCTGTGGATTCCATCTACCGGATATTTCGGCGGTTACATGGGCTCTGCATGGGCAACATTAATTTGCTACGCACTCATGATGGTGATGTCGTACTTCATCGGACAGAAATATTTTCCGGTTCCGTATAATGTTACAAAAGCACTTGGCTATACTGCGCTGGGCCTCGGCCTGTATTTCGCCGGACATTATACCGACACCGGCAACTGGGCAGCTGATCTCGTGTTCCGGAATCTGATTTTTGTATTATTTGTGATAATTGTTTTGCTCGTAGAGAAACCATTTAAATTCATCAAGAGTAGGCAGTTGGGCAGTAAGCAGTAGGCAGTAATAATGTTATTATACTGCCTACTGCCCAACTGCTTACTGCCTACTGTTTAGTAACTTCGTAGGATGCTTCCAGTCAGGGTAATTAACAAATCAAAACACGCATTGCCGGAATATGCGACCGCACTTTCCGCAGGATTAGATCTGCGCGCAAATCTCGATGCACCTGTTGTGCTGAAGTCTTTGGAGCGTGCCATGATTCCTACCGGATTGTTCATTGAATTGCCCGAAGGTTACGAAGCACAGGTCCGTCCTCGAAGCGGATTGGCGGCGAAACACGGAGTCACTGTTCTGAACAGTCCCGGAACAATTGACGCGGACTATCGCGGAGAAATAAAAGTGATCGCAGTGAATTTGTCTGCCGATGATTTCACAATCGAAAACGGTGAGCGCGTTGCACAGCTGGTTGTTGCGAAGCATGAGCAGGTGAAATGGGAAGAGACGGCAGAATTGAATGATACTGTGCGAGGCAGTGGTGGCTTCGGACATACTGGTACAAAATGAAAAACAAAAAAGGCAATAGGGCATTAAGGCATCTGGGCATTAAGGGGGTTGGGCTAAGCCTGAGTGCCCCAATGCCCCATTGCCCCAATGCCTTAACCGCGAAATACTTTTTATGAAGATCATCATTCCAATGGCAGGCATGGGCAAACGGATGCGCCCGCACACTCTTACAGTTCCTAAACCATTACTGCCTGTTGCAGGAAAAGCAATCGTGCAGAAACTTGCGGAAGATATCACCCGTGTGTGTAACGAGCAGCCCGATGAAATTGCATTTATCATCGGACCCACGTTCGGGAAAGAAGTGGAAAAAATGCTGATTGAAGTAGCGGCCAACCTCCATGCGAAAGGAAGAATCTTCTACCAGGAAGAAGCACTGGGTACGGCTCACGCAATCATGTGCGCGAAAGAATGCCTCGAAGGAAAAGTGGTGGTCGCATTTGCAGATACACTCTTCAAGGCCGATTTCAAAATGGACACGGAGCAGGAAGGAATCATCTGGGTACAGAAGATTGATGATCCACGTGCCTTCGGTGTGGTGAAAGTAAACGCAGAAGGATTCATTACTGATTTCGTAGAAAAGCCGCAGGAATTTGTAAGTGATCTTGCCATCATCGGGATTTATTATTTCCGCGATGGGGCGAATCTCCGTAAGGAACTGCAGTACCTGCTCGACAACAACATCCGCGATAAAGGCGAATACCAGCTCACGAATGCGCTCGAGAACATGAAGAGCAAAGGCGTGAAATTTGCGCCGGGAAAAGTAACCGAGTGGCTCGATTGCGGAAACAAAGACGCAACGGTTTACACCAACCGGCGTGTGCTTGAATTCATGAAAGGCGACAAGTCGTTACGCGCTGCGGGTGTGAAGATTGAAAACAGTACGGTCATCGAGCCCTGTTATTTTGGCCAGAATGTAGTAGTAACCAATTCCGTTGTCGGTCCGTATGTTTCTTTGGGAGACAATACGAAAGTTACCGGAAGCGTTATTTCCGACAGCATCGTTCAGAAACACACAATCATCACCCACAAAGTGCTCAACGGATCCATGATCGGCAGTAATGCTGAAGTGACCGGCAGGCCCGCCGATCTGAGTGTCGGCGATTACAACATCATTAAAGATTAACCCCAAATGAAGAAATCCATTCAGTTAGTTGCTGTTGCCGTTCTTGCGATTGTACTGGTGTACTCCTGCAAGACACAGGAGGTGGTAACGACCACGACAACGGATCCTGAACAAGGTTCTGATTACGTGCCGAACACCCAACAGCGGAATGATCCTATCACCGAAAAGAAAGCGATAGAAGAAGCAACCTTCATGGATGGCTGCATCTATAAGATGATCGACAACAAGCGTGCGGCGCTCGGTCAGTTCCAGGAAGTACTGAACATGAACCCGGAGAATGCTGCTGCGAATTACGAAGTCGCAGGGCTGTACAATGATCTCGGCCAGCCCGATCGTGCTCTGAAATATGCTGCCGAAGCGGTGCGCCTGCAACCCGATAATGTATGGTATAAAGTGCGCTACGCAGAAATTCTCCAGGCAACACATCGCGATGGAGAGGCAATTGCTATTTACCAGGACCTTATTAAGGCTGAACCGGAGAATCTTGATTACCGGTACCGGCTGGCAGATTGCCAGGCGAAAGCAGAAAAATATGACGAGGCCCTTTCTACCTATAGTGAAATCGAAAAGATGGATGGCAACTCCGACACACTCGCGCGGTGCCGTATCCG
>Ga0255338_1001780_pt1 | contig 37259 bp, 31 predicted proteins | sample MeOH1_35cm_T4_19_FD_203715 | JGI IMG/M metagenome (GOLD analysis project Ga0255338, IMG submission 203715) | Sandy soil microbial communities from University of British Columbia, Vancouver, Canada - MeOH1_35cm_T4_195 | ecosystem: Engineered > Artificial ecosystem > Sand microcosm > Unclassified ...
CGCTTCGAGTTCTGCCCGTTGCTCCGGCGACAGGAGCAGCGGCGGTTTGGGGCAGCGCGGTTTCATAATGCAAGCGAATCACCTTCCCACCGCGCTGTCACATCAATTCCCGATCAGGACACTAGCGGCGTCGTGATCACTGTCGTTCTCATCAACGCTCCCAAGGTGTACGAGGGGGTGGGCTCCGGAAAAGCACCGCAAACCGATGGGACGAGTTCGAGATACTGCTCGCGGTGTACGCAAAACTTGCCAGTTATTCCCGTGTACCCGTTACTGGTACAACCGGCAAGCGATGTTCAGGAATGGGATCGGCCGCAATTGAACGCAAATGGACGTCAAATGAGGGTAAGGATGGCTTTGCGGTGACGGCGCCGAGTTCCCGTCTTCGGGGACGGTGCTTCTAATAGATCGACTGCGCAACTCAATGCCAGTTAGTTTCGTGCACCAGTTAAGAGCACAAATTCGGATTCACCCGCAGAAGTGCGGTGATGGTAATTCGTATTGCGCCGACGTCCGAATGCGGAACTGGGATAGCTGGCGCGTCGCGAGCGCGGGAGCCATCCCGTACTTCACACCGCGATACCAATCGGACCACGGCTACCTTCTTTAGGTCCGAGGTTATTCGACCAATACTCGATTCCTCGATCGGGCAGACAAGAAGCAGATGCCGGCCTGGATTTTGCTCCAAGCCGGCCTCTCGTAGCAAGAGTTGGTCGTGGAATTGGGCCGGGAGTTAATCGTTCGCGAGGGTGTAGAAACTGCGAGGCTGGCTATTCGACCGCTTGAACGCCGATACGTGTCCGTCCCACCAGAGAACGTTGCACGTATCGCTATGGCGGTAATACTCGCCCCACTGCGCCGGCCACTGCGTGATGGCAATGGTCTGTCCGGATGCCGCGGTCAACAGATCGCCGTTGTCATCCAGGCGCGTCTCGTAAGAGTCGTGACAGAATATCGTTCCCGCGGGATTCAGGAATTCCGAGTCCTGGCTGTTTTCAACGTACTTGTTAAGACCGTACGAGGCATTTAAACCGGCCAGGCCGCCGGTGCCAATGGCCTTAATCCCCGAAGTCGGACAATTCCAAATGGCCTGGTTCTTGGTGTACGGCTCGTAGAACTGGCCCCAGTAGGTGTTGCTCGCGTTGTAGGGGAGGCCCCATACTGAGCCATTCACGTACCAGGGAGTCGTTTCGTCGTAGTCATTCAGATACATCTTTACCGCAAGTCCAATCTGTTTGAGATTGGACTTGCAGCTGGTGCCACGCGCAGCCTCTCGTGCCCGCGCAAAGACAGGGAAGAGGATCGCGGCGAGGATGGCGATGATTGCTATGACTACGAGCAACTCAATGAGAGTGAAGCCTCCGCGGCCGCCACGCCCCGATTTAGTACGATGGAGATTCATGGTTGAAGTTCTTTCTCGACGTCGGATCACTTAATCCTTGCCGGACTCCGGCTGGTACGCCTTGTCGGAGGGAGGTGCGGCGACCACGATGGGACGGCCTTTGGCATCAGCCTGAATGTTGGCTTCCTGCGCCTGGAGCCTGGCTGCGTCTTTGTAGTACGCGTTCGTGTGGAACTTCGGGTTCAACTTGTACCAGAACCCAACCAGCAATAATACTGCGAACGCGGCGCCGATTGCCGTTACCTGGCGGCGGGACAGATTGAGCTGTTCCATTTAGGTAAGTCTCCGTCAGGGCAGTCTGCTGGGATCGAAGCACTTGCCGGGGCCGGCGTCCGGAGGGGGGCAACCGGACGCGCAGTCTGACCAGGCGATCATCCAGGGTGCCACGTTATTGGCGTTCCGGGTAAGGAACCTGGACCAGTCGAGCGTCTTGACATGTCCATCGGCAAATGCGACGTTCACGCGTCCGGCGTGGCGGAGGGCGCATTCTTTGGAGTAGTTGCTGATCTGGTTCGCATCGCAATTCAGGTTCAGGTCCAACTCCTCGAGCAACCCCGGCCAATCGTTCGTGCCCGCCCGCACCTGAGTGTCGCCAGCGTCAAACACCACGAACACGTCCGCGGGCTCCTGGATCTCCGCGAGTGTGCGAGCTGGGGTTCCCTGGTCGCGTGTCAGACCGGAATAGTTGTAGCCGTAGTTACCGTCGTTACCCCAGTTGGCAGCCGTCAATTCCGTGGTGGTGTCCGGACTGGTGGGGCAGTCAAAAACGCCTACGTTCTTAACGTATGGGCCGTAGAACCAGGGCCAATTGTCCCAACCATCAATGGACGTGTTCGGACCGAATCCATTCATGGCGGGCACGTTCATGCCGGCGCCTTTGTGGAAGTTTTCGTCGTAGTCCTGGAGATACATGTTCAGCGCCGTGCCGATCTGGCGCATGTTGGAGGTGCAGGCGGTCTTCCGGGCAGCGTCCCGGGCCTGGGCAAAAACGGGGAAAAGGATCGCGGCGAGGATGGCGATGATCGCGATTACGACGAGCAGTTCGATGAGCGTAAACGCGCGTCGGCTTCGTTGGCTTGGGGTGGGAAAACCCATCTTGTCTCCTTTGGCTGCCTCACGACACTCGGCCCTTCAGGGGTAGGTCGTGCATGACAAGTCCGGGGAGACTTTGCCTGACGTAGCTGAAATTCAGCTTAAGCGGGGCTTATCGCCGCGTTAAAGTTGGTCTGGCAGCGCGGCATAGGTCAGCAACTCGGAGTGCGCTGTGGGGAGACGCCGCAACGTTGGCGTACGGGAGCGCGAGGGAATTCGCGCATCCGGCCGGGGCCTCCACGAGGTGGCCCCGGCCGGACGCGTGGGACTGGAAGGGGTTAGCGGTAGTTCAAGAACTGGAGGTCGACCGGAAGGTCGGCGCCTTTCAGCAATTGGATCACGCCCTGCAGGTCGTCCCGGGATTTAGAGGTGACCCGCACCTGATCGCCCTGGATCTGCGTGGTCACCTTCTTCCCGCTGTCCTTGATGAGCTTGACCACTTTTCGCGCCGTGTCGGAATCCAGGCCCTGTTTGAGCTTGATGTCCTGGCGCGCCGTGCCCTTGGAGGCGGGCTCGATCTTTCCGAGTTCCAGCGCTTTGAGGGATAGACCACGCTTTGACATCTTCGCCTGGAGGATGTCTACCAATTGCTTCAGGCGGAACTCATCGTCCGAGTGCACCTTCATCACCTCGCCTTCGAGCTGGATGTCCGAGATGGTGTTCTTGAAATCGAAGCGCCCTGTGACCTCGCGCAAGGTCTGGTCGATTGCGTTCTTCAACTCCTGAGTGTCTACCTTCGACACGATGTCGAACGAGCTCTCACTGGCCATAGATTCCCTCCTTGCTGGGCGCCGAGCTGCTGTGCTCGCCGCCTCAAAAGCTGGGGCCGGCGATCACCCGTTCAGCCGCCGACCTGAATAGAACGATACCACCACTCCCCGAGCGTGTCACGATGACGCGTACCGGCGGCACGCCGTTCTCTAGGGTGTTGACGAAGGATGCCCAGCGGTGGATTCATGGTGGGGCCTCTCCCGCATGCAGTCTGCGCGCATGATTCGGGACCTGATGTCTCTCCAGCACTTCACTTATTCGCTCCCCCTCTTTGCGGCCGCGGCGCTGGCGGGCTACCTGGCGTCCCTCTCGTGGAACCAGGATGGGGTGCTGGGGAAGCGGACTTTCGGCTGGCTCATGGTGTCCGTGCTGGTATGGACCGCCACTGCGGGCGTAGAGAAGCTGGTGGTGGGCGTGCCGGCCAAGACGATTTGTGCGCAGGTTCAGTACCTGGGTATCTGCTCCACGCCTCCACTCTGGCTGCTCACCGCGCTCCGTTTCAGTCGCACGGAAGGCTGGTATCGGCCGGAGACGGTGTGGGGGCTCTGGGTCATACCCATTATCACGGTGCTGCTGGCCGCCACCAACACCGCGCACCATACGGTGTGGACCGAAGTCGTGCTGGGGACCGGCGATCTGGCGGGGATGGGCATCTACCATCACGGCCCCTGGTTCTGGGTGGCCACCTCTTACAGCTACCTCCTCGTCTTTGCCGGCATGCTCTTACTGTGGCGCTCGGTATTGCTCTTGCCACAGGTGTTCCGGAGGCAGAGCATGGTCCTGCTGCTTGCTGCCGGCCTCCCCGGACTGGCGAACGTAGCGTACCTGACCGGCCTTACGCCCCTCCCCGGCCTCGACCTCACCCCGTTCGCCTTTAGCGTTTCGGGCCTCGGGCTGGCCTGGAGCGTGCTGCGCTTACGACTGCTTGACCTACGGCCGGTAGCTCGGGAAACGTTGGTAGAGCACCTGCGGGAGGGAGTGGTGGTGGTGGATCCCGAAGGAAGAGTGGTGGACGTGAACCCGGCCGCCCGGAGATTGCTGCCCCGTCAGGGCGGCGAGGCCATTGGACAAGCGCTGCAGGTGGCGTTTCCGCAGCTGGCGTTCTGCCTGGAAGCGGGCAACGCAGGTGAAGGGAAGCGCGAAGTAGTGGCGTGGCAAGAGCTGGGGCGGGTGTTCGAAGTGACGATCGTGCCCATTTACGAGGGGTGGGAGCGCATTGGCGGCCGCTTGCTGGTGCTGCGCGACGTGACCGATCAACTGCAATTGGACGCGAGCCGCCGGGAAGCGAACGAACGCCTCCAGGACCAGCTCACGGAGATCCGCCTACTCCAGTCGGAACTTCACGAGCGAGCGGTGCGGGACGGGCTGACGGGCCTCTACAACCGCCGTTACCTGGAGGAGTTGCTTGCCCGCTTATTGACGCAGACCGAACCGGCCGAGGACCTGGCGGTGGTGATGCTCGATATCGACGCATTCAAGCAGTTGAACGATACTTACGGGCATGCCACCGGCGATCAGGTACTGCAGCGACTCTCGGAGGTGCTCCGCGAGGGCGCCGGTATTCATGAACACGCCTGTCGCTATGGGGGCGAGGAGTTCGTGGTGGTACTCGTGGGAAGCACCGCGGACAGTGCCATCGAACGAGCCGAACAGTGGCGGCGTGAGTTCCAGCGGCAGGCTCAACCAGCTGCTACCCTCTCGGCCGGCGTGAGTGTCTTCCCCGGAGACGCAAGGGACGTGGATACCCTACTGCGTGCCGCGGACAGCGCGTTATATGCAGCCAAAGAAGGCGGTCGCAACCGGGTGTGCCGGGCGACAGGGACCGCGGATGGGCGGCTCGGGAGTCGGGAGGAAGATCATGCGATACATCAATGACATCTACTGCGCTGCCCCGGGGGACGTGTGGGACAACCGCCGGCTGCTGGCGGAGTTCGAGCGCATCCTCGAAGCCAAGGGCTTACCCGACGAAGAGCACGTGAAGCTCCGCGACTTCGTCCGCTTCCAACTCGTGGGGGAGCGGTCGCGACGCTCGCTGCTGCATGACTGGACCGAGATGAGCGACTTCCGCTCCCGGGCCGCCGCGTTCGAGGAAGCCGCGGAGCGCTCGCTGGAAGCGCTGGCCGCACAGATCGCGCCCGCCTTCGAGGCAGACGGCTCCCCGTTCGACGCAGTGATCACGACGACGGCGACCGGGAACCTCATGCCGGGGCTCAGTTACCGCATCGCCAATCGCCTTCCGGGAATCATCCGGCCGGACAGCATGATGATCGATCTCGGAAACGTCGGCTGCACCGGCAGCATCAAGGCGCTGAACCTGGCAAACTCGCTCGACGCCGGTTTCCGGAATATCTTGATCGTGGCCGTCGAGGTGCCGAGCACGCTGGTTGATACCCAGGGAACGGCGCTGGACCTGTGGCAAGGCAACTGCACGTTCGGCGACGGCGCCGCCGCACTGCGGATAACCGACGATCCGGAGCGGGGCAGCACGGCCCTGAGCCTGGAAGAGCTGCGCTACTGGCAGCGCTCGGACTCCGGACTGGACCTGATCCGCTGGGCCTACCGGGACTACTACGCCTTTGCGCTAGCCGAGCAGAAGACCTTCGACCGCGACGTGCGAGACTTCGTCCACAGCGCGCTCAGTGAGACCGAGGCGGGCTGGCGGGACGAGCCGCGCTGGGCGATCCATCCGGCGGGGCTGCTCATCCTGATGAAGGTCGCGCGCAAGCTGGGCATCCCCGGGGAGGCGATCCAGCCGTCCGCGGCGCACTACCGCGAGTACTCCAACATGAGCAGCGCCAGCATCCTACACGTGCTGAAAGACGTGGTCGCCAACACGGCTCCCGGTGAAGCGGTGAATCTGCTTACGATGGGCGCGGGCTTTAACGTGCTTTACGGACGCGTGCGCCGACAGCGGTAAGCGCGAGCAAGCGCGTTTTTGGCACAGGGGCCGGGAGCGAGGAGTCGGGGTAGGTGTGGCTGGAGGCTGCGAGGGCTACTTGCAGGTTGTCTCCTTACGACTGACGTACGATGCGCTGCACTCCTGAATGGCCGACGAGTAGGAGTAAGATTAGGAGTAAGACCCTGCGGGGCGGACAACACCTGAACGCTCGAACCACTAACACGCCGTATCCTCATGCAATCCACTGAAATACTTGAAACGATGAAAGCTTACTTCGCCGGCAAGCAGCCGGTTGAAGTGATGGACAACTTCCCGCAGCAGTCGCCGCGTGCCCTTCTCCAGGAAAGCCTGGATGTCGTCGACTTCGTGGTCTACCTGGAAGAAGAGCTGGGGCGCGACATCGACATCAACCAGCTTGGCGAAGCACTGTTGAACAAGAACTTCGGCGAGCTGTCTGCCGAGGTGGCCCGGATTCTGACTGAAGAGTGATGCCGGTACGCCGCGGGTTGCGGGGCGCGGTAATGGCGGATCAGCCAACCACCGCGGGGAAATACTCCGGAAACTCGAATGATGACGAGGGCTCAAATTCCGTAGAAGAAGTTAATCCGAAACTGTGACGCGCGTCCCTGGATCGCTATCCCAATCACCTTGCGGCATGGGGGCGAGGAATAGCAGGCACCATGATCAGTATCAAGGGGAACAGAGCGCGCCTCTGTGACGGGATCACGCGCCGCGACTTTGTCCGCGTAGGCGGCCTGGGCGCCCTGGGTCTGGGGCTACCGCAACTCTTGCAGGCCGAGGCGCGGGCCGCCGAACTGGCGAAGAAGCCGGGCAAATCCGGTAAGAGCCCCAAGAACTGCATCCTGTTCTTCCTGATGGGCGGGCAGTCCCAGCTCGACATGTGGGACATGAAGCCGGACGCGCCGGAGCAGATCCGCGGCGAGTTCAAGCCGATCTCCACGAACGTCCCCGGCATCCAGATCTGCGAGCACCTGCCGCTGCTCGCCAAGCGGGCGGACAAGTTCGCGATCATCCGCTCGATGACGCACCACGTCAAGAACCACGCGCCGGCGGGTTACTACGCGCTTACCGGCAACGCGCCCAAGCGGGACGTCAATAACTTCGGGCTCAACTTCGACGACTATCCGGCGCTGGGCTCCGTGGTTTCTCTGATGAGCCCCACCCGGAAACCGGTGCCGTCATACGTGCAGCTTTCGCCCTCGCTGGTGGGCGACACCGGCATCCCGATGCCTGGCTTCCATGCCGCGATCCTGGGTCCGCAGTACGACCCACTGCGAGTGGTCACAGACCCGAACGATCCGCAGTTCCAGGTGGAAGAACTTTCGCTGCCCTCCGGAGTTGGCGACGACCGCCTGACCGCGCGGCGCTCGTTGCTCCAGATCGTGGAGAATGAGTTTCCACTGCTGCAAGAGGCGCCGGGCATCGACAAGATGAGCCAGTTCTACCAGCGGGCGTTCAACCTGGTCACCTCGCCGGAAGCGCGGAAGGCGTTCGACATCGGCCAGGAAAGCCCCAAGCTCCGCGAGCGGTACGGTCGCAACCTGTACGCGCAGCAGTGCCTGCTGGCGCGCCGTCTGGTGGAATCAGGCGTCCGCCTCGTCACCATCGTCTGGGGCGGCGCTATCAATATGCCGGCAGACTTCTGGGACACCCACCAGGGGAACTTCTCCAAGCAGAAAGACAAGCTGCTCCCGATTTTCGACCAGTGCTACTCCGCGCTGCTGGATGACCTGGAGCAGCGCGGCATCCTCGACGACACGCTGGTGGTGGCGATGGGAGAGTTCGGCCGTACGCCGCGCGTGGGCCAGATCACCGCAAACGGCGGGACGGATGCCACCGGCCGCGATCACTGGCCATTCTGCTACAGCATCACCATGGCGGGGGCGGGCATTCGCGGCGGTCAGGCCATCGGCAAGAGCGACGAGACTACCTACACGTACGAAGAGCGCCCCGTAACGCCGGAAGACTTCGCGGCGACGGTGTATCACGCGATGGGGATCAACCCGCGGGCGGAGGTGCACGATCAGTTGAAGCGCCCGATTCCGATTGTGCGGAACGGTGAGCCCGTGTATGAACTGTGGGGCAGTACCGGCAAGGCGTAACCCCGCGTGTGAAGAAGTGCGGATAGCGGAAGACAACAGGCGGTCGCTCCGAGAATCGCGCTTCCGGGGAGCTTTGGAGTGGGATTCGTCATGCGTTTGTCAGGCTTCATCGTCGCGGTCGCAGTGGCCGTTCCCTGCCAGGCGAGCGCCGCCCTGGCCTCGGCCACCAGCCCGGGAATCAAATCGATTTCGGTGCTGCCGGCTTCAGTCAAGCTAATGGGGGGACGGGCGCGGCAGGGGCTGGTAATTACCGGCACCTACACTAACGGAAGCTTGAAGGACCTCACGGCGCTTGCCAGGTGCACGGTTGCCAGCCCGGGAACGGTAACGGTCCGGATCGAACGAGGCCAGCCGATCTTGCGGCCGTTGAACGATGGCACGTCGCAGGTCACCGTATCCGTGCCCGGCGCCTCAGCGCAGTCGATTACCGTGACCGTGGACAGGGCGGCGGAGATCCCCCCCGTCTCATTCAGGGACGAAGTGGTGCCCGCGTTGACCAAGCTGGGCTGCAGCGCCGGCACCTGCCACGGCACGCCGACCGGCAAGGGCGGCTTCCGGCTAAGCCTCCAGGGCTATGCTCCGGACCTCGACTACAACGCCCTGGTGCGGGAAGCTGGGGGCCGGCGCGTGACGCCCACCGATCCCGGTCGAAGTTTGGTGCTGCTCAAGCCGCTGGTGCAGATGGCCCACGCGGGCGGTAAGCGCCTGTCGACCGAAATGCCGGAATACGGCATCCTGACGCGCTGGATCGCGGAGGGCGCGAAAGAGGACCCCGAGGATGCGCCGCGCCTGACGAAGGTGGAAATTCTCCCCGGTGCACGGATGCTGATGGCGCCCCACGCGAAGCAGCGCGTGGTGGTGATGGGCTACTTCTCCGACGGCACCGCCCGCGACGTGACTCACCTGACGAAGCTCAGCACGAGCAACGAGGACCTTGCTACGATTACGCGCGAGGGACTGGTGGAAGCGGAGGCTCGCGGAGACATCGCGGTGCTGGCTCGCTACCAGGCCGCGCTCCAGAGCTTGCGGCTCACGTTTCTGGAAGACGTTCCAGGTTTCATGTGGAGCAAGCCGCCGGAGAGTAATTTCATTGACCGCCTGGTCTTCGCGCGCCTGAAGCTGTTCGAGATTCCGGTGTCGGGTCTCGCCAGCGACAGCGAGTTCGTGCGGCGCGCTTACCTCGATGCCATCGGCCTGCTTCCTACACCCACCGAGGTGACATCGTTCGTAAAGGACAGGTCGCCCGATAAGCGGACGAGGCTGATTGCCGGCCTTACCCAGCGCCCGGAGTTCGCCGACCACTGGTCGATCAAGTGGGCGGACGTACTCCGGATCGCGGATGAGACGATGGGGGAGGCGGGCGCGCGGGCGTACCACCAGTGGCTGCGAGACAGCCTCGCGCAGGACAAACCGTTCAGCGATCTGGTTCGCGAACTCCTCACTGCGTCCGGCTCGACCGAGAAGAACCCCGCCGCCAACTATTACCGCGCACCGCGCAACTCGGAAGGCATGGTGCCGCCGGAGGCGCTCTCCGAGTCCACCGCCCAGCTATTCCTCGGCGTCCGGATGACTTGTGCCCGCTGCCACAACCATCCGTTCGAGCGGTGGACCCAGGACGAGTACTACGAACTGGCCGCGTTCTTCGGGCAGGTGTGCCGGGACACGCGAAAGGGCGTAGAAACGGTCTACCTGGACGACGCCGGAGAAGTGACGCACCTCCGCACGGGCAAGGTGATGACGCCGAAGCTGCTGGGCGCCGATTTCGTGGAGCCGGTGAAAGGGCAAGATCGCCGGGTAGCGCTGGCCGACTGGATGGTGCGGAAGGACAACCCCTTCTTCTCCAAGGCGATTGCCAACCGGGTCTGGGCGCACCTGCTCGGCCGCGGCATCGTGGAGCCCGTGGACGACTTTCGCGATTCCAACCCCGCTGTAAACGAGGCGCTCATCGAAGCGCTGGGGAGGGAGTTTGCGGAGCACGGCTTCAGCCTCAAACACCTGGTGCGCACGATCATGAACTCCCGCACCTACCAGCTAACTGCCCATCCGGAGCCGCTGAACAAGGACGACTTCAGCTACTTCTCCCACGCACAGCCGCGAATAATGACGGCGGAACAACTCGCGGATGCCATTGCCGCGGTAACCGGGGTGCCGGACGAGTACGAAGGCTATCCCATGGGGACCCGCGCGGCGCAGTTGCGGGGCACGACGGTGAAGAGCGGGTTTCTGAAGACGTTCGGTCGCCCGGAGCGCAACCTGAACTGCGAATGCGAGCGAGAGAAAGATCCCACACTCTTTCAAGCGCTCAAGCTGATTACGGACCGAGACATCGACAGGAAACTGAAGGACGAGTCCGGCCGGATGGCGCAGTTAGCGGCTTCGAGCAAGTCAAATGCCGAGGTGCTGGCCGAGATGTACCTCTCAGCGTTCGCGCGTCAGCCCACGGGAAAGGAGCAGCAGGAGTGGATTGCCTACTTCTCGCGGGTCGGCGACCGGCGTAAATCGATGGAAGACCTCGGCTGGGTGTTGATCAACTCCAAGGAATTCCTGTTCAGGCATTAGTGGTGCATCCAGCAAGTGACGTCCAGGAAAGCCATCACCCCGTATGGGTAGGCTCGCAAATGAACGCGAATGGACGCAAATCAGTCGCTCGGATGCTGCCGTTTCAATGCAGCCTGCAGCCGCTCGACCTCCGCTCGCAGCCGTTCGTTCTCATCGGATTCCAGCCGCAGTTCACGTGCAGCAACTTCTAGCGCACGGCTGGTATCCTGCAGTTCGCGAGTCGTGTCTTTCAGTTCGCGAGCGGTGTCCAGGAGGCGCTCGGCCAGTTCCTGAGGAGTTGGCAGCAATTCGCCTGTCGCCGGGTCGAAGAGGCGGACGGCGTGCTCGGTGGCGCGTAGTTCCAGGCCGAGTAACGGACTGCGAGCGCGCCCGTTTTCCACGGAAATCTCAATCCAGCTCCCTTCCTGAAGTCGATACCTCCGGAATGGTGCTCGCAGGTAGTCACCCAGCGGGTCTACTAGCCACAATTCCCGCACCCCAAGGCGCGCATAGAGATTGCGCCCGGTGTTCTGATCTTCCCGCTTCGTGCTCGAAGAAGTGACCTCGATGACGACGTCCGGGACTTTGCCTTCTTCCCACGTTTTGTAGATCCGCCGCTGACCGGGAGGGCGGCCAAACGCGACCAGGCAATCCGGAGAGACGCACCGGGTGGGGTCTCCCTCTACGTAGTAGAGCAGCAGGTTACCGGAGACATACACTTCTTGCTCCCGGTAGTGTTGGCGGAGCGCTTCGATGAAGTAGACCATCTCATCGCGATGGACGCCCGTCTCCGCCATAGGTTTGCCATCTGACTCCGGGTAATGGACGGGCTCGACTGCTACGCTCATCCCACGCTCATTGCTGGTCTATTGGGCAGGTTACAAGGTGGTACCGAGTCGCGGGGGCTGCCGTCAACCGGCGCTCGCGAGAGTGTTCCGGAGTCAGCGGGCGCTCCGGATCGAAGTAGGTTCACGCAATTGATGCCGCAAGCTGGAAGTTAGATCTAACTCCCGAGTGGATGCTGGCACGGAAAGAGAGTGCTGGAGTAATGGAGTGCTGGAGTATTACTCTCCGGCAGGCTTACTCCATTACGCCAACACTCAAGTTCCCCGTTCTAGATGACGGTTGCTGAGCGAGCTGGCATGCGGCAAGACTGGCTGGTCCTACTTAACCGCTTAGCGCGACAGGAAGTACAGCTCCTGGCCGTCGGCTACTTTTCCCAGGAACAGGAGTTGTCCTCCGGAATAGCGGCGCGTGGAGTTTCTACCGGTGGCTCCCAGGATCGGGAGTGCCGGATCGCCGACGCCGTCGTCCACGTCCCAGAACCCGCCGGCGCGGATCTGGCCTTCGTTGGTGATGAGGATGTCCGTGGTTTGCGTGAGGTCCGTACCGGTGCTCTCGCCGGACACGTCCAGGTAGTCGAAGATGCTGGCGAAGCGGCCGATGTTGGCGATCTTTCGACCTGCGCGGTCGCTGCGCCAGACCGTGCCCTGGAAGAGCGCTCGATCGCCGTTGTCCTGGACCTCGCCGTTGTCGTCGAGGTCCAGAGTGCGGGTGAGGCCGGAGTCGTATTCAAAAAGGATCAGGGTGCCGAGTAGCGTGGCTTGGGCCTGAACGCGGTTAGCTTTCGCGGATAATTGCTGCGGCGTCAGCACCGCCTGCGACGCGAACGACGGACGACGGGGGAGCAGGCTGTGCGCGCCTCCGTGGCGGGCCGCGCTCTGGGCCCACAGGGCTCCGGTGCCGGCACCGCCCGCGGCGAGAGCTAAGGCGACGGCTGTAGTCTTCCAGGGAAACCGTTTCATAGTTCTTCCTTTACCGGGTTGGCTGACAGTGGAATGGCTGGACTCATTGCGGGAAGGCATCGGTGCTGCGACAAGAAGTGCCGCGCGCATGCCACCGGACGAGACCCGGGCGTACCGAATGCGTTCCGTGTAAATTCGCCGCCAGCTTGTGTGTGGTCAGGCTGGGGAAAGGATTTCGAGGAACGCGCCCAATTCGGCCGGCAGCGGGCTGGAGAACATCATGCGCTCGTTGGACGCCGGGTGGGTGAACTCCAGGCGCGCGGCGTGGAGGAATAGGCGTTCCAGCGCCGGCTCTGCGCCTCGACCGAAGAGCTCGTCCCCAACAATAGGATGCCCGAAGTGCGCGGAATGAAGCCTTAGCTGATTGGTGCGGCCGGTGATGGGCACCAACTCCAGGAGCGTGTGCTCGCGATAGCGCCGCCGCACGCGGAAGCGACTTTCGCCCGGCCGGCCGTTCTCCCGGACGCCCCAGCGCGGCCAGGCCTCCGGGTCTGCGCCGATGGGCGCGTGCCATTCGCCCTCATCGGTAGTCACCACCCCGTGTACCAACGCGACGTACTCTTTCGACACCCGCTTCTCCTGGAACTGGACGGTAAGCCGAGAGAGTGCCTGTTGGGTTTTAGCCACCACCATCAGCCCCGAGGTCGCCCGGTCGAGGCGGTGGACAACTCCCGGGCGGATGGGCGGGTCGGCCGCGCCCGCTACGTTGAAGTGGTGGGCCAGCGCATTCGCGAGCGTGCCGGTACGATGCCCGCCCGTGGGATGGACCACCATCCCGGACGGCTTTTCCACTACGATCAGCACGTCGTCCTCGAAGTACACCGTGAGCGGAATCGCTTCGGGCGTCATGGCCGTCGTCTCGTCTAACTCCAGGCGCAGCGATACGGTGGCGCCGGCCGGCACACGATGGCCCGCAGACTGCGCCTTCCCGTCGACCGTTACCTGGAGCTGGTCGAGTGCCTGGCGCAGGCGCATGCGGCTGGTGGTGGGAACATGCGCCGCGAGTAAGTGATCCAGGCGTACTCCGGCCTCGGCTTCCGTGGTGACAAACTCCAACTTCAAATCCTCGCCGCTTTCGTGAGACGCATCGGACGCCGGCTGCGTATTCTCCTGCGGACCCACCTTCACCCCTGCTCTTCCGATTCCTATCCTCAAGGAGTGACCGATGTCCTGCGTCCGTCGCCTGGCTGCCCCGATCCTCGTCGTAACTCTGGCTATCGCGCCACTGCTTCCCGTGGGGTCGGCGGAAATCCAATGGCAGAAAAGTTATGCGGACGCGATGCAGCAGGCGAAGCGCTCGAAGAAGCCGGTGCTGGTTGAGTTCTATGCCGAATGGTGCGGGCCGTGCAAAGCCATGGCGGCCACCACGCTCAAGGACGGCGACGTGGTGAAGCTCTCGCGACGCTTCGTGCCGGTGCGTATTGACGTGGACAGAGCCCAGGAGCTTGCCGAACGATTTGGGGTCGCCAGCATTCCGTATGCCGTGGTGATCGGGTCGGATGGGAAGTTGATCCGAGCCTCGCGCGGCTATCTGGACGCGAAGGGATTCTGCATCTTCCTCAAGCAGAGCCTCCCCGAGTAGCTACGACTGGCGATCGCTGCCCGCCGGGAAAGGACGTCGCCGGGATTCGCCTACCCGGTTTGCTGACACCGCGGACAGTAATAGGTGGACCGCGCATCAAGCCCCTGCCGTCGCATCCGGATCGTCTCTCCGCAAACCCGGCATGGTTCCCCGCTTCGCCCATAGGCCCAGAGTCGATCTCGCTCGCTCAGGCCGAATACCGTGCGGCGCGAGCCCCGGTCCTGGTTGAGGCGCAGGTAGCGGTGGGACTCCGCCACGAGTTGCTCCACCACATTCTCACCCAGTTCTCGCACCTTGGAAAAGGGCGAGACCCGGAGCATGAAGAGCACCTCGGACTTGTAGACGTTCCCCACCCCCGCCATCAGGCGCTGATTCATTAGTGCCACGCCGATCTCCACATCCGGACGGCGTAAGATTCGCTGCTTGGCCTCTTCCGCGTCGAATTCTTCGGTCATTGCGTCCGGGCCAAGCTCCTGCAGATCGGTATGCCGCTGGGCCTGCCACTCCGTGAGCAATTCGACCACGGGCGCGCTGAAGCACGGCGCGATGAACGCTCCGGTATGGATGACTACCTTGGCGTAGCGCTCCGGCTTCTGCCAGGGCTCACCCGGCCGATAGACGTGCCAGGAACCAGTCATCCGGAGGTGCGTATGGAGGATCAGGTCAGGGGCTGGGGGCTGGGGGCTGGGGGTGTGGGGAATGGGACTATCGCCGGACGGGGGGCTGAAGGTGATCAGCAGATGTTTGCCGCGCGCCTCGACGGCGGAGACGACGCGACCGGCGACCGGCGTACGATCGTCGACGACCGATACGCCGGGGACGCTGCTTTCGAAGCGGGTTACGGTGCGGCCGAGCAGCGCTTTGCGCAGCGTGGTGGCGGCGCGGAAGAGGGTATCTCCTTCAGGCATCTTGCCCAGGAGTATACCCGTTATTCGGCCGCATCGATCCTATCCAATACCTGTTCCTGAAATGAAGGCGGCGGATAGAAGCTGACCTCGTCGTTTTCGTCCACTTCATAGGGCAGATTGGTAAAGACCCCGGCTCGATACCAGTAGATACTCTGGCTAATCGACCCGGGTCCCTGTTCATAAAGGCGGGGTGTCAGGTAAAACAGGGCGCCCAGAGAAGTCCGCGCGCTCTGATCGCGTATCGGATGCACGACCATGCCGTGCCGGTGTGGAACAGCAATCAGAATGCCCAGCTCCGGCAAAGGGTCGAAGTACTCGTGCAGCAGCAGGGCATGACTGGCCCCGAAGTAGTTGTCCGGATCCTCGAATTGATCGACGCTGACTCCGTTTGAGAGCGCAATTCGCTCCGAAGTGAGAAGACCTTCGGAGCGCACGTTTCGCAGGCCAAGCTGGAACAAGTCGTGCGAGGGAACGCCCCACTTTGCGACGTGGTTTGGGTGGACGGTGACCACGCTCTCCGGCAGATCGTAGACCAGGACAGAGACGAGATCGTCGGCCACGACCTCGCTTACGGTCGCTTCTAATCCCGACGCATACCCCGCCGGGTGGATACGGACCTTCAGGTACTCTTTGGCCCGGTTGAAGTCGCCGGCCAGGAGCTTCAGAAACTCCGCTGCCTTCGGAGTGCCCAGGAGCAGTGTGTCGAAGTGGCGGTGAACCGTAGACGCCCAACTGTCCCCCGGAAGGCGGTGGCATCGCTGCGCCAGGTTCGCGAGGCCGAGAAGCTGGGGCTCTCCGCTGCCGGTTACGCGCAGCATTCCCTCGCCGGTGTTCAGTTCGAAGTTGAGCCCTCGCGCCACCAGGTCCGAGCGCACGACCTCGACGAAGCGGGGATATTCCTCATCGCCCATGAAGCCGGCCCATTCCGGGGTGCCATTCCGCTTTCCGAACAGCTTTTTGAGAAAACTCATTCCGGCGTCCTCACGTTTGACTGCAGCCTGGCATCATCGGACATTCGTTAGCTGCTAGGCCGGGCTCGTTCCTCTGACCGTGTCCGGACGGTCCGCGAATGTCCCTTCGGCTCCAATGGCTATCCGCCGTGTCTACCGGTCGCATTCAGAAATGCGAGAGAGGCCAGAGACAGCGCCCAATGAATGAATTGCGCACCATTCGTTCCGAGCGCAGCGAGGCATCTCGGCAGCCAATTGCGTGCCGGACTCTGTCCGGCCTTCAGACCCCGTGACGGTTCGCACATGGGCGGCACCTGCCTGCCGGTCAAAGTACAGCCGAGATCCCTCGGTGCCTCGGGATGAAATCTGCGCGAGGTTTGTCGAGGGGCACCATGGCTTACTTCCTCACGGAATGATGAATTTGACCACTGGTGTGCGACCGCACACCAGTTGGTACGATTAGGCGGCTACGAAGCTGCCGTGGAAGCCAGCCGGCACGCGGCGCGGCAGCTTCAGCACCGCGGCCGGCTCACCGGCAATGTCCTGTGCATGGAGGATCAGGAGCTCGCCCCTGTTCGTGGCCGCGCGGTGAACCAGCGCGATGACGTAGCCGTCGCCTTCCGGTGCCGAGCCCGCGCGCGGTACGAAGACCGGCTCACCCGCGGCGTCGCCCGGGTCGAGTGTCCGTTGGGTACGCTTGCCGGTCTTGAGGTCAATGTGGGCGACGGCGTCGGGCGCCAGCGGATTCCGGTTGGAGATGTTTGCCACATACCAGCCATGTCGATAGGGAAGTCCGGCGCGGCGCTCGTCGCAGCGCGGCAATTCGGCATTGAGGTCGTCGATCGGCTCTCGCTTCGCGTGGTTAGTCGGGGCCGCAAGGTCGATCGTCCAGCGCGTCAGCCTGCCTTCGGTGGGACGACCCGGTGAACCGTCAGCATTCGGGAAGAGCGGCGGCTGGGGGAACTCGGTGACCTCGCAATGGAGCTTATCGCCGTCCACCCAGGCGTTCATCGAATGGAAAATGAAGTTGGGCTCGATCTCGAACCAGCGGATCGTATCCACCCGCGCATTCCGTTTCATCACGCCGACGAAGGCACCCTGGTGAGGATCCCACGCTACCGGCGGCAGACCTTTCAGGGCACGCTGGAGGTTGCCCGTGAGCGGTAACACCGGAAAGAGTACGTACTGCCGCGTCACCATGAAGTCATGGATCATGGAGGCAAACGGCGCGGCAAAACGGTCGCGCCGCATGATCCTGCCGCTGTGGTCCGTGACCCCGTAGTCGATGAGGTTGGAGAACGGCTCCGGACCCGCGAAGTACGAGAACCAGACCAGCTCACCGGTCTCAGGGTCCAGCTTCGGGTGAGCGGTGAACTTGCCCCCGGTGTCCATGTATGCACCGCGCTCCAGACCTTCCGGATCGACCTCGAACGGCTCGCTGTGCTCCTGAAGGGCCATCAACTTGCCGGCATGGTAGACCACGTGGGTATTCGCGGAGCCGGCAGGGACGTTGGCAACGGAAGGATCACTCGGGGCGCCCAGGAAGCCGAAGAGCGGACGTCCCGCCTGGTTCTCCGCCTGCCACCTGGGCGTGCGAACCCAGCGGTTGCGGTAGCGAGCGCGGCCTCCTGCTTTGCCCGGCTCCAGGAAGAAGCCATGGATCATGCCGTCGCCGAGGAATCCGTAGTAGGGGCCCTGCGGGTCGAATTGCGGATTGGGTCCGTTGCGGTAATAGGCGCCGGCCAGCGCGTCCGGAATGCAGCCAATGACTTCCAATTCGAAGTCGTCCTCGCTGCGGACCGGTGCCAGCACGCCGGCGAGGTGCGGATGAACGGATTGGGCATCAGGCATGGCGTCCTCCCAGCCTCGGCTCTCGAAGGAAAGGCCGTGTAGTCGTCAGGGGCCGGGGAGGGACTAAGCCTCAGCCCTACCGGAGCGAATGGCTGCCGTTCGCCTTCGCGACTGCGTGCGCGAGTTCCTTCCGGCGGCGAGCTCCACGGGCTGACGGCGTGGCTTTCGGGTTACACGCGATTGCCGATGAAGCCCATCTGCTGGAGAATGATCGCCAGGAGCGCGAGAAGGAAGAACATCACGCCGATCGCCACGGCGCATCCGGGCAGCGCCGTGGCGCCCGAGAACATCGCGATGCCCTGTGCCAATTCCTTCCGCGAACGGATGAACACCACGCCAATGGCAATAAATAGTAGGACCGCAAACCACACCATCAATCTACTCCATCCACTCCGAGTGCGCGGCTGTGGACAATCGTCGGCAGCCGCTATGCCTGCCGGGAAGCACAGGGGCAGAAAGTGGCCGCTGCCTGCCGGCTGCGATCCACTGCTCGAGTATTATGAGCAATACCAATCAGCGGGCAAGCGGCCGCAGTAGCCTCTTGAAAATCATCTCACAAGCGCCGCATATAACCGTGCGGGCCGAACGTGAAGCCCGCCTCGAGTAGCGCCGGACCCAGCACCGATTCCTGTGCCGGACGGCCGTTTACCTCTTTCACAAACACGGCCCGGCGCCCGCCCCGTCCTACTTGGTCCGCCAGCCCTCGCGCCACGACGTCGGCGACTTCTCGCGGGCTGCGGTCCGGCACCTGATCCAGGAACGCGATCAGATTTCGCTCACCTCGCCCCATCCAACCGGCGAGCGCTCCATCCACCAGGATCACCTGCGCACCCGCAGAGCGCGAGGCCCGCCGGCGTGCAGAGGGTTCCGAGTTCAGAGTTCCCCGTTTCGAGCGGGGCGCCGCGAGATCCGGTTCGGCCTCCCCCAACTCGGAACCAGAAGCCTGCAACTCGGAACTCCCCGGCCAGGGCAATGCCGTTCCGTAAGGGTTGGCCGGGTCCGTGGCGGCAAGCACGTGGGCGATGGGCTCCTCCGGTGGCTCCCGGAGGGCGCGCAAACGGTCGAGCGCTACCGGAAGCGCGAACTGCGTGGCGCCCCGGCCGGCGACGAAGTAGCCGCGGCGCACTTTGCCCGCATCTTCCAGGGCCTTGAGTATGGGATAGATGGCGGAGAAGCCGCCTTCCAGACCTTCCGCATGCGCCGCCTCGCGGGTGAGCACCCCGTGGCGCTCCAGCAACTGGCGAGTGCGGGCCGTCAGCCGCTCCGTCTCGCTCTCGCTGCCGAAGAGGAAGCTGCTCACCAGGGACCACCGGCCGCCTACCTCGGGAGGAAAGAGCGCCCGCGTGCGCAGCCCTCGCCCGCCATAACCGGTGAGACGCTTCGTGGTCCTTCGCGGCGCTGTGAACGCCCGCAGCGGCTGGAGTGTATCGTTGGTAACCTCGCCGGACCACACCAGGTCCCAAAGCGCATCGATCACCTCCTGCTGCAGGCCACCGCCGCACGCCTGTAGGATCTGCGCGAAGAAGGAGGCGCCCCGCTGCGCCAGGTAGTCCCGAATGCGGCGATGAAGCGGACCGTCGGGAGCAGCGGGGTGCTGGCGGCGCGCAAGGAGGCCCGCGTGCTCGGTTAGGTAGAGCGCCACACGGCCATCATGCTCGCCAATGGACTCCACTCCAGTCCAGATCACCGCGCCGGAAGCGGTGAGCATGTCCAGGTCGTGCGGGTCGTAGCCCTCGATACGAGCGGGCAGCACCCGTGCCTCCCATTCCGAAGCGGGGATGGCCGCTCCCTGAAGCTGTTCGATTACCTCCACCAGCGCGTCCGGACCGCGGCGGCGTGTGGAAAGGCCCTGCCAGTCCACGTAGAACCGCCCCAGGGTAGCCGGTTCCACCGGCTCGACCTCGTGCCGCAGCCGCGCCAGGGACCGCTGCCGCAACTGGCGCAGCACGCCGTTATCGCACCACTCTTGCCCCGCTGCACCCGGGCGGAACTCACCCTGGATGACCCTTCCGGACGCCTCCATCCCCTGGAGCACCGTCGTCACCGGCGCCACCCCGAGTCCTAGCCGGGCGGCGAGGGTGCCTACGGTGAACGGTCCGTGAGTGCGCGCGTAACGAGCGACGAGATCCCCGAGCGGGGTGCGGACGTGCTCCAGAAAGGCTGCGGGCAGTCCCGGCGGCGGTGGGATGCCCAGTGCGTCCCGGTAGCGTCCCACGTCTTCCACCGCCACGTAGCGCGGCTCACCACCGATAGTCAGCAACACCGCGCGCCGCTCTCGCTCCAGTTGTGCGATCCACATATCGGCAGTTGGGTGTTCAGGTGTTGATTCAATGGCCGATTGGATTTGTGGCCTGGCACAGCGGGCTACCAGTTCTTCACGCGAGAGGTCGCCGAGGCGGATGAGGAGGTCGTGCAGGGCGTCCGCGTGGCGAGCTTTGCGCTCGGGCGCCAGGTGCTGGAGCTCCAGTTCCAGCGTTTCGAGCGCGTCAGGGTCCAGCAACTCGCGGAGGTCGACTTCACCGAGGAGGTCGCGGAGGCGCGACTGGTCGATCAGCAGGGCCTGGGCGCGGCGCTCCGCCATTGGCGCGTCGCCTTCGTACATGAAGTTCGTGACGTAGTTGAACATCAGCGACGCCGCGAACGGAGAGGGTACCTTCGTGGTCACCGCTACGGTGCGCACTTCGCGGCGGCGAATTTCGCGGAGGAGCTGGACCAGCGCGGGAATGTCGAACACGTCGCGCAGGCACTCCCGGTAGGCCTCCAGGATGATGGGGAACGAGCCGTATTGCGCGGTAGCGTGCAGCAGGTCGGCCGCGCGTTTTCGCTGCTGCCACAGGGGCGCGCGTTGTCCCGGGTGCTTCCGCGGGAGCAGCAGAGCGCGTGCCGCCGCCTCCCGGAATCGCGAGGCAAATAGCGCCGTGGGGACGGAACTGGTGCCGCTGGCCCGCACGCCCCCGCCTCCCACGGCAAGCTGGCGGATGACCAGGTCTTCTACCTCGTCCGGGTCCGGGATCACGGCTTCCACGGGCGGCGGCTCATCCGTCTCGGGAAGGCGGACCACGATGCCGTCGTCCGTCCAGACGATGTCCATCTCCAGGTCGGTCCGCTCCCGGATCAGTGCGCCGATGGCCATGGCCCACGGTCCGTGCACTTTCCCGCCGAAGGGGCTCAGGATACAGATGCGCCAGTCGCCCATCTCATCCATGTAGCGCTCGACGACCAGGGTGCGGTCGTTCGGCAGCGTGCCCGTCGCTTCCAATTGGTCCCGCAGGTACTGCAGCAAATTGCGCGCCGCGCCTTCGGTCAGGTCGTGCCGTTCTTGCAGATACTGTACACCCGGCTCCGGTCCGGCTCCCAGAGCGGGCAATGGGCTCGGCGTGCCGGAAAGCTTGCCGCCTTCCGTGAGAAACTCCTGAAGCTTGCGTGTAAGGGCTCCGATAGCCCGCCCGAATTCCAGGGGGCGCGTGGCGGAATCTCCATGCCAGAAGGGCATCTTCCCCGGCATGCCGGCGGCAGGGGAGACGAGTACGCGGTCGTGGGTGATCTCCTCCACACGCCAGGTGCTCGCCCCGAGGACGAACGTCTCCCCGACGTGGGTCTCGAAGACCATCTCCTCGTCTAACTCGCCCACCCGCGCGGACCCGCGCCCGCGGGTTTCCTCGCCGCCGACCAGGAACACGCCGTACAGGCCGCGGTCCGGAATGGTGCCGCTGTTGGCAACCGCCACCTTCCGCGCGCCTTCCCGTGCGCGGAGCGTTCCGCCGAGGCGGTCCCAGGTGATACGCGGACGCAACTCCGCGAACTCATCGGAGGGATAGCGGCCGGAGAGCATGTCCAGCACGCTTTCGAGCGCCCCGTGCGAGAGATCGGCAAAGGGAGCCGCGCGGCGCACGACCCGTTCGAGGTCGTCCACGTGCCACTCTTCCATCCCGACCATGGCCACGATCTGCTGCGCCAGCACGTCCAGCGGGTTGCGTGGGTAGTGGATCGCTTCCACGTCGCCGGAGCGCATCCGGGCTGTAAGCGTGGCGCAGGCGAGGAGGTCGCCGCGGTACTTGGGGATGATTACCCCCTCGCTGGGGACACCGATCTGGTGGCCGGCGCGCCCGATCCGCTGCAGTCCGCTGGCTACGGACGGCGGCGCTTCCACCTGGATTACCAGGTCGATGGCGCCCATGTCGATGCCCAACTCCAGGGATGACGTGGCGACCATCGCCGGCAACTGTCCGGCCTTCAGCGCGTCCTCGATCAACATCCGCTGCTCACGCGCGATCGACCCGTGATGCGCCCGCACGATCTCCTCGCCGGCCAGCTCATTGAGCGCCGCTGCGAGCCGTTCTGCCAGACGGCGGCTGTTGACGAAGATCAGCGTGGAGCGGTGCTTCCGGATCAGGTCCAGGATCATTGGATGGATTGCCGGCCAGATGGAGGTGCGCACCTCTCCCTGCGCGGCAGGACCGCTCGGAATATCGATCACCTCGCCGAGCTTCGCCATGTCCTCGACCGGGACTTCGACCGTGAGGTTCAACTCCTTCCGCTTTCCGGCATCTACGAGGGTGACGGGGCGGGGCTCCCCGTGACGGGCGTTCAGGTGTTCAGGTGTTGGGTGTTGGGATCCGTCCAGTTCGATATCCGCAGTATCCAACAGGCTGGCCTCGCGGTCGTCCGACTCCGGGCTTAAGGCTCGCGATTCAACACTTGATGCTGCTAATACTTCCGCTGCCGTAAAGCCACCCAGGAATCGGGCTGCTTCGTCCACGGGCCGGACGGTGGCGGAGAGGCCAATGCGCAGCAGCGGGCAACCGCACAACTCCTCCAGCCGTTCCAGCGAGAGGGCGAGGTGGGCGCCCCGCTTGGTGCCCACCATGGCGTGGATCTCATCGATGATCACCCAGCGGACCGAGCGCAGGGCTTCCCGGGCATTGCTCGTAAGCAAGAGGAACAGCGACTCCGGAGTCGTGATGAGAATGTCTGACGGGTGGCGGGCGAACTGCGCGCGTTCCCGCATCGGTGTGTCGCCGGTCCGGATCGCGACTTCCGGCAGGTGGAAGTCGGCACCCATGCGCTCGGCGTAACGGGAAACGCCTACCAGCGGTGCGCGCAGGTTGCGCTCCACGTCTACCGCGAGCGCCTTGAGCGGCGAGAGGTAGAGTACCCGGCAGCGCTCTTTTTTGTCCGGCACCGGCGAAAACATGACCCGGTCTATGGCGGCCAGGAAGGCGGCCAGCGTTTTGCCGGAGCCGGTCGGCGCGAGGATCAATGAGGATTCGCCTTGCTGGATCGCCGGCCAGGCCAACTCCTGCGCGCGAGTGGGGGTTTCGAACGAGGCCGCAAACCAGGCGCGCACAGGTTCGTGAAAGCCGGACAGGGCCGGGTGCTCGGCTCGGTCGGCAATCGAGGGGGGGATGGGCTCGGCGGAAAGGATCATACGTTTGTTTTACAGTGGGAGGTAAGCATGCGGCTCTAACTTCCGATTTCTATTCCCAACCTGGCGTGATTCCAGAGCCGTTCTCCGCCGGCATCGAGGGTCACGGCGGGGCGGACGGATCGATCTCCCAGGTGCCAGATGATCGGGCCAGGCAGGATGCGGGAGGCTTCGCGGCCAATCGCTCTGGTGTCGACCTGGAGTCCGCAGTGGGAGAAGTAACCGATGACGCCCACCGTAGCCTATCTGGCGAGCGGAAAGCTGTATCTGAAGCAAGATGGCAGAGCCGCAGAGCCCATCGAAAGCGCCTATGGGCAGGAACTGATCGAGGACGCGGCCCGTCGGCGCGAAAAGAACGAGTGGAAGACCCGGAGCCAGACCGGGCAACTGATGTCCGGCGGGGCTCCGTGGGGCGATCGGAACCTGTCCGAAGCGGAGACGCGGCGGATTCACATTAGCGGTGTGACCCGCGGTGGTCGTCCGGGGGAGCTGCTCTACGCGCTCGACACGGATCAAGTCGGCGGGCTTTTCACCTACGACGTGGCCCAGCGTCAGGAGCGGCGGCTTTACCATAACCACCGGTTCCGAGCGCGCCACCTTTCCTGGCACCCGGAGCTGCCGCTGGCGACGTTCTCCCTGCAGCAGGAAGACGGAACCGCAGCAATTGCCGTGATGAACCTGGAGACCAACGACCTCCAACTGGTGACGGAAGGTGACTCGCTGGATGAGTCGCCTTCCTGGGCGCCCGGAGGCGGCAGCCGGCTGGTTTTTCAATCGGCGGGACTTGCGCGCAACGCGCAGGGTGCGCTCGCAGGGGTTGGAGCGTACGTGGTCCAGCAACTCGATCTCGACCGGGAGGACCTCTCGACCCTCCTGGAAGACGAGAAGCGCGACTTCCTACTTCCGCGCATCGCGGCGGACGGGAGCCTCTTTTTCCTCCGCCGTCCTTACCAGGGGCTCGCGCGTCCTTCCGGGCTGCATATCTTGCGAGACGTGGTCCTGTTCCCCGTCGGCTTGCTCTGGGCCGTCCTCGGGTTCCTCAACTTCTTCTCGATGATGTTTTCCGGCAAGCCGCTGATGACGGCCGGCGGGGTGCGGCGCGAGGGACCGAACCCCCGCCACATGCTGCTCTGGGGCAAACTGGTGGATGCAGAGCGGGCCGAGCGCCGAGCGCGGAAGGGCGAGCCGGTGGCGCTGGTCCCGGAAGACTGGGAGCTGGTTCGCCAGCGCCCCGAGGGCGGCGAAGAAGTAATCTCGGGCGGCGTAGTCTCGTACGACCTTGGTGCGGATGGCTCCGTGGTCTATACGAATGGGACGGCGGTCTTCCACCGTGACGGGGGCGGCCAGAAGCGTCAACTCTGCGTGGGCAAGCTCATCGAACACGTGGTGGTCACCGGGTAGCCGCCGGCCGAAGGTAAGCCACACGGACCCCGTTACTCCGAGAAACTGCACACCGTGTCCCGTCGAAGGGCGAGGGGATCGTCGCTTGGAACCCGTCTACCTACTGCCGGCCGGCGCGCCGCTGCTACCCGATCCGGTTCGCCGGCGCCTGGAGCACGACTTCGACCGGTTTCGAGACGCGCTTCCGGTGGATCTACGAGCATACTGCCTCGAAGCGCACGGGGTCGACATCACCGGCGAGTACGGCGGCAGCGCGATCCGCAATCCGTTCGGAAAGGCCTCGGGCCAGCTTTCCCTGAATCTGCGGCAGGTACAGCGAGACGCAGAGGGCGGCCTGGGCTTTGTGGTGCTGAAGACCGTCATCGCCCAGGATGCGTGCGGACAGCAGGCGATGCACGCGTGGGCCGTTCGGGAGACGCGCATGCGATTAGATCCCATCACCGGAGGTGACGGGACGCCTGGCTGGACGATCACCTGGAAGGGCCGGGGCTGGCACGACACGTTTGAGCGGTACCTGCAATTTTTCGGCGACGCCCTCGAAGCGGCGTCCGCCTGTGGGATGCAGGTGGCGCCGTCCGTGAAGTACCACTTGCCGGGTGCAGACGAGGCGGAGTTTTCCCAGGGCGAGTATGAGCACACCACGCAGCGTCTTCTCGATACGTGGCGGGCCCGAAAAGCAGGGCCGATGCCGCTGGAGAAGGACTTCAGCCCCACGCTGGCAGGCGACGACCGCAGCCGGCAGGAAGCGCAGATCCTTCATTGGCTCCGTAACGTGCCGGATTTGATCCGCTCGGCGGCGCAGCAGCCGGTAACCCTGGGGGTGAAGCTGATGAACGCGCAGGCGGACCTGGCGTTTCAGGTGGAGATGGTGCGCGTGCTCCTGGACGAGACCGCGACGCCGCCGGACTACCTCGTCTACGCCAATCGCCTCTTTGACCCGGAGCGGGAGTTCGAGGGAAAGGTGGGCGTGGCGTTCGGCGGCCCGGGCCTGAGCCGGCGCAACCTGGGCGCACTGCGCGCCGTGACGGAGGCGCGTGAGCGAGGGGGAATGCGGCGACCGCTGCCGCCGATCTCGGGAACGGGAGATATCCTTAATGGGCGCATGGCGATGGAATACGCCCTCCTCGGCGCCACCAGTTGCCAGATGCACACCCTGTTCCAACTTCCCGATACTGCCTTCGCGGGTACCATGCGCAATAAGAGCGCTGCGGTGCTGCATCATCTCCTGCTCCATCCCGAGACCGGACTGGTCGGCTGGCTATCACACCTGGGTGTGGTATTCGGCCGAACCGTCCACTGGCTCGATCTTCCGGCTGTAGGGCGGGAACTGCTTGCAGCGCGGAGCTAGTTGGAACCGTATGGCCCGATTCTCCCATCCCACACTTAGCCGCGATCTAGCGGACGTGTTCGTCCACCACGCGCGGCGCGGGAAAGACGGGCCCAAGGTGCTGCTGATCCACGCCATTGGCTTCGATCACACCACCTGGGAGCTGATCCTGCCTTACCTGGAGGACCGCTACGACCTGGCGCTGATTGACCTGCCGGGCCATGGCGAGAGCGGGAAGCCGGCCGACGCGGACTACGGCCCGATGTCGCTGGGCCGCCGCGTGCTGGCCGTGCTGGACGAGTTGGGATGGGACCGCGCCGCCCTGGTGGGCAACAGCCTGGGCGGTGGGGTATCCCTTGCCGCCGTGCTCCAGGCGCCAGAGCGAGTAACGGCGCTGACGCTGGTGAATTCAGTGGGCCTCCGCCCCGGACTTCCCCCCCTGGGACGGCTGGCCGGCATCCCGTTTCTGCCGCTCCTGTCTGGCTTCGCGCCAGCGCTGGCAGTGCGGTTGGGGCTCGAGTCGTGCCGGGCCCGGTGGGGGAGCGTGACCGCGGCGCGCTGTGATTCCTCACGCACTTACCTCCGCAACCCGGAGGGGCGCGGGGCGTTCTTTCGGGCACTGCGACAGCTTTACGGTTCGGACTTGGAGCAGATGGCGCGGCGGTATCCGGAGATCTGCTGCCCAACCTTAGTGCTGCATGGCGATCGCGATCCGCTCATCCGGATGCGCCATGCCGAGCAGTTGGCGCGCGCGATCCAGGGCGCGGAACTGGTCCGCCTACCCGGTTGCGGCCATTTCCCACAAGAGGAGTGCCCCGAAAAGGTAGGAGTACCGCTGCGACGCTTCCTGGATCGCGCACTAGTAGGCGCCGGTTGAAACCCGGCGGCCTGCGCCGGCTATCGCATCGCCACGCAATCCACCCTCATCGTGTCCAGTTAGGGCCGCAGTCCGGTGCAACAGGCGTGAAAAGGTCACGCCTTTTCGTTTTGAATGCGGGTAAAGCGCGTTAGTCGGCGACCAATTTGAATCTAATCTCAGCAGTTTTGGAGTGCGGCTGGACGCCAGTTTCCGCTGATATTTAGAACGTAATCAAGGAGTTAGAATGGAACAATTCGACGTTTTTACGCTCGGCGAAACGATGGTTCGCTTCACCCCGAAGGGATATATACGCCTCGAGGAAGCTACCGAGTTGGAACTGCGAGTCGGCGGTTCGGAGTCAAACGTTGCGGTTGCCCTCGCGCGACTGGGCCTAAGTGTTTCCTGGGCAAGCAAGTTACCCATTAACCCGCTTGGGCAGCAAGTGACGCGCCGCCTACGCAGCTTTGGCGTGGATGTTTCCGGCGTGCGTTGGACGGACGATGCGCGGATGGGGCTCTATTTTATTGAGCCGGGAGCCGCGCCGCGCTCTTCGCTGGTGCTTTACGATCGTTCCCATTCTTCCGCGAGCTTGATGACGCCGGACGATTTTGATTGGTCGATCATTAACCAGGCTCGGCACGTTCATCTAACCGGCATTACTCCCGCGCTGAGCGCCACTGCGCTCGAGACTACCCAGCGCTGCATGGCAGAAGCCAGGCAGCGAGGACGGACGGTCTCGTTCGACGTCAATTACCGCGCGCGGTTGTGGCCCGTGGAGGCGGCTCGGGAAGCGCTCTTGCCGCTCATCCGCGACGTGGACCTGTTGATTTGCCCGCTAGCAGATGCGCTCCAGGTGTTCGGGATCGAGGGGACGCCAGAAGAGACGGCGCAGGGGCTGGGGGAGCTGACCCGGGCGCCGCACGTGGCGCTTACACTGGGTGCGGGAGGGGCGCTGCTCTGGGACCGGGAAGCGTTCCATCGCGCGGAGCCGTTCCAGGTGCATGCCATCGACCGCGTGGGCGCGGGGGACGCGTTCGACGCCGGGTTGCTGTGGGGCTACCTTCGCGGCAACGCTGCCCAGGGGCTTACCTACGGGATGGCGATGGCGGCGATCAAGCACACTATGCCGGGCGACGAGTTCATTTCATCCCTGGCCGAAGTGGAAACGCTGCTCCATTCCGGCCATCGAGACATTCAGCGCTAAGTAGGTTCACACCGCTGATGCCGCAAGCTGAAAGTTAGATCTAACTCCCGAGCGGATACTGGCACGGAGAGGGAGTAGTGGAGTGCTGGAGTATTACCATCCAGCCGTTTTACTCCCTTACTCCCACACTCCATTCCCCGCTCTGGATGAAGGCTGCCGAGCTAGCGAGCCTCCGGAAGGACGGGGTTGGTCCTACTCAGGCGATTTTACTCGGCGGCCACGGGCTTGCGGCGGGCGCGAGAGCGAGCGCGGCCGCCTTTCGCCCCCACCGGCACCAGCTGAGCAAACGGGCGCGTGCACGATTGATGCGGGCGCTCACTCGCGCGGATGGCTTCGCCGATGCGGGCGATCTCCCGCAGCTTCCACATCTCGTGTTCCATGTCGATCGACTCGATGTCGTTGCGATCGAGCGTGTTCACGATTCGCTCTGCCAGCCGGATGGCTGCCAGCACCAGGTGCTCGTTGTGATACTCCACGTGCACGTGGAAGGTGCCGCGCGGGTCTACGCGCCAGTTCCACTGCGTCTCACCTTTCAGCACGTCGTGATGCTGCGCCTGCGCCTGCAACTCGATGATCAGGTGCTCCAGCAGGTGAGGGACCTCGGTGGCTTCGGCTTCCTTTTTAAAGGAGTAACCGTTGCCATTGTGGCACTTGTGGCGCGAGAGTTGGGGGATGAGTTGAAATAGACCGCGCGGCACGTGGGGTGCGCAGTCCGTGGTACAGCGGTCGGGGTCGGGCATCTCGACGACCAGCTTAACCATGTTCGAGTCGTAGAAGAGGATCTCGACGATACGCATTCGGCTTACCCAGCGAAGAGGATTAGAGGCTGCTTGAGGGAGGACAAACCGGTGGTGGCTGGCCGCGGTGGCTTCGTTTGACACGTGCGGTTCAGTGGTGTCATTCGAAAACCCGCATCCGTTCCGATTATCGGGGCGATGTGCGCAGAACTGCACCGCATTCTGGGGGTAGATTTCGAATTATTTGAGGAGCTATCTGGGTGAGGGCACGGTCGCAAGTTGTATCAGCGGCTGCGCCACCAACCTGCTCGCCTGTCCCGCCGTCATTGTTTAAGATGCTCGCTTCATTGCGCCGAGTTAGACGAACTCGCACGCGGAATTCTCGAGCATCGGTGTCCATATTAATCGGATTTGGACCCGGACACGATTTGTGGTGATTGCTCGCCGATCTACCTGCCTGGAACAGCACCTGGCGCAAAAACTTGGGAGGGAGCGCGGTGCAGGCATTTTTCAAAAAGCCTGTACGCTCGATGGAAATAACTTAGACTTTTAAAAGCGGGGACCCCTTTCTTGCTCGTAACCCGATCGAACCCCCGATGGGGCAAGCCCTCCTATGCATCGCTCGCTGCACACAAGCAGTGGAAACCACCCTCCACAATTGACTAACCGGCGGACTAACTGTTATCCATCTTCTAATATGGAAAAGAGGACAACGCCTTCGCGTGCTTAACTCGTAAGGGATGCAGTTCGGTGCGGAGGGGCGCTTTACTCGATACGTTGGGCCGGGCGCCCGGGGATGGGACGGACTCCTCGCGGGATTGCCTAACGGAAAACGCACGCTCATGGTGACGCGCTTTTTGCCGCGTTACCTCTTGGGGTGTTCTCTCGTTACCTTCTTTAGGAGCCCGCCATCGCAGGCGGAGCGGGAGAAGCGATCGATTATGGCTTCTATCGACGATGAAACCAAGCAGCGGATCGACCGCTGGATCCGTGAGAACAACCGCAACGAGTTCGGCGATCCGCCGGGCACGGCTTACGCAGGCGGCACTCCGCTGTTCAACGAGATGACGGGCAGCCGGATGGACCGCTACGAGTACATCTTGAAGAAGAACCCCAGTCTCCGGAAGGGGTGAGCCATCCCGGCAGCCTGTGCGTCGCAGCGGCACACAGGCTGGTACCATAGCTCGGAGTAGCGAGCGTCCATTCACTTCGATGGCGCGGCAGGAGGTGGGGCGATGAGACTTCAGGCGATCAACCGCGGCGTGCAACTGGTGATGGCGGGCGCGCTCCTCGCGGCGGGCGCGCCGCTACTGGCGCCGCTCTTGCCCTCCGGCCCGCTCACTGTTGCCGGGCCGAGCACTGCGGGCGACACGGTGCTCTCCGAAGTAGTGGTAGACGCCCGGGACAATCTGACGCCGGCGCAGTTGGACGCGCTCAACCAGAAATACCACCTCCGCCTGGACTACAACAGCGTCTACGCGCGTGACGAGAAGTTGTTGATCTCCGAGGTCGCGCCCGGGGAGATGGATAGCCTGCTCGCCACGCTGCGCAAAGATCCGCTGGTGGAAGCGGCGGAACCGCTCCGCCGCTTCTCCATCCCCGCGGATGAACAAGCGGCGGCACTTACGCTTTCGGCAAACACCGCGGGCGCACCGGCACGCGATGGGAAGCGCTGGACGCCCAACGATCCCATGTTCGCCAAGCAGTGGAACATGAAGCTGATCGGGGCGGAGCAGGCCTGGCCGCGGGCTACTGGTAAGGGCGTGGTGGTGGCCGTCATCGACACCGGCGTTGCGGCTGAGTCGGACGCCAAGTGTTACCTCGCGAAAGACTTCGGTAAGACGCACTTCGTCAAGGGCTACGACTTCGTAAACGACGACGACCATCCGACGGACGACCACGGCCACGGCACGCACGTCGCCGGCACCATCGCGGAATCCACCAACAACGGAGAAGGGGCGGCGGGGCTGGCCTTTGACGCCACCATCATGCCGCTGAAGGTGCTTGATGGATTTGGTTCCGGGACCTCGGCCGACATCGCGGACGCGATTCGTTTCGCGGCGGATCACGGCGCGCAGGTCATCAACATGAGCCTGGGCAGCTCGATGCCGGACCCGGTGATGCACCTCGCCTGCAAATACGCGGCCAAGAAGGGGGTGCTGATAGTCTGCGCCGCCGGGAACAGCGGCGGGCGCGCGGTGGGTTACCCGGCTGCGTTCCCGGAGTGTATGGCGGTTTCGTCCGTCGGGCCCACCGGCGCCCTGGCACCTTACTCATCCGTGGGCAAGGAGGTAGCCATCGCGGGGCCGGGCGGCGATAAAACGCGCGGTGAGGATGCGGGCGTACTCCAGAACACGCTGCTGGACGGGGATCCCGCCACGGACGGCTACTACGGCTTCCAGGGCACCTCGATGGCCAGCCCGCACGTTGCCGCCGCCGCGGCGCTGGTGATGTCGAAAGGCGTGAAGGATGCCGGCGAAGTGAGGCAGATCCTCCAGCGCGCCGCGACGCCGAAGAAGCCGCAGAAGCACTTCGGCGCCGGCATCCTGGACGCGTCCAAGAGCGTGGATCTAGCGGAAGACGCCACGCGCTCCTCACTGGTCAAGATCCTGTTCGCGCTGGCCGCCGCACTCAGTGGCGTAGGATTGGGCGCGCTGCGCGGCCGGGCCGGTGCTGTCACCCGCTTCCCGATTTTCTCGCTGGGGCTGGTGATGGGGGTGCTGGGCCCGGACCTGGTGTTCGGCTGGCTCGGCTTCAACTCGCCGTTCAACATCCTGCTCCACAGCGCCCTCATCCCGCTCTACCTGCTCTGGGAGGTGGACGGCAAGGCGGTCTACCGCTTCGTAGGGGCGATGGCGCTGGGCGTTGCGCTACACCTCGGATGGGACGCCTACCACGGCCAGGCGCCGTTCCCGGGCATCGTCCCGGCGCACGCGCTGCCGTGGCTTTGGGTCAACACCGTGGTGGGCCTGGGGGTGGCGCTCGTGGCGTGGAAGCGGAGCTTCACCAGCCGGGGCTAAACTCGGAGTTTTCACCACGGAGACACAGAGGCACGGAGAAGAGGATAGAGGGGGAATTAGACAGGATCGACACGATAAGGTAAAGACCCGTATTGCGGCAGCGCCACACTTCGATCCTCGGACCTGTCCAAACTCCCCTTGGTCCCTTACCGTATGTCCGTCTGTGGATTCCGGGCTAACATACTTTGCTGGAACGGACAGGTGCGGCGGTGGACCGCGACGCCCGTGTCTACGTAACTGCTGCCGCGCACTCAAGATGCAACCAGGCAAGCGTGAGCGAACAAATTGGAAGTCGTGGCTGACACAGGCTGTTGCTGTCTCCATTCTCTACGGTGCACTTGTTTTTGCGGTGCTGCGTGCGCTGAGTAGGGTAGGCTTCGCTGAACCCTATCCTTCGCCATTGTTCATCGCTTTCTCATTGCCCTTCAACTTCGCCTGGCTGGCAGCCTGGCAGGAGTGGAAAGCGGACCGAAACAGTCCGAGTTACGAAACCGGGCAATCACCCCAGGTAGTGATCCGCACCCGTGCCGACGGCCGGCCGGCCGCGACGGTTCAGGGGACCAGTCTCCGCGGCGCCTCGTTCGTCGGGGTCAGCATGCGTGAGGCTTGTCTCTGGGGAGAGGACCTCTCCGAGGCAAACTTTTCTGCCGTCGATTTGCGCCAGGCGTATTTGCGTGCCGCGATCCTGGATGGCGCGGATCTGCGCGGCGCCGACATGGAGCGGGCGGTTTTGATGGGCGCGCGGCTGCGAAACGCGGATCTCCGGGGCGCCAATCTCACCGGGACGTTCCTCAAAACGGTGGATCTGGAAGGGGCGCTCTACGACGACCGCACCCGGTGGCCCGCGCGCTTTCAGCCTTCCGAACGAGGGTGCATTCGCGCGAGCGATCAGAGCGAGTTCCCGGTACCAGCCAAGGCACCTGAGTTGGATGGGCGATTACTGCCCGTGCCCGCTGAAGCGGGATCTCATCCCAGCGCGGTCTTTGCAGCCGGCGCAAAGCTGCGGAGGGCGAATCTCTCCGGCGCCGATCTGCGAGGGAGGTCCGGCGCCTGGGCAGATCTGCGAGACACTGACCTGCGCGGCGCCGACCTGAACGGCGCGGATCTACGGGGCGCAAATCTCCGCCGCGCCAATCTCTGTGGCGCACGATTGGGCGCCGACCTCCGCCGCGCAAATCTTCGGGAGGCCGACCTGCGCGGGGCCGAGTTCGGCGGTTGGATCACCCCCCTGGGTGGCGGCAACCGGTTCGAGGGCGCGGATTTTCGGGGAGCGCTTTACGGTCCGAGTACCCAATGGCCAGTGGGCTTCGACCCCGCGGAGCGAGGCTGCCGGTTGGTGGAGCCCGTGCACCCGGTCCATCCGATTCCGGCTCAGGCTCCAGTCCACAGTAACAGCACGCTGCCCTTAGTAAGTGACGCAGGTGCTTGGACGCTCGGCAGTGAACGGGCGGATACCCGGCCGGAGCCACTGGTGGTCGGCATCCAGCTAGCAAATCCAGATCGTAAGTGACTTGCAGCACCGGTTCATCGAGCCCCTCCTCACAGTGACGGCGGCTTACGTACTTGTCTTTCCATGCAGACCGAGACGCAGCCGGCAATTGATGATGAGCAGCGGAAACTGCGCGTCCGTCCGGCCGTCTGGCGGATGCTCTGCTTCCTGCTCGGGTTGTGCGGCCTTCAGGAGTGGCTGTTTTCGCTCTGGAAGCACGCTCCGATCACTCCGGCCAGCCTGTGGGGAGTGGTAGTGTGGTTGGCGGTGGTTGCTCACGAGCGACGCACCTGCCCGCCGACACTGCGCTTTTGGGAGGACGGCGGCCCATTTCGGCTTCAGGTGCGGAAGAAGTCCAACGGCCGCACCGTGTATCGATCCGAGCGGGATTCCCTTGCGGCTGCCGACCTCCGTGCGATCGACTTCGGTGGCTGTAACCTTCAAGGTGTTTGCGCGACTAAAGCGGACTTCCGCGGTGCCGACCTGCGTGGAGCGGACCTTTCCGATGCCGATCTAACCGGGGCATGCCTGGAGTCCGCCAACCTGCGCGGAGCAAGGCTCTGCCGAACCCGGCTTTCCGGCACCAGCCTGCAGGGTGCCGACCTGCGGGGGGCCGACTTCCGTGCCCGCGATCTCATTTTGGCGCTGACCGAGGACTTCCTGGCCGGCGCAGAGTTTCGCGGCGCCTTCTACTGCTCCGCGACTAGCTGGCCGCGCGGTTTCGATCCGGCCGCGCGGGGGTGCGTACTCATAGACGAGGAGCACTCGAACCTACCGATCCCAACGTACCTCGCTCCCTCGGAGGCATCGATGTTGCCGATCCCGCGCGCAGCCGCGCCCGCCGAGCCAGTCGAGCAGGGGGTGCAGGTGTGAGACTACCCCTCGACGGCCGAGCGGAAGGCAGCCACGGGCCGCCTAAGCCCCGCTACCTTTACTGGTTCAAAGCGTGGATATGGATTACGCTGCTCTATTTGGGCGCAATCTGGTATTTCCGCGGCTTTGCCGACGGGACTTCGGGGTTCTGGAAGGTCGCACAGATCTTCTATCCCCTTTTAGCCGCTCTCTCTGTAGCCGTCAGCGCCCACCGCGAGCGAGCGGCACCTCCACGAAGGTACTCCTTCTGGGATGACGGCTCTGAAGAAGGCGCTACGATCCGTCACGCGCTCACTCGCGAAGTCCTGGTGCATGTCTACCGAAAGACGTTCACTGCGGAGGACCTCCTGGGCATCACACTGGAGCAAGCGGACCTGCGTTACGAAAAGCTCGAGGGTCTCGATCTTCGCGGCGCACGGCTTCGCGGTGCGAACCTGCAAGGCGCTCATCTGCAGAAGGCCGCACTGGATGGCGCGGATCTGGCAGGTTGCCAACTCGGGAGAGCATGGCTCTACGGCGCGAGTTTTCAGGAAGCGAATTTACGCGGCGCGCAGCTTGGTGGAGCGTCCCTGATTGGCGCCAGTTTCCGCGGTGCTGACCTGCGTGGGGCGCAATTTGGCTGGTCGTCCGGGGCGTCGCTCCAGCGCGCCGATCTCCGCCACGCGATCTATAACGCCGCCACCCATTGGCCCCACGGATTTCGCCCCGATCATCACGACTGCGTCTTTGATCCGACCGCCGAGCACTCGTTTCCGATCCCGGTCAGAACAATCTCCAACGAGCTTCCGTCTCTGCCGGTTGCCGCTGCCGAGCCGTCTTCGGAGGTTGTACGGGCGGAGACGCGAGCATGAAGCACACGCCCGCAGCGGACGGTGGACCGTATCGTCGCAAGCTTAAAGCACGCCCACTTCACTGGATCAGGTCGTGGCTCTGGATGTTTGCCTTTACGGCCCTGTTCGTCTCGATCGCAGACTATTTGCTCTTGCGATCCTTGTCCTCGGTTTGGCACACGCTTTTCATGGCGGCCTTTTTGGCTACGTCCAACGAGGTCAGCTTTGTGTGGCAGGAATGGAAGACGCAGCCGCGACGTCTCCGCTATTGGCGAGAGGTAGTGCCTTCAGGCATCGTGATCCGTCACTACCGCACCGGGGAAATCCTGTTGCACCTCCCCGGCACTGAGCTTCGCGCCGAGGACCTGCGCGGGGTATGCCTGGACGGCGCCGACCTGCGCGCGGAGAAGCTGCAGGGTTTCGACTTGCGCGGAGTGCGCCTGCGCGGTGCCAACCTGTTCGGCGCCGCAATGAACGACTGTAACCTCGATGGAGCGGACCTTGCTTCCAGCCGCATGGTCGACGTTTCGCTGCGCGGCGCCCGCTTGAGAGGCGCCGATCTGCGCGGGGCCGACTTCTGCGGAAGCGGCTTGAACGCGGTCCTCACACCGGGACGCCTCGAAGGAGCGGACTTCTTTGGCGCGCTTTACAACGCCGCCACCCGCTGGCCGCGCGGCTTCGACCCCGGGGCGCACGGCTGTGCCTACGAAGGCGACGCCGAGCAGACGCTGCCCATCCCGGCCTCTACCTCTTCCTCGCTGCCAGCAAGTTTGCCCATCGCGAGCGGTGAAGTTAGCCGCTCGCGATGGGCAACGGCAACGCTGCGAGTGGAGCAGAGGCCGTGAGTGAGCTGCGACCCGAACGAGAGGCGCGCATGGTCCCGCGCTGGAAGCTTCGACCCAGCGTGTGGCGCAAGTGGGCGGGAGGACTCTTCGCACCATTGCTCAGCGGATCGATTGTCGCCTCGGAGGGATACTGGATAGTCGCCCTGGCGTTCATCACTGTCGGTACGCTGCCCTTCTGGATACTCGTGCTCCGGGAACGCCTGCGCCGTCCACCGGTGCTGGAGTATTGGGACGACCAGCGCGAGCAGCCGCTCATCATCCGTTCCCTCCGCACCGGTGAAGTCCTGTTGCAGGCGACAAATCCGGACTTGACCGGGGCGTCACTCGCCGGTGCGCAACTCGCCGGCGCCAACCTCCAGCAATTGAAGCTGGACGGCGCCGACCTGCGCGGGGCCGATCTTCGGGGCGCGGAGTTACGCGACGCGACTCTTTGCAAAGCGGATTTGACCGGAGCCGACGTCCGGGGCGCCCGCCTGGACGGGGCGCGTGTTGCCGGAGCGGACTTCCGCGGAGCCGATCTCCGGGGCGCGGACTTCGCCGGTCGCGGAGTACGTCACACCGGATGGGGGCACGACTTGCACGAGGCCAATCTAAAAGGCGCGTGCTACAGCCGCACCACCCGGTGGCCGTGGGGCTGCGATCCCGCCGTACACCAGTGCGTCCTCATGGACGAAGGCGCCGAACTGCTCCCCATTCCCCACGGCGAGGCATCCCACACGGAGAACCGGCTACCGCTTCCCGCACAGGTTGGGGAATGATGCTGACGAACAAACGGGCAGTACCGGAAGATGGCGTCGAACCGCCGGGCCGCTGGCGAGTTCGTTCACGGACCTGGTTCGTTACCTGCCTGGGTATCCTGCCCTTCTGCTTTACGGCGCTCATACCGCTGCTCAAAGCGCAGAATCGCCATGAATGGGTTTTCCGCGTACCGGTGGCCGTTCTCATGTTCGTGCCGTCGATCGTGGCGGCTTACGTCGAGAAGCGCCGCCGCCCACCGGCCCCAAGCTTCTGGATGATCGAGGGGGAGTTCAAACTGACTATTCGCAGCCTGGCGACGGGCGAAGTCCTGCTCCGATCGCCGCAGGGACAACTGGCGGAGCAAGACCTTCGAGACGCCTGGCTACCCGGTGCGAACTTACAAGGCGTGAACCTGTCCCGCGCGGATCTCCGGGGCGCAAACTTACAGGGCGCGGATCTCGGTGGCGCGCTCCTTCCTCATACCGATCTTTCCGGTGCCGACCTCCGTGGGGCGGAGATGGCGACTTTGGGAATCAGGAAGACGAACTTCCGAGATGCAGATCTCCGCGGAGCGAATCTTCGGGGTGGTG
>Ga0255338_1001781_pt1 | contig 37232 bp, 34 predicted proteins | sample MeOH1_35cm_T4_19_FD_203715 | JGI IMG/M metagenome (GOLD analysis project Ga0255338, IMG submission 203715) | Sandy soil microbial communities from University of British Columbia, Vancouver, Canada - MeOH1_35cm_T4_195 | ecosystem: Engineered > Artificial ecosystem > Sand microcosm > Unclassified ...
CACCGGCCAGCTCGAAGGCATCAACAACAAGATCAAGCTGATCAAGCGCCAAGCGTTTGGCTACCGCGACGCCGACTACTTCTTCCTCAAGATCAAGGCCGCCTTCCCCGGTAATCCGTGAAGAACCTATTTTTAAGGCGCCCCGTCACTGAAGAAGACCATGCGGCACCGCGCATAACGATTTAGTAAATTATCGGGCCGAACCAGTCGGTGCGCTTTCTTTGGATTTGATTGACGATTATCGTTAAATATAAACCGAGAAGATCTTGTTGATCGATTTCGCCCATTTCTCGGTATTGGTCGATGCATGGATCGGTCGGGTTCAATTCATTCCGTTGCGAAACGTTTTCTCATTTAAGCCAGAGATTTGGCGGTATTTCTCTGGATGCCTTGCCTGGGGGAAGAGCGTTGCTTGAGTGCTCAAAGCGTTCGAAAGTCGGCTAACTTGCCTTCTTCGTGTGCAAGATTCGGACGACCTCCCGCTGGGCGTCCTCTCCTGACGGAATTGTGAGGAATGGAATAAGGAAGAGCGTCCTGTCGTACGAACCGACACGGGCGATGATTTTCCACTCTGCTTTCCTTGCAAGAGATTCCATCTGAATGCCGGGCAACAGGGCTGGTCAATTTCATTGATTTGCAGGCCGATCGCCGTCTTGAATTGAATTAACGCAGTTGATTTTTCGGATAAACATGCCTGTTTGTAGATTTATCTTTGATGAGTTAATGTGCGTCATTGGTAAATATATTGATCTATTATATTTTATTTTGCAGGATAAATATGCATTTATTGGGTTTGCTAGTTTTGAAAGGAGAAAATCATTTTCTAATTGAGTTTATTCTCTCTCCGCTTGACGAAAGCCTGGGGTAAATTAATGCCAATGATGATTTTTGGCGAATGTTGATGAATGGGCGTGCCGTCGGAATGTGTCCGCCGGGTACCTGGCGGGCGCTTGCCGCCCCGCCTTCGTTGATAGCATTAATAGAATCCATTGATGCAATGGATGGCATTGCTCGTTTTTTCGTTCGAGACGCTGCTTCGAAGCATTCCGGGGTGGATGTTTCGGGCCATTGGCCTGAGCGGGCCGGAGGGCGGCGGTCAGGGTGGAGGCGGCGGATCTTGGCGCGGGTGAGCGAGGGTGTACGTACCTGGAGCGCAGTGCCGTGACGGCTGTGCGGGGCTTGGCGGTTTCCCTCCGCTCGCGGCTGGCCGCTGGCGCGGCGTTGCTGCTGATGACGGGCTGTGTGTACGTGCCTGTGACGACCCAGGTCTATGACCGCGAGTGCCGGATCATCTCCAAGCAGATGGGGCTGGCACCGGTCCAGATCGGGGCGATACAGCATTGCCGCAATGAGGACTGCGCGGTCTTGCTGGTGGCGGCCGGCGTCACGGCGGCGGCCAGCGCCGTGGTGTCAGGTAGCATCGCGATCGTGGGGAACGTCGTCTACTGGTTCGAAAGGCTGGGGCAGTGCGCGAAGGCGGAGTCGCCCCGCGTGCCGGATGGGTCGCCCTCCTGAGGGGGCTTGAGGGTGGTCTTGGTGCGTTGGATGGGGCCGACCGCGGGGCGCAGAGCAGGGTGTGGGCGGCCATGGCGTGCCGGGCGACCCTGGGGGCGCCTGGCCCGGCGCGGAGATGGTCTGCCGTGCGGGGGTACGGCCATGTCCCAAGGGTGCGCGACGCTGGCGAGGCGCCACTGTCGCGGACTGGTCGCCGACCAGTCCGTCGCCCGATGGCGGTCAGGGGTACAGCCCGCGCATCTCGCGCGCCTGCAGGATGCGCGAGCAGCCGATGATGAAGGTGGCGGTGCGCAGGCTGACCTTGTGCTCGCGCGCCACTTGCCAGATGGCACCAAAGGCTTCCTTCATGATGCGCACGAGGCGGGCGTTGATCTCGTCCTCGCTCCAGAAGAAGCTGGAGAAGTCCTGCACCCACTCGAAGTAGCTGACCGTGACGCCGCCGGCGTTGGCGATCACGTCGGGCACGATCAGCACGTTGCGCTCCTGCAGGATGTCGTCGGCCGCCGGGGTGGTGGGCCCGTTGGCGCCCTCGATGATCATGCGCGCCTTGATCTTGCCGGCGTTGGTCTCGGTGATCTGCTGCTCCAGCGCGGCGGGGATCAGGATGTCGCAGTCCACGCCCCAGAAGGCGTCATTGGCCAGCACCTCGGCGTGCTCGAAGCCGACCACGCTGCCGGTCTGTTTCACGTGAAACAGCAGCGCGGTGACGTCCAGCCCGGCCTCGTGATAGACGGTGCCGGCATGGTCCTGCACGGCGACCAAGCGCGCGCCTGCGTCGGTGAACAGCTTGGCGGCGATGCCGCCGACATTGCCGAAGCCCTGCACGGCAATGCGAGCGCCCTCGATCTTCAGGCCGATCTGGTGCGCCGCCTCCACGCCCACGGTGTAGACGCCGCGCCCGGTGGCTTCGCGCCGGCCGAGCGAACCGCCCAGCGTCAGCGGTTTGCCGGTGACGACGCCGGTGGAGGTGGCGCCCTCGTTCATGGAGTAGGTGTCCATCATCCAGGCCATGACCTGCTCGTTGGTGTTGACGTCGGGCGCGGGGATGTCCTTGCTCGGGCCGATGATGATGCCGATCTCGCTGGTGTAGCGGCGCGTCAGGCGCTCCAGTTCGCCCAGCGAGAGCTTCTTCGGATCGACGCGGACGCCGCCCTTGGCGCCGCCGAAGGGCACGTTAACGGCGGCGTTCTTGATCGACATCCAGGCCGACAGCGCCATCACCTCGGACAGGGTCACGTCCTGGTGGAAGCGCACGCCGCCCTTGCCCGGGCCGCGCGAGGTGTTGTGCTGCACACGGTAGCCCTCGTAGTGCGCGATCGTGCCGTCGTCCAGGTGGATTGGCACGTCCACGATCAGCGCGCGCTTGGGTCGCTTGAGTGTCTCGACCCAGCGCGCCAGCGGCCCCAGGTAGGGCGTGACGCGGTCGATCTGCTGCAGGTAGATGCCCCACGGGCCGAGATGGTCGGCCTGCAGATAAGAGGGCAGGGCATGGATGGGGCTGGGCAGGGGGCAGGACAGGTCGGACATCCGGGGTCTCCTTCAGTGATGTGTTGAACGAAGCTTACGCCCGGGCGGCTCGGATGACCAAGGCCGAATGGCTGTCAGTCCATGCACGGACGGCATAGACAGGGAGGAGCCCCTGCTGGCGGCAGGCCTGCCGGGAAAGGGCGGGTGCGTGCCGCCGGACCCCACCGGTAAAATTGAGGGCTTCGGGCCGCTCGGCCCCTCCCTCTTTCCGCAGGCGCCGCGCGCGCCCACTTGCCATGCTTTACCCTCAAGAATTCGACGTCATCGTGGTCGGCGGCGGCCATGCCGGCACGGAGGCCGCCCTGGCGGCGGCCCGCATGGGCTCCCGGACGCTGCTGCTCACGCACAACATCGAGACGTTGGGGCAGATGAGCTGCAACCCCTCGATCGGCGGCATCGGCAAGGGGCACCTGGTGAAGGAGGTGGACGCGCTGGGCGGCGCGATGGCGATCGCCACCGACGAGGCCGGCATCCAGTTCCGCATCCTCAACAGCTCCAAGGGCCCGGCGGTGCGGGCCACCCGGGCGCAGGCCGACCGCATCCTGTACAAGGCGGCCATCCGCCAGCGGCTGGAGAACCAGCCCAATCTGTGGCTGTTCCAGCAGGCGGTGGACGACCTGATGGTGGAGGGCGACCGCGTGGTTGGCGCCGTGACACAGATCGGACTGCAGTTCCGCGCCCGCACCGTGGTGCTGACGGCGGGCACCTTCCTGAACGGTCTCGTGCACGTGGGCCTGCAGCACTACCCGGCCGGCCGGGCTGGCGATCCGCCGGCCGTGAGCCTGTCGGCGCGCCTGAAGGAGCTGCAGCTGCCGCAGGGGCGACTGAAGACCGGCACGCCGCCGCGCCTGGATGGGCGCACCATCGACTTCTCGCAGTGCACCGAGCAGCCGGGCGATGGCATGCCGGGCGGGGTGAACGAGGGCCAGCTGCCGGTGTTCAGCTTCCTCGGCAGCACGGCCATGCATCCGCAGCAGATGCCCTGCTGGATCACCCACACCAACGAACGCACGCACGAGATCATCCGCTCCGGCTTCGACCGCAGCCCGATGTTCACCGGCAAGATCGAGGGCGTGGGCCCGCGCTACTGCCCGAGCGTGGAGGACAAGATCAACCGCTTTGCGGACAAGGACAGCCACCAGATCTTCCTGGAGCCGGAAGGTCTGACGACCCATGAGTTCTACCCGAACGGCATCTCGACCAGTCTGCCGTTCGACATCCAGTACGCGCTGGTGCGCTCGATGAAGGGCCTGGAGAACGCCCACATCCTGCGCCCAGGCTATGCCATCGAGTACGACTACTTCGACCCGCGTGGCCTCAAGAGCAGCTTCGAGACGCGCCAGATCCAGGGCCTGTTCTTCGCCGGTCAGATCAACGGCACCACCGGCTACGAGGAGGCCGCGGCGCAAGGCCTGTTCGCCGGCATCAATGCCGCTCTGCAGTGCCGGGGCGAGGGGGCGTGGTTGCCGCGTCGCGACGAGGCCTATCTCGGCGTGCTGGTCGATGACCTGGTCACCCAGGGCGTGACCGAACCCTACCGCATGTTCACCAGCCGTGCCGAGTTCCGCCTGCAGCTGCGCGAGGACAACGCCGACATGCGCCTGACCGAGGCGGGACGCCAGATGGGCCTGATCGACGACGCGCGCTGGGATGCCTTCTGCCGCAAGCGCGATGCTGTTTCACGTGAAACAGAGCGTCTCAAGAGCACCTGGGTCAACCCGCGCATCCTGGCGGCGGCGGAATCCGAGCGCGTGCTGGGCAAGGCGATCGACCACGAGTACAACCTGTTCGAGCTGCTACGCCGGCCCGACGTGAGCTACGCCGCGCTGATGGGCCTGGACGGCGGCAAGTACGCCAGCGCCGATGTTTCACGTGAAACACTCGGTGAACTGAGCGAGCCGGTGATCGAGCAGGTGGAGATCGCCGCCAAATACGCCGGCTACATCGATCGCCAGAAGGGCGAGGTCGAGCGCGCCGCGGTCTACGAGGGCTTGAAGCTGCCGGCCGACCTGGACTACCTGCAGGTCACGGCGCTGTCGATCGAGGCGCGGCAGAAGCTGGCCAAGCACCGGCCCGAGACACTGGGCCAGGCTTCGCGCATTTCTGGCATCACGCCGGCCAGCATCTCGCTGCTGCTGATCCACTTGAAGAAGGGTGGCTTCAAGGGCTTCGCCAAGACCGCCGACGGGAGCGCCGCATGACAGCCACGCTCGACGCCGCGCTGCGGGATGGCGCCCACGCCCTGGGGCTGGAGCTGTCCGAGGCCCAGTTCGCCCAGCTGCTCGACTACCTGGGCCTGATCCAGAAGTGGAACAAGGTCTACAACCTGACGGCGGTGCGTGATCCGGCCGAGATGCTGACGCACCATCTGCTGGACAGCCTCGCGGTGATCGCGCCGCTGCGCCGCCAGACCGGGGGCAGGGCGGTGCGTCTGCTCGACGTCGGCTCCGGCGCCGGCCTGCCCGGCGTGGTGGTTGCCATCTGCTGCCCGGAGGTCGAGGTGAGCTGCGTGGACACGGTGGCGAAGAAGGCGGCCTTCATCCAGCAGGCCGCCGCCTCGCTCAAGCTGCCGAACCTGCGTGGCCTGCACGCGCGGGTCGAGACCCTGCACCTCCGTGGCGCGGCGGGCTACGACGTGGTCAGCTCGCGCGCCTTCGCCTCGCTGGTGGACTTCATCACCTGGTCGCGCGGCTCGCTGGCCAAAGGCGGCGTCTGGCTGGCAATGAAGGGCAAATCGCCGGAACAGGAAGTCGAGGCGCTGCCGGCCGACGTGGAGGTGTTTCACGTGGAACAGCTCACGGTGCCGGGTCTCGACGCGCAGCGCTGCATCGTCTGGCTGCGTCCGCGCGCCGCGACATGACGCCACGGTTGGCGGCGGCTCACGTACACTCGAAGCCTCCGGTCCCCTCAAACTCCCCATGTTCGGCGTTGCAGATTACGGCGCATTCGTCGCCGCCATCGTGTTGTTCCTGGCCATTCCCGGCCCGGGCAACCTGGCGTTGATCACGTCCACCGGGCAGGGGGGCGTGCGCGCCGGGTTGGCGGCAACCTGCGGCGTCATCGCCGGCGACCAGGTGCTGCTGTGGCTGGCGGTGGCCGGCGTGGCGGCGCTGCTGGCCGCTTATCCGGCGGCTTTTGCGGCCGTGCAGTGGCTGGGGGCCGCCTACCTGGCCTGGCTCGGCGCCCGCATGCTGCTGGCCCGTCCCGGCGACCGGCCGGTGCTGACGCTGAGGCCCTCGCACTATTTTCGGCAGGCGGCCGCCATCACGCTGCTCAATCCCAAGGCCATCGTCTTCTACATGGCGTTCTTTCCGCTGTTCGTCGATCCGGCACGCCATCAGGGCCTGCCGACCTTTGGCGTGATGGCCGCCACCATCGCGGCGTTGACCTGGCTGTACGGCCTGACGGTGGTACTGCTGACCCACTTCCTGGCCGCGCGTCTGCGCGCCAACCCCTTGATCGCCCGTGGGCTGCAAAAGCTCGCGGGCGCCTGTCTGATCGGTTTTGGCCTGAAGCTGGCCATTGCCAAGTAACCCTACGATGGTAGAGCCCATGGCCAAGATTTTTTGCATTGCGAACCAGAAGGGTGGGGTGGGCAAGACCACCACCGCCGTGAACCTGTCGGCCGGCTTGGCCAGCGTCGGGCAGCGCGTGCTGCTGGTGGATCTGGACCCGCAGGGCAACGCCACCATGGGCTCCGGCGTGGACAAGCGCAGCCTGCCGCTGTCGGTGTACGACGTGCTGCTGGAGTCGGCCAGTGTCAAGGAGGCTGCGGTGTTCGCCGAGCCTTGCGGCTTCCATGTGCTGGGCGCCAACCGCGAGCTGGCCGGCGCCGAGATCGAGCTGGTGACGCTGGAGCGCCGGGAAAAACGCCTGAAGGGGGCCCTGGCCACGGTGGATGCCGATTACGACTTCGTGCTGGTGGACTGCCCGCCCAGCCTGTCGCTGCTCACGCTGAACGGCCTGTGCGCCGCGCATGGCGTGATCGTGCCGATGCAGTGCGAGTACTTCGCGCTCGAAGGCGTGACCGACCTGGTCAACACCATCAAGCAGGTGCATGCCAACCTGAACCACGACCTGCAGATCATCGGCCTGCTGCGCGTGATGTTCGACCCGCGCACCACGCTGCAGCAGCAGGTCAGCGAGCAGCTCAAGGACCATTTCGGCGACAAGGTGTTCGACACCGTGATCCCGCGCAACGTGCGCCTGGCCGAGGCGCCGAGCTATGGTCTGCCGGGCGTGGTGTTCGACCCGTCGGCCAAGGGCAGCCAGGCCTTCGTCGCCTTCGCCCAGGAGATGGTCGAGCGTGTCAAGAAAATGTGAGTTTTCACGCTCTTTCCCGGGCCCGTCGCCCGCCGAAAGAGCGTGATACGCTACGAAAATAGGAGCAAAGACGTCGATGAAAGCCGCCAACGTGCTGATCCTGCCCGGCTGGCAGGGCAGTGGCCCCGAACACTGGCAGACGCGCTGGGAGCAGGCGCACGGCTACACCCGCGTGGAGCAGCACGACTGGCAGCGCCCGCTGCGCGGCGACTGGATTGCGCGCCTGGAAGACATGGTGCTGGCCTGCGACGGGCCGGCCCTGCTGGTGGCGCACAGTCTGGGCTGCCTGCAGGTGGCCTGGTGGGCGGCGCACTCGCGCAACACGGCGCGCGTGAAGGCCGCGCTGCTGGTCGCGCCGCCCGACATCGAGCGCGAGGACCTGCGCCCGCTGCTGCCCGGCTGGACGCCGATCGCGCGCCGGCCGCTGCCGTTTCGCAGTGCGCTGGTCGCCAGCACCGATGACCCGTACGCCGGCCTGGACCACGCGCAGGCGCTGGCCGCCGCCTGGGGTAGCACACTGCACGATATGGGCCCGCGCGGCCACCTCAATGCCGATGCCGGCCTGGGCGACTGGCCCGAGGGCCAGGCCCTCCTTGAAGATTTGATGAAAGACTGAAGAATGAACCACCCCCACGCTCACATCCGTTCGCTGCCCCCCGGGGGGGCGCAGACCTCCTTTGGGGCAGCCCGGCAGGAGGTCTGAGATGGTCACCAAGAAACCCAAGGGCCTCGGCCGCGGACTCGAAGCCCTGCTCGGCCCCAAGGTGGAGGCGGTCGCCGAGGCCGCGCGCCCCGCCGCCAACACCGGCGTGCCGACGCAGCTGCTGTTGAGCGAGCTGGTGCCTGGCATCTACCAACCGCGCACCCGCATGGACGAGGGCGCGCTGTACGAGCTGGCCGAGTCGATCAAGGCCCAGGGCATCATGCAGCCGATCCTGGTGCGCCAGCTCGTCGATGGCCAGCAGGCCGGCAAGTACGAGATCATCGCGGGCGAGCGGCGCTTCCGCGCCTCGCGCCTGGCCGGGCTGGACAGCGTGCCGGTGCTGGTGCGCGACGTGCCCGACGAGGCCGCCGCGGCGATGGCGCTGATCGAGAACATCCAGCGCGAGGACCTGAATCCGCTGGAAGAGGCGCAGGGCCTGCAGCGGCTGGTCAAGGAGTTCGGCCTGACGCACGAGCAGGCGGCGCAGGCCGTGGGCCGCTCGCGCAGCGCCGCCAGCAACCTGCTGCGCCTGCTGAATCTGGCCGAGCCGGTGCAGACCATGCTGATGGCCGGCGACCTGGACATGGGTCACGCGCGCGCGCTGCTGGCCCTGGACAAGGCGTCCCAGATCACCGCCGCCAACCAGATCGCCGCCAGGACGCTGTCGGTGCGCGAGGCCGAGGGCCTGGTCAAGAAGCTCGGCGCCGAGTTCAGCCTGGCGCCGCAAAAACCGCCGAAGAAGGACAAGACGCGCGACCTCAAGCGCGTCGAGGAGGAGCTGTCGGACCTGCTGACGGCCCAGGTCGAGGTGCGCGTGAAAAAGCGCGTCAAGCGCCACGGCAAGCTCGAGGAGATGGGCGAGCTGGCGATCCAGTTCGGCTCGATCGAGGAGCTCAACGGCCTGATCGATCGGCTGCGTGCCGCAGTTGAGTAACCTTCGTGCTTCTTCATGACAAAGGGCCTGCGCTGCAGGCCCTTTGCATTGCCGAAGCGCGCGGCTTCAGAGCGCGAAGATCTTGCCCGGGTTCAGGATGTTCTGCGGGTCCAGCGCGCGCTTGAGCGTGCGCATCATGGCCACGGCGCCGTCGCCGGCCTCGGCGCGCAGGAAGTCCATCTTGTGCAGGCCCACGCCATGCTCGCCGGTGCAGGTGCCTTCCAGGCGCAGTGCACGCGTCACGAGCTGGTGGTTGAGCTGCTCGGCCGCCTCGCGCTCCTGGGGGTCGTTCGGGTCGATCAGGTAGCCGAAGTGGAAGTTGCCGTCGCCGACGTGGCCGACCAGGAAGTAGGGGATGCCGCTGGCGTCGGCCTCGGCGATCGAGTCGAGCAGGCAGTCGGCCAGGCGACTGATCGGCACGCAGGTGTCGGTGGAGATGGCGCGGCAGCCGGGCCGGCTCTGGATGGCCGCGAAATAGGCGTTGTGCCGCGCCGTCCACAGGCGGGTGCGCTCCTCGGGCGTGGTGGCCCACTCGAAGGCCTGGCCGCCGTGCTCGCTGGCGAGCGCCTGCACCGTCTCGGCCTGCTCCTGCACGCCGGCCGGCGAGCCGTGGAACTCCATCAGCAGCATCGGTTCCTCGCGCAGGCCGAGCTTGGCGTAGGCGTTGACCATCTTCACGGTGTTGGCGTCGATCAGTTCCACGCGCGCGATCGGCACGCCGAGCTGAATGGTCTCGATCACGGTGTGCACCGCGTCGGCGATGCTCGGGAACGAGCAGATCGCGGCCGAGATGGCCTCGGGCAGCGGGTACAGGCGCAGCGTGATCTCGGTCATCACGCCCAGCGTGCCCTCGCTGCCGACGAACAGGCGCGTCAGGTCGTAGCCGGCACTCGACTTCTTGGCGCGCGTGCCGGTGCGGATCACCTCGCCGCTGGCGGTCACCACCTCCAGGGCCAGCACGTTCTCGCGCATGGTGCCGTAGCGCACGGCGTTGGTGCCGGAGGCGCGCGTCGCCGTCATGCCGCCGATGGAGGCGTCGGCGCCCGGGTCGATCGGGAAGAACAGGCCGGTGGACTTGATCTCCTCGTTGAGCTGCTTGCGCGTCACGCCGGGCTGCACGGTGACGGTGAGGTCCTCGGCGTTCACGGCCAGCACGCGGTTCATGCGGCTCACGTCCAGGCTGATGCCGCCCTGCACGGCCAGCAGGTGGCCCTCCAGCGAGGAGCCGACGCCGAACGGAATCACCGGCGCGTCGTGCCGCGCCGCCAGCGCCACGGCATCGGCGACGTCCTGCGTGCTTTCGGCGAACACCACGGCCGACGGCGGCGGTACGCTGAACACCGACTCGTCGCGCCCGTGCTGCTCGCGCACGGCCAGCGCGGTGGAGAGCTGGCCGTCGAAGCGGGCCTGGAGCGCGTCGAGCAGCGCGGCGGGCACGGCGCGCGGCTGCAAGGTGGGGGCGTGGGGATCGGTGGGTGTGGTCATGCGGGTTCCGGGGGCTCAATCGGTGAATCCGCCAGTTTAGGTCGTCACCGTCCGCGGCGCCGCGTCGCGCCAGCGTGCCCCCACGACGCGGCGGGCAGTGGCCTGGCGCACAATGCCGGCATCTTTCACCCGCCTGCACGAGGAGTCGCCATGGGCAACCGACTGACACAGATCGCCACCCGCACCGGGGACAACGGCACGACCGGCCTGGGGGACAACACCCGCGTGTCCAAGGACAGCCTGCGCGTGCACGCCATGGGCGACGTGGACGAGCTGAACTCGCACATCGGCCTGCTGCTGTGCGAGGAGCTGCCGGCGGACGTGCGCGAGCTGCTGGTGGACGTGCAGCACCAGCTGTTCAACCTGGGCGGCGAGCTGTCCATCCCCGGCTACGAGCTGCTGAAGGCCGAGGCCGTGCTGCAGCTGGACGAGGCCCTGGCCACCTACAACGTGCGGCTGCCGCGTCTGCAGGAGTTCATTCTGCCGGCGGGCACGCGCGCCGCCGCGCAGGCCCATGTCTGCCGCACCGTGGCGCGCCGCGCCGAGCGGCTGGTGGTGGCGCTGGGCAACGAGGAGGCGCTGAACGAGGCGCCGCGCCAGTACCTGAACCGCCTGTCCGACCTGCTGTTCGTGCTGGCGCGCGTGCTGAACCGGCACCGTCCGGACGGCTCGACGGGCGACGACGTGTACTGGAAGAGCGAGCGGATGCAGAACGCGGAGTGAGCGCGACGCCCGGCCCGCCGGGCCCCTCGCCGACGCGGATGGGCTTTGCCCTTCTTCACGCGGATGACATGGCGCCTTGACGCCCTTCGGCCAGACTCCCCGCACGTCTTTTGCATGGAGTTGGACATCTTGAGGATTTCAAGGGAATGGGCCACGCCCCTGACCATCGGGGTTTTTTTCCTCTCGGCCGTGACCGGCGTGCTGCTGTTCTTTCACCTGGACCGCGGCCTGAACAAGCTGGCCCACGAATGGCTGAGCTGGTTGATGGTGGCCGGCGTCGCGGCCCATGCGGCCGCCAACTGGGCGGCGTTCAAGCGCTACTTCCGGCAGCCGATGGGGCGCGCCATCGTCGGCGCGCTGGTCCTGCTCACCGCGTTCTCGTTCTGGCAGCCGGCCGGCGGGAAGAAGGCCCCGCCGGTCCGCCGGGCCGCCCAGGCCCTGAGCGCGGCGCCGCTGGACGCCGTGGCCCAGGTCGCCCGCCAGGATGCCCAGGTGCTGCGCGAGCGCCTGGTGCGGGAGGGCCTGACTGTGCCGGCCGGCCAGCCCACGCTGACCGAGATCGCCCGCGCCAGCCAGCGCGAGCCGATGCAGGTGCTGGGACTGGTGTTCGAGGCGCCGCCGCCGGGGCCATAGCCGAGGGCGTCATGAACGCCGGAAACCGCCGCGGCGGGCTGCCTTGCCGTACCGTCCTGAATCTGGTCCGGTGTTCTCAGGGCCTGGGCGCCAGCACCGCCATGGTGATGCGCGACACGCAGGTCAGCTCGCCCGCGTCGTTCGTCAGGTCGATCTGCCAGACCTGGGTGCTGCGGCCGACGTGCACCGGCCGCGTGATGCCGGTGACCCAGCCGCTGGTGGCGCCCTTGAGGTGGTTGGCGTTGATGTCCAGGCCGACTGCGCGGTAGCCCTCCGGACAGGCATGGGCGGCGCCGCAGGAGCCCAGCGTTTCGGCCAGCACCACGCTCACGCCGCCGTGCAGCAGGCCGTAGGGCTGGCGCGTGCGCGTGTCCACCGGCACGCGGGCACGGATGAAGTCGGCGCCGACTTCCAGGAATTCGATGCCGAGGTGCTGCACCGCCGTCTCCTGGTGGATGGCGGTGAGGATGTCGCAGGAGATCGGTTTTTGCCAGAGGGACATGGAAACCTTTGCGGTGGGGGAGGCGCCCATTCTGTCAGGCCAGCGTCCGGATTCCCGCCGGAGCCTGCCCCCGACGCCGATCGGGGGCGGGAATGACACGTTTTTCCGCAACCCCACCTTTGTCATCCCCGGCTCGACCGGGGATCCAGACAACGCTCAGGCCTTCATGTGGCCGGTCTTGACGTAGCGCGAGTGCCAGGACAGCGCCTCGTCCAGCAGGTGCGGCGTGTGCTGGCCCGAGGCCCCCTTCTTGGCGCGCGCCACGTAGTCGCGCAGCGCGTCGCGGTAATCCGGGTGGGCGCACTTGTCGATGATGATCTCGGCGCGCTGCGTCGGCGAATGGCCGCGCAGGTCGGCCAGGCCCTGCTCGGTGACCAGGATCTGCACGTCGTGCTCGGTGTGGTCCACGTGCGAGGCCATGGGCACGATGCAGGAGATGGCGCCGTTCTTGGCCACCGAGGGCGTCATGAAGATCGACAGGTAGGCGTTGCGCGCGAAGTCGCCCGAGCCGCCGATGCCGTTCATGATGCTGGAGCCCATCAGGTGGGTCGAGTTGACGTTGCCGTAGATGTCGGCCTCGATCATGGCGTTCATCGAGATCAGGCCCAGGCGGCGGATCAGCTCGGGGTGGTTGCTGATCTCCTGCGGACGCAGCACGATGCGCTCGCGGTAGAAGTCGATGCGCTCGTTGAAGTCGGCCGCCGCGGCCGGGCTCAGCGACAGCGCGGTGGCCGAGGCGCTGTCGAGCTTGCCCGAGCGCAGCATGTCCAGCATGCCGTCCTGCAGCACCTCGGTGTAGGCGGTCAGGTGCTCGAACGGGCCCTCGTTCAGGCCGGCCAGCACGGCGTTGGCGATGTTGCCCACGCCCGACTGCAGCGGCAGCAGCTCCTTGGGCAGGCGGCCGTGCTTCACTTCGTTCTGCAGGAAGTCGATGATGTGGCCGGCGATGCGCTTGGAGGTCTCGTCGGGCGGCGTGAAGGCCGAGTTGCGATCCGGCGCGCTGGTTTCCACCACGGCGATGACCTTGCTCAGGTCGCAGCGCAGGTAGGGCTCGCCGATGCGATCATGAGGGTGCACCATCGGAATCGGCTTGCGGTTCGGCGGCAGGTCGGTGCCGTAGTAGATGTCGTGCATGCCCTCCAGCCCGGCGTTTTGCAGGCTGTTGACCTCCAGGATGATCTTGTCGGCCTGGTCCAGCCAGGTCTTGTTGTTGCCCACCGAGGAGGAAGGGATCAGCCGGCCGTCGGGCAGGATGCCGGCCACTTCCACCACCGCCACGTCCAGGTGGCCGAGGAAGCCGAACCAGACGAACTGCGCCACGTGCGAGAGGTGGATGTCGATGTACTGCATCTCGCCGGCATTGATCTGCTGGCGGCAGGTCGGGTCGGACTGGTAGGGCAGGCGCATCTCGACGCCATGCACCTTGGCCAGCGCGCCGTCGAGTTCGGGGGCCGTGGAGGCGCCGGTCCACAGGCCGATGCGGAAGTTGTGGCCTTGCGCGTTCTGTGCCTCGATGCGGCGCGCCAGCGCCTGCGGCACGGCTTTCGGATAGCCCGCGCCGGTGAAGCCGCTCATGCCGACGTTGGCGCCGGCCGGGATCAGTGCCGCGGCCTGGTCGGCCGACATGATCTTCTGGCTGAGGGCGGGATGTTGAACACGGGATGACATGGCGCGCGGCTCCAGGGAAAGAATGACAAAGAGGCGGCCGCGCCGGTGCGCGGTCGCCGAACAAAGCTCCCCATGGTAGCAGTGCGGACTGGAAATTAAGGGTAAACCCTAGTAGTTCCAGTGTTCGACAGCCTGCTGTCAGCCAGGGCTGGCAGAGGGGGCGGATCCGGCGCGGCGGCCGGCGGGTGGGTCAGCTGGACCGGATGACGCCGCAGGCCACGCGCGGGCCGGCATTGCCGGCCGGCTGGGCGCGGTAGTCGTCCGGGTCGCGGTGCACGATCAGGCCCTTGCCCACGATGCCGGCGTCGCCGCCCAGGCTTAGCGCGCGGGTCTCGAACTGCACGCGCGCCACGCCATTCGCATCGGCTACCAGCGCGGGCAGGTCGCCGACGTGGTGCGGGCCGTGGCCGTGACGGCCGTGTGCCATCCCGCGCGGGTTGTAGTGGCCGCCGGTGCCCATGCCGTCGCCGCTGGCGCAATCGCCTTTCTCATGGACGTGAAAGCCGTGCTCGGCCCCGGGCTTGAGTCCGCGCACCTCGCCGCTGACGCGTACCACGTCGCCCAGCTGTTCAAAGCGCAGGCTGCCGCCGGTGGCGTTGCCGCGCGTCGGTTGCAGTTCGGCCACGGCCACAGCCGAGGGCTGCGGGGTGGCGCAGGCGACGAGGCCGAGCAGCAGGACGCTGGCGGAAAAGGTGCGGATGGTCGAAGAAAGGCTGTGGTTCATCGTGTTTCCCTGAATGTTGGTATGGAAGAGAGCGTCGCTCACGTGCTCAGCCCCGCCGCCTGAACAGGGCATGCAGCACGATGGCGCCGAAGGTCGCGGTGCCGATGCCGCCCAGCGCGAACTGGCCGAACTTTAGCGTGAAATCGCCGGTGCCCAGCACCAGCGTGATCGCGGCGACGATCAGGTTTTTGTTGTCCGAGAAATCCACCCGGTTGTCCACCCAGATCTTGGCGCCGGCCACCGCGATCAGGCCGAACACCACGATCGAGACGCCGCCCATCACCGGCAGCGGAAGGGTCTGGATCAGCGCGCCGAACTTGGGCGAGAAGCCCAGCCCCAGCGCGATCAGTGCCGCGACCCCGAACACCGCCGTCGAGTAGATGCGCGTGGCCGCCATCACGCCGATGTTTTCTGCGTAGGTGGTGACGCCGGTGCCGCCCGCGCTGCCGCTGACCATGGTGGCCAGCCCGTCGCCGATGAAGGCGCGGCCGAGGTACGGGTCCAGGTTGCGTCCGGTCATGGCGGTCACCGCCTTGATGTGGCCGAGGTTTTCCGCCACCAGGATGATCGCCACCGGCGCGATCAGCAACATCGCCGGGCCGCTGAACACCGGCGCGTGGAAGGCCGGCAGGCCGAACCAGGGTGCACTGGCCAGCAGGCCCAGGTCGATCGGCTTGCCCAGGCCTAGGCCGTTGGTCAGCACCGCGTAGATCGCGCTGGCCAGCAGCAGGCCGACCAGGATCAGCAGACGCTGCACCATGCCGCGCGTGAGCACCGCCACCAGGCCGACACAGACGAAGGTGACCGCCTGCATCCAGCTGTCGAAGTTGCTGGCGGCCATGTTCTTGACCGGGATGCCTGCCAGGTTCAACCCGATCACCGCCACCACCGCGCCGGTCACCACCGGCGGCATCAGGCGCTCGATCCAGCCGGAGCCGACCGCCTGCACCACGGCACCGATCAACGTGTAGAGCAATCCACTGGCGATGATGCCGCCCAGGGCCACGCCGATCTGCGCGTTCGGCCCGGGGCCCGCGTAGCCGGTGGCCGCGATCACCACGCCGATGAAGGCGAAGCTGGAGCCGAGGTAGCTCGGCACCCGGCCGCCGGTGACCAGGAAGAAGATCAGCGTGCCGACCCCGCTCATCAGGATCGCCACGTTCGGATCGAAGCCCATCAGGATCGGCGCGAGCACCGTCGCGCCAAACATCGCGATCACGTGCTGCAACCCCATCAGCGCGGTCTGCGGCCAGGGCAGGCGCTCATCGGGCCCGATCACGCCGCCCTGCCGCAGCACGTCGGCGCTCTTCACATGCCAGTCCAGCCATCCCATGCGGATCCTCCTCCTTGGTGTGATGGGCTGATCCTAGCCGACGCCGCGGCGTGCTGCCGGCTCGGCGGGCGCGAACGGGGGGGGCGTGGCGCGCCGGCCTGCTAGGCTAGCGGCATGAAACCAGTTGTGAAATGGGGTGGTGGCGCGGCGTTGCTGGTGGCGCTGGCGGCGCTGGCCGTGTTCGGCACCGGCCGCGGCGCGCTGGTGCAGGTGGCGCCGGTGACGCGCAGCGCCATCGTGCAGTCGGTGGTCGCGACCGGCCGCGTGAACGCCACGGCGCGCATGGACATTGGCGCCGAGGTCACCGCCACCGTGCTTGAGGTGCGGGTGCGCGAAGGCGACCGGGTCAAGGCCGGCGACCTGTTGTTGCGCCTGTCCGACAGCGAGGCGCGTGCCGCGCTGGCCCAGGCGCGTGGCGCCCTGGTCGAGGCCCGGGCCCGGGCCCGCCAGCAGGTCACGGTGACGGCGCCGGTGGCGGACCAGGCGGTGGTGCAGGCCGAGGCGGCTTTCGTCGCCGCGCAGCGCGAGCACCAGCGCGCGCAAGAGCTGGTGGCCCAAGGCTTCTTCCCGCAGCAAAAACTGGACGATGCCCGGCGTGCGCTCGACACCGTGCGCAGCGCGCTGGAGGCGGCGCGCGTGCAGGCGCGGGCGAACCAGCCGCAGGGGGTGGAGCCGCTGTTGGCTGCCACCCGTATCGAGCAGGCCGAGGCCGCGTTGCAGGCCGCCACCGCGCGCCTGGCGCGGCTGGCCATCACCGCGCCGGTGGACGCCGTGGTGCTGGCGCGCAACGTCGAGCCTGGCAGCATGGCCCAGCCCGGCCGCGTGCTGCTGGCCCTGGCCGCGCAGGGCGGCACGCGCATCGATGCCGCCATCGACGAGAAACACCTGCGCCTGCTCGTGCCGGGCATGGCGGCCCGGGCACTGGCCGATGCCTTCCCGGGCCAGCCGTTCGAGGCGCGGCTGAACTACATCGCCCCGGCGGTGGACCCGCAGCGCGGCACGGTGGAGGTGCGGCTGGCGGTGCCCCAGCCGCCCCCCTTCCTGCGCCCGGACATGACGGTGTCGGTGGAGCTGGTGGGCGGCGAGCGCAAGAATGCGCTGGTGCTGCCATCCTCCGCCGTGCGCGACGCCGACCGTGAGGCGCCCTGGGTGCTGGCGCTGCAGGATGGGCGCGCGGTCCGCGTGCCGGTCAAGCTCGGCCTGCGCGGCGTCGGCGCCGTGGAGATCGTGGACGGCCTGCGCGAGGGGGACGAGGTGATCCCGCAGACCGAGAAGGCCCTGCCCGGCGACCGCGTGCGCCGCGGCCCCGCGCTGGCGCGCGAAAAGGGCTTCGAAGTGCCCTCGTTCATCTCGCGCTGAGCGCGGCAGGCGAAGCGTCATGGCCCTGTTCAACCGCTCCCAGGTCCGTCCCGCCCTCAGTGCATGGGCCCGCTGGATGCCGTTCGAGCTGCTGGTGGCGCTGCGCTTCCTGCGCGAGGGCCGCATGCAGAGCGCGCTGATCCTCGCCGGCGTCACCGGCGGGGTGGCGGTGATCATCTTCCTGACCCAGCTCATCAATCAGCTGCAGAGCACCATCATCGACCGCGTCATGGGCTCGCAGGCGCATGTGGTGATCCGTCCGCTGGAGGAAACCGCGCAGCGCGTGCTGCGTGGCGACGCCGATCGCGCGGTGGCCGCGCGGGTGCAGCCGCGCGAGCAGCGCCTGCGCTCGGTGGACCAGTGGGAGCGCGTCGCCGAGCTGGCGGCGGCGACGCCCGGCGTGCTGGCGGTGTCGCCGGTGGTGAGTGGCCCGGCCTTCGCACTGCGCGGCAACAGCAACAAGAGCGTGGCCCTGCTCGGGGTGCAGCCGGAGGACTACCGCCGCGTGGTGCGCATGGACGACTACATGGTGCGCGGCCGCTTCGACGTGAGCGGCACCCATACGCTGATCGGCACCGACCTGGCGCAGGATCTGGGCGTCACCGTGGGCGACAAGCTGCGCGTGACCACGGCCAGCGGCCGCGCCGAGACGCTGGACATCAGTGGCATCTTCGACATGGGCAATCGCGACCTGAACCGGCGCTGGGTCTTCGTCACCCTGAAGCTGGGCCAGACGCTGCTCGACCTGCCGGGCGGCGTCTCCAACATCGACCTCACGGTGACCGACCTGTTCGGCGCCAATGCGGTGGCGGACCAGCTGCGCGCGCAGACCGGCCTCACGGTGGACAGCTGGATGCAGACCAACTCCGGCCTGCTCAACGCGCTGTCCAACCAGACCGTGTCGAACAACCTGATCCGCAGCTTCGTCGTGATCATCGTCGCTCTAGGCATCTCCAGCGTGCTGGTGGTGAGCGTGGTGCAGAAGCAGCGCGAGATCGGCATCCTGCGCGCCATGGGCGCGGGGCGGCGCCGCATCATGGCGGTGTTCCTGCTGCAAGGCGGGCTGGTCGGCCTGGTCGGCTCGCTGCTCGGCTCGGCGCTGGCGTTTACGCTGCTGGTGGTGTTCTCGCACATCTTCAAGAGCCCCGACGGCAGCATGCTGTTCGCGGCCCAGCTCGATCCCTGGCTGGTCGGACTGGCCTCGCTGCTGGCCTGCGCCGTCGGCGTGGCGGCGGCGGTGATCCCAGCGCGGCGCGCCGCACGCATGGACCCGGTGCAGGCGATCAGGGCGTGAGGGAAGGGGCGAGCCTGTCCGGCGAAATAGGTAACAATCGTTCGCAGCGCGGCTTGGACGGGGAAGGCCCAGGGCACTGGCTTCCCTGCGCCGGCAGGAACTGGTGGCGCGCACCGTTCGATTTACCATGAAAAACTACCGCCGAATCGTTCGCAGGCTTCTTGGCATCGGCTGCCTGGTGGCGGCGTCGAGCGGCCACGCAGCGTTTGGCTGCTACTCCCTGTCCACCTTTGAGGAGGTCGAGTGCCTCCACAAGGAGTACAAGAGCGTGGACGCGCTCCTGAAGCAGAAGGTCGCGCAACTGATCAAGATGGCCGCGCCGCGCGACATGCTGGGGGCCCCGAAGGAGCGGGTCGACGCGCGTCGCCGTGAACTGCAGGACGCCATCCGGCGGGCGGATGTCCTTTGGCGGGAATCGCTCAAGGTGGAATGCGACACGCTGGTCGAGGCATCGTTTGGACTGGGGAATGGGGGCTCCGCAGGTTCCCTGGCGTGCCGGATCGGTCGCACCTACGATCGCATCAAATTCTTGAGCGCCTCCGAGGCCTACCAGTGGTTGTGGTCGCGATGACGGACCATATCGTCTCCGTGGATGCCCACACCCCCATCCTGCGCCTGACCGATATCCGCAAGCGCTACAACGTCGGCACGCCGGTGGAGACCGAGGTGCTGCACGGCATCACGCTCGCGCTGCGCGAGGCGGAGTTTGTCGCGCTCAAGGGGCCGTCGGGCTCGGGCAAGAGCACGCTGCTCAACATCATCGGCCTGCTGGAGCGGCCCACGGATGGCACGCTGGAGATCGCAGGCCAGGCGACGCAGGCGCTGGACGACGCGGGCCTGACGGCGCTGCGCGGCGCCACCATCGGCTTCGTGTTCCAGTTCCACCACCTGTTGCCGGCCTTCACCGCGCTGGAGAACGTGCTGCTGCCGTCCATCATCGCGCACGGCACGGCCACGTCCGAGGCCGAGGCCACGGCGCGCGAGCTGCTGGCGCGGGTGGGGCTGAAGGGCGACGAGTACAAGCGGCCCGGCGAGCTGTCCGGTGGCATGCAGCAGCGCGTGGCGATCGCGCGCGCGCTGTCGCTCAAGCCGCGCCTGATCCTGGCCGACGAGCCGACCGGCAACCTCGATACGGTGACGGCGGACGAGATCTTCGCGCTCCTGCGAGCCTTCAACCGCGACCACGGCAGCGCCTGCCTGATCGTCACCCACGACCCGCGCCTGGCGGCGCGCTGCGATCGCGTGATCGAACTGGTGGACGGGCGGGTGGTGGGGCAGGGCGACTGAGACTTACTGGGGATGCCAGGTGGCGGCCTGGCCGGGCTGCGCGGGTCGCCGTCCTCCCGCGAGCGCGTAGGACAGCCGGTTGGCCGCCTCGATGATGACCGGCGCCAGGTCCTGCAGTTTCTGCTCCGTCAGGCGGGAGCTGGGGCCGGAGATGCAGACCGAACCCAGCAGCCGCCACTGCATGCCGAAGACGGGCGCCGCGACGCTGGACACCTCTGGCTCCCGCTCGCCCGCCGAGAGGTGGTAGCCGCGCTGCCGGATGGCTTCATAGGGCGCCCCCGCTTCGCCTGAAAACGCGAGGATCACGCGCCCCGGCGCGCCGAGTTCCAGCGGCAGGGCAGCCCCGACGCGCACGTGGTGGCGGATGGCCTGCGGGCCCTCGACGCGCACGAGGCAGGTGCGCTGGTCGCCTTCGCGCACGTAGAACGAGGCGCTCTCGCCGGTCTGGATGGTCAGCTCGCGCAGCACCGGCTCAACCACGTCGTGCACGTTGAACGTGGCCTGGTAGCACGCGCCCAGCCATCCGGCGGCGCGGCCCAGGCGCCAGCTCCCATCCTCCCGTTGCACCAGGTAATGGTCCGCCGCCAACGTGCGCGCCAAGCGCAGCGCGGTGCTCTTGTGCATGCCGGTGCGGCGGCTGAGTTCGGCCAGCGTGAGCTGGGCATCGGTCATGCCGAAGGCTTCCAGCAGCCGCAGCGCGCGGGTCACGGCGACCACCCCGCCGCCTTCGTCGGCTGGGGCCTGCGGGGCATTTGCTCCCTCTGTTTGGTGTTTCATGAAGCAGAACGTGTTGCGGCTGATAGAACAGCATTGTACTGAGTGGAACGCCGGACGAGAATTCGCCCCATCAGTTCACTTGCCCCGGAGACATTCATGACCCTGCCGCGTCGCTGCCTGTTGGCCGCTCTCCTTGCCACCCTGGCGGTTCCCGCCTTCGCCCAGGGCTATCCCGCCAAGCCGATTCGCGTGCTCGTGCCCTTCCCGGCCGGCGGGGGCACCGACATCATCGCGCGGGAGGTCACGAACAAACTCTCGGCCACGCTGGGCTGGAGCTTCGTTGTGGAAAACAAGCCCGGCAGCGGCGGCAACCTGGGCGTGGATGCCGCGGCCAAGGCGGCGGCCGACGGCTACACGCTGGCCCTGGGGCAGACCAGCAACCTGGCCATCAACCCCACGCTGTACCGCAAGATGCCCTACGACCCGGTCAAGGACCTGGCGCCCGTCGGCCTGGTCGCCAGCGCGCCGCTGGTGATGGTGGTGGCTGCCCACTCGCCCTACAAGACGCTGGCCGATGTGGTGGCGGCGAGCAAGGCCCATCCGGCCTCGATCAACTTTGCCTCGCCCGGCAACGGCACCGTGGCCCACCTGGCCGGCGAGCTGTTCCAGAAGACGGCCGGCGTGAAGTTCACCCATGTGCCGTACAAGGGCACGGCCCAGGCCGCCACCGACCTGATCGGCGGCCAGGTCCAGCTGTACATGTCCTCGGTGCCGACGCTGATCGGCCACATCCGTAACGGCAAGATGCGCGCCATCGCGGTCACCTCGCTGAACCGGGTGGACGACCTGCCGCAGGTGCCCACGGTCGCCGAGTCCGGCTTCAAGGGCTTCGAGGCCGCGACCTGGTTCGGTTTCGTGGCGCCCGCGGCCGTGCCCAAGGACATCGTGGCGCGCCTGAACGGCGAAATCAACAAGGCGCTGCAACGCGCCGACGTCAAGAAAAAACTCAACGACCAGGGCGCCGAGGTGCTGGGGGGGACACCCGAGCAGTTCGCTGCGCTGATCAAGAGCGACATCGCCCGCTGGGCGCCCGTCATCAAGGAGTCCGGCGCGACGCTGGACTGATCCGGTAGCCGACTTCCTGATGCCATTCCCCCAAGGACCTTCCATGAGCTTCCCTGACATCCTCAAGACCTTCGACCGCGTGCCCGCCGACATCGTCGCCCAGGCCGCGCAATACCAGCCCGCCATCCTGTCCGACGTGGCCGGCCGCCGCGGCGCGCTGCACGGGCGCATCGTCCCCCTGCATCCGCGCATGAAGCTGGCCGGCACCGCCTTCACGGTCGAGGTGCGGCCCGGCGACAACCTGATGATCCACGCCGCGCTCGCGCTGGCCCAACCCGGCGACGTGCTGGTGATCGACGGCAAGGGCGACCAGACCTCGGCCTTGATGGGCACCATCATGATGACCGCGTGCCAGCAGCTCGGCCTCGCGGGCGTGGTCATCGACGGCGCGGTGCGCGACAGCCTGGACATCGACGCGATGGACTTCCCGGTCTTCTCGGCCGGCACCAACCCGAACGGTCCGACCAAGAACGTCGGCGGGCGCATCGGCCACCCGGTTTCCTGTGGCGGCGTGACGGTGCACCCCGGCGACTTCGTGATCGGCGATGCCGACGGCGTGGTGGTGGTCGAGCGCGAGAAGATCGCCGACCTGCTGCCGCTGGCCGCGCACAAGGTGCAGGCCGAAGCCCGGCGCATCACCCAGATCAAGCAGGGCCAGACCGCCGCGCCCTGGCTGTCCGCCGCGTTGGTGGCGGCGGGCGTGCTCAAGGAAGGGGAGACGCTGTGAGCGCTAAACCCGTGATCCTCGTGACGGCTGCGGACCTGGCGCCGCAGGCCCTCGATCTGCTCAAGGACTACCAGGTGGTCTACGCCGGCAAGACGCCGCAGGTGCCCGACTTGGTGGCGCTGGCGCGGCAGCACAACCCGGTGGCCATCATCGTGCGCTACAGCAGCATCACCGCGGAGGTGATGGACGCCGCGCCCGCGCTGAAAGTGATCTCCAAGCACGGCAGCGGCACCGACACCATCGACAAGGTCGCTGCAGCGGCGCGCGGCATCCAGGTCACGGCGGCCGCAGGCGCCAACGCCGCCGCTGTCGCCGAGCAGGCCCTGGCGCTGATGCTGGCCTGCGCCAAGTCGGTGGTGCCGCTCAACTCGCGCATGCATGCCGGCCATTGGGACAAGGCCACGCACAAGAGCCTGGAATTGGGCGGCCGCACGGTCGGCCTGATCGGCCTGGGCGCCATCGGCCAGCGCTTCGCCCGCATGGCCGAGGCCATGGGCATGCGCGTGCTGGGCTTCGACCCGTTCGCCGCGAACCTGCCGCCCTGCATCCAGGCTGTGGACCTGCCCACGCTCTGGCGCGAGTCCGACGTGATCTCGCTGCATTGCCCGCTGACGGCGGACAACCGGCACCTGCTCAACGCCGGGACCCTGGCGCAATGCAAGCCCGGGGTGATCGTGGTCAACACCGCGCGCGGCGGCCTGATCGACGAGCCGGCGCTGCTGGCGGCCGTGCGCGGCGGCCAGGTGTCGGCGGCCGGGCTGGACAGTTTCGCGCTGGAGCCCATGACGGCGCCGCACATCTTCCATGGCGAGCCGGGGTTCGTGCTGAGCCCGCACATCGGCGGCGTGACCAGCGACGCCTACGTCAACATGGGTGTGGCCGCGGCGCGCAACACCCTGGCCGTGCTGCAGCCCGCGGCATCGCCGGTCGCGGCCTAAGGCACACCATCACGGCAAGCCAACGCTGGATTGATGATTCGCAAAAAAGGAGACATGCATGATTTGTAAACCGACTCGCCGAGCCGTCCTCGTGGCTTGCGCACTGGCGGCCATGGGACTTGTCACGCCTCTGGTGCAGGCCCAGTCGAGCTGGCCCGCCAAGCCCGTCAAGATCATCGTGCCCTACGGTCCGGGCGGCGCGGTGGACATGGTCACGCGCAAGATGGCGCAAAAGCTGACCGAGCAGACGGGGCAGAGCTTCTTCATCGAAAACAAAGCGGGCGCCACCGGCACCATCGGCGCGAGCCAGGTGGCCAAGGCCGAGGCCGACGGCTACACGCTGATGGCCAACGACACCACCTTCTCCTTGCTGCCGCACATCTTCAGGAAGCTGCCGTTCGATCCCGCCGCCGATCTGGTGCCGGTGGGCGCGTTCGTGTTCGCGCCCATGGGCCTGGCCGTCAACGCGCAGTCGCGCTTCAAGACCTTGGCGGAGCTGCTGGCCGAAGCCAAACGCCAGCCCAACCACGTGACCTATGGCACGGGCGGGGCGGGCACCACGCCGCACTTCGCCAGCGAGGCGCTGGGCATTGTCGCTGGCGTGAACCTGATGCATGTGCCGTTCAAGGGCGCGGGCGAGGCCACCCAGGCCCTGCTGTCCAACACCATCGACATGCAGATCGCCTCCACCACCGGGCTGATGGGCAACGTCAAGGGCGGCAAGGTGCGCCTGCTGGCCGTGAGCGGCGACAAGCGATTGGCGGGCCTGCCCGACGTGCCCACGTTCAACGAGGCGGGCGTCAAGTGGCCGGGCGTCGTGAACTGGACCGGCCTGTGGGCACCCAAGGGCGTGCCGCCCGGGGTGCTCGCGAGGCTGCAGAAGGAGATCGCCACGGCGATGGCCTCGGCCGACATGAAAGCCTTTGCCGAAGGCATGGGCGCCGAGCCGCGCCACGCGGGGGGCGAGGCCTTCGCGCGCCTGCTCAGGGAGAGCACCGACAACTGGGGCCGGGTGGCCGCCAACACGGCGTTCGAGAAGCAATAAGAACGGCTAACAAAACCATCTGATATCGAATTCCGAAGACGGGGCGGTGCGTTGACCCTCAAGCGATTGCAGCTGCACCCCATTTTTTAATCCTGGAGACATTTGTAATGAAGAAATCCCTGGCCGCTCTGGCCGCTCTGGTCGCCACCGGTGCTTTCGCGCAGTCCTCCGTGAACATCTACGGTGTTCTGGACATCGGCTACGCCGACACCAACGTTGCGGGCGTGAAGTTCAATCAAGCCGCTCCCGTGCACACACCCTCCCGCATTGGCTTCCGTGGCACGGAAGACCTGGGCGGCGGCTTGAGCGCCAACTTCAACCTGGAAACCGGCGGCCTGAACCTGGAAACCGGTGCCAGCACTGGCATCAACTTCACCCGTGAATCCTGGGTTGGCCTGGCTGGCCGCTTCGGCTCCACCCGCGTGGGTTTGACCAGCTCCATCGCCAGCAAGAGCCAGTCTCAGTTCGATCTGAACGGCACTTCTTCCACCACGTCCGCCCTGTCGTTGACTGGCGTGGGCCCGGTGGCCTGGTATGGTTCTTCCCGCCGCGCCAGCCAGTTCCAGTACCAGACCAACAAGCTCGGTGGTCTGACCGCTGGCCTGGGTCTGACCCTGAAGGCTGACAACGGGGACGTCAAGAACCGTACCTCCGTGAGCGTGAACTACGCCAACGGCCCGATCGCCGCGGGTTTCGTGGCCGAGAGCCGAGCCACCGCCGCCGACCGCACCGCCTACGCGCTGGCCGGCTCCTACGACCTGGGCGTTGCCAAGGTGGCTGCTGGTTATTCCCGTAGCCGAGCCGCCGCTGTGACTGGCAACAACGGTGGCGCCACCACGGGCTTCCAAGGCGGCAAGGGCGTGCACGTGGGCGTCATTGCTCCGATCGGTGCCTTCAAGGTCGGCGCGCAGTACGCACGCAACACGACCAGCAAGGATGCCGCGCTGGAGCTGTTCGCGAACTACGCGCTGTCCAAACGCACCAGCGTCTACACCGACATCGCGCGCGTGAACTACAAGGCCGCTGCGACGCAAGACGTGAACAAGTTCGGCGTGGGCATTCTGCACACCTTCTGATTTGACGCCGGGGCAAGCCGATTGACGATCTGAACCGCCCCGGCTCCGCAGAGGCTTTCGCCGGAGGTGCGCGAGCGCGCCTGCAGGAGCAACTGGGGCGTACGAATCGCAGTGGGCGGCAGCGTGACATCGGTGGGAGTCGAGCGCGCCCACGCCTGGCTGGCCGCCTTCGGCAAGCGGCGCACCCGCTTCGGGCGCCGTATCGACATTCATCTGGCGCTGCTTTCCCTGGCTTGCTGCGTCATATGTGCTCGCAGCCCGCCTATGTTCTTGTTAGCCGCTAAGGCGCTTTGGGTATCGCCACACGGGTGCTAGCCCGTAGCTTCCAACAGGAGACATTCATGAAAAACACGGACAAGGCTTCTCGCGCCGCTGCACTGGCCATTGCCGGGGCGCAGCGCTCGGTACAGTTGCCCGGCGTTCCCACCTTCAATGAGGCCGGCGTCAAGGGCTATGCAGCCGACGCCTGGTACGGCCTGCTGGCGCCCGCGGCCACGTCCGATGCCGTGATGCAGCAGCTGCAGCGCGAAGCGCTGGCCTATGTCGGATCGCCCTCCGGCGCGGAGAAGGTGCGTTCGCTCGGTCTGGAGCCAGATCGCGAAAGAGCTCAAGCTGAAGGCAGAGTGAGCCTCTTCGAGAAGTCACAGGAGTTCATTCAAATGAAGCAGTCCCTGATCGATCCGTCCCGTCGCCAGTGGGTCACGGCGCTGGGCGGTGCGGCCGCCCTGAGCGCCCTTGGCGGCTGTGCTGTCACCGCGCCCCCGTCCGCTGCCGAGCCGCCTCGGCCTCCGCCGACAGCGGTGCCGCATTCCGCAGGCACGGCGATTCCCCGCATTTCCATGCCAGAACTGGCCTGTGATTGCCACCACCACATTTACGATCGCCGCTACCCGGCCCATCCCTCGGCGACGCTGTTGCCGGACGACGCCACCGTGGCCGACTACCGGCTGCTGCAGCGGCGCCTGGGCCTGCAGCGCAATGTGGTCGTGCAGCCGTCAACCTACGGCGTGGACAACCGGCTGCTGGTCGATTCGCTCAAGGCCTTTGGCCCTTCGTCGCGTGGCGTGGCCGTTGTGGACACGAACGTGACAGACGCTCAGCTGCAGCTTCTGCACGCCGCTGGCGTGCGAGGGATCCGCTTCAACCTGAGCTTCCTGGTCGGCATCACGGCCGACATGATGGCGCCGTTGGCCCAGCGCATTGCGCCGCTGGGTTGGCATCTGCAGGTCAATGGCACGGCCGATCGGCTGCTGGCTGCGGGTGACACGTTGCAGCGCCTGGCCTGCCCTGTGGTCTTCGACCATATGGGGCAACTGCCGCAGCCGCAGGCCCTCAAGCACCCTGCGTTCGCGCTATATGCCCGCCTGCTCGACAGTGGCCGAGCCTGGTTCAAGCTCTCCGGCGCCTATCTGACCAGCCGAAACTCCGACCTGTCCGACAGTGGCGTGGTGGCGCGGGCCCTGATCGGCCTGGCGCCGCAACGGATGGTCTGGGGCAGCGACTGGCCGCACCCGACCAAGAAGGCTGCCGACAAACCCGACGATGCCGCCCTGCTCGACCTGCTGGACGACTGGGCGCCCACGGCGGCAATCCGCCGCCAGATCCTGGTGGACAACCCGGCTAAGCTGTACGCGTTCTGACGCTGCCCCCCGATCGAGGTCCCGCTATGTTCCTTCTCCAATCGCCCGAAGTCCGCACGCTGGAGTGCTTCACCCGCCTGCCGCAGCGCTACCGTCAGCCCCGCCGTTGCGTCTGGGGCGATGCCAACCAGGGGGGCCGCGAACTCGACTCCTTCCTTGAAGGCCCGGTGTTCGACGACGCCGGAAACCTCTACGTCACCGACATCCCGTTCGGCCGCGTGTTCCGCATCGACCCCCGGGGCGAGTGGGACCTGGTCGCCCAGTGGGACGGCGAACCCAACGGCATGAAGTTCCTCAGCGCCTGCGAACTGCTGGTGACCGACTACCGCAACGGCCTGATGGTGGTGGACCTCCGCAGCGGCCAGGTGCGCCCCTACCTGGAGCGGCGCAACACCGAGCGCTTCAAGGGGGTGAACGACCTTGTGTTCGACGCGCAGGGCAACCTCTACTTCACCGACCAGGGCCAGACCGGGTTGCACGACCCCACCGGCCGGGTCTACCGCCTGTCGCCCGCGGGCCGGCTGGACGTGCTGCTGTCCAACGTCCCCAGCCCCAATGGCATTGTCCTGTCCCCCGATGAACGTTTTCTGTACGTCGCCGTCACGCGGGGCAACTGCGTGTGGCGCATGCCGCTGCTGGCGGACGGCGGCGTGTCCAAGACGGGGCAGTTCTTCACCTCCTATGGTCCCAGCGGCCCCGACGGGCTGGCCATGGACGTATCAGGCCGCCTGCTGGTGGCCAATCCGGGCCTGGCCTACGTCTGGGTGCTGAACCACCTGGCCGAGCCGGTGCAGGTGCTGCGCGGGCCGAGCGGCACGTCGCTGACGAACCTCGCGTTCGGCGGCGCCGACCGCAAGACCCTGTACTGCACCGAGTCGACCAGCGGGACCATCCTGCGCACCGTCCTCGAGGTCGCCGGCATGCCGCTGCGGCGTCCCCAGTGATTTGAAGCCGGTGGCGGCCCGCCGCGGGCTCAGGAGGCGGCCATCAGCGCGTCGATGGCGATCGCCGGCTTGCGCTGCCCGAGCGCACCGTCCATGGTGGAGTGGAAGTGCCAGGGCGCGTCCAGGTGCGTGCCGTTGTGCGTGGTCAGCTGGATCCGCTCCGCCGCCCAACCCTCGCCATCGGGCAGGTCCTCCGGCTTGAGGCCGGGAAAGAACGGCGCGATCTGCCCGAAGCTCTGCGCGTGGTTGAAATACGCGATCTGCGGCGCGAGGCCGGGCGGATCGCTCTGCACGTCGTTCTCGAGCTAGATCGACAGATCGACGAAGGTACGCGGCATGGGGAGGTCTCCTGGATGTGTCCCTGGTGGACCGCCAGCGTAACAGACAGCCCTTACCTGGTCCGGTGGCCGGGCAACCCCGTGATCAGGGGGTGGACGCCCGACGTCGCCTTCCTAGACTTGTGCGTCATCAGCCAGCGCAAAGGCACCGTCGGGAAGGACCGAATGGCGCCGGTGCCGAACTCCGGAGAAGACAAGTCCATGCCCGTTGCCGCCCCGCGTTCCCTTTCCGTCCTGGGCCTCGCCCTGTGCCTTGCCGTCGCCAGCGCTGAGGCGCAGACCGCCACCGAGGCGCCCGCGGCGGCCGTGGCCGAAGCGCGGCCGGCCCTGGCCGTCGAGCTGCCGGCCACCCCGGTCCACGTCGAGGAAGCCGCGCGGCTCAAGGGCTTGGGCAAGGTGGCCATCGCCGGCTTCCAGGTCTATGTGATCACCGAGCAGAGCGCCTCGTCCACCGCGCAGGGCGGCAGCGCCCATTCCACCATCGCCTCCGTGGCCACCGACCTCAAGGTCGAGGGCCTGACGGCGGAGCGCCTCAAGGCGCTGACCAACAGCCTGTACGACGACACGGTGCGGCAGCTGCAGGCGCAGGGCCTCGCCGTGGTGCCGCACGAGCAGCTGCAGGCCGCGCCGGCCTTCGCCGCGCTCAAGGCGGCCGGCGCGGCGGACGGCCTCGCCATCGACACGCGTGGCGGCAAGGGCCAGGTGTTCGCCGCGCGCGACCTGCCCGTGCTGCACATGAACGAGATGGGCTGGCTGCACCGCGGCTCGGGCGGCCTGTTCGGCGGCCCGAAGGTGGAGGACGCTTACGTCTCGCTCGGCGACACGGTGTCCTCCGGCTTCAAGCTCGGCGCCTTCAAGCCGCCGCTGACCGAGCTGGCGAAGACGGTGGACGCGCCACTGTTGCAGGTTCGGCTGGTGCTCACCGCGGCGCAGCTCAAGGGCAAGGGCAACGGCTTCTTCAGTTCCACCGCCAAGACCGAGGCGGCGGGCAACCTGGTGCTGCCCGCCTTCACCAACCGCTTTCTGGTCATGACCCCGGCTGGTGATTTCGCCCGCGTCTCGCTGGACCAGCCGCTGGTGTCCGCCGTGCCGCTGGGCCCGCTGAAGGACGTCACCAGCACCGGCCAGACGGCGGCCAACGTGGCCGTCACCGCTTTCACCATGGCCGCGGCGGCCTTCGGCGGCGGGGGCCGCGGCGTGATCCAGAACCACGGCAGCCTGCAGTTGCAGACCGATCCGGACGCCTTCGATGCCCTGGCCCGGCCGCATGCCGGCGCCGTGCTCGGCGCGCTGGCCAAGGGGCTGACGGACGGCAGCTGAAGCAGGCCTGCCGCGGTGGCCCGGGGCGTGTCGTGAGACCCGGCTCAGGCGGCGATGATGCCGCCCTCCGCCAGCAGCAGTGTCATTTCCTTCTCCGACACCGGGCGCGAGAACAGGTAGCCCTGGAACTCGTCGCAGCCCTGGAAGCGCAGGAAGTCGAACTGCGCCTGGTTCTCCACGCCCTCGGCCACCACCGTCTTGCGCAGACTCTGGCCGAGCGAGACGACGGCGCGTGCGATCATCGCCATGTCCTCCTCGCGCTCGATGCCCGTGACCAGCGAGCGGTCGATCTTGATGATGTCCAGCGGGTAGCGGCGCAGGTAGCTCAGGGACGAATAGCCGGTACCGAAGTCGTCCATGGCCAGGCGCACGCCCAGTGTCTTGAATTCGCCGAGCAAGGTCACGGCGCGCTCGCTGTCGCCCAGGAACACGGTCTCGGTGACCTCCAGTTCGACCAGCGAGGGCGGCAGGCCGGACTCGCGCAGCAGGCCTGCCACCTCGGCCACAATGCCGTCGCTGAAGAACAGCCGCGGCGACAGGTTCACGGCGACGCACAGCGGCAGCGCGCGCTGCCGGTTCCAGGCCTGCGCCGCGGCGAAGGCGCGGCGCAGGATGGCCGCGGTCAGCGGCCGGATCAGCCCGGTTTCCTCGGCGATGGGCACGAAGCGATCCGGGCCGACCACGCCGAGCGTCGGGTGCACCCAGCGCGCCAGCGCCTCGACGCCGACGATGCGCCGCAGATGATCGACCTTGGGCTGGTAGTGCACCTCGAACTCGTCGCGCTCCAGCGCGATGCGCATGGCGGCCTCGACGTTGAGGCGCTCCTCGGCGAGGCGGTTGAGCTCGCGCGTGAAGAACTGGAAGTTGTTGCGGCCGCGGCTCTTGGCCGCGTACATGGCCACGTCGGCATGCTTGAGCAGGCTTTGCGCCTCCTCGCCATCGTCGGGAAACAGCGCCACCCCCAGGCTGGCGCCGACGTGGAACTCCCGACCGGCGAGCACGATGCGCTGGCCGATCTCCTCCAGGATGCGTTCCAGGCGCGAGATGAGCAGGTCCAGCGCATCCACGTGGTTGAGCACCAGCACGAACTCGTCGCCACCCAGACGCGCCACCGTGTCGTCATGGCGCAGACAGCCGGCCAGCCGCCGGGCGATGCCCACCAGCAACTCGTCGCCAAAGGCATGGCCCAGGCTGTCGTTGATGAGCTTGAAATTGTCCAGGTCGATGAACACCAGCGCGAGCCGGCGGCCGCGCCGCGCGGCGTGGGCGATGGCCTGGTCGAGCCGGTCGGCCAGCAGGCTGCGGTTGGGCAGGCCGGTCAGCCGGTCGTGGGTGGCCTGGCGTTCGAGCTGGTGCTCGTAGTGCTTGCGCTCGGAGATGTCCTGCACGGTGCCCTCGTAGCAGAGGATCTCGCCGTGCGGCCCGCGCACGATGTGCGCGTTCTCGGAGATCCACAGCTGCGAACCATCGCGGCGGTAGACCTCCGACTCGAAGTTCAGCACCTCGCCTCGGGTTTCCATCAGATGGCGGAACTCCTCCCGCCGCCGGGCATCCACGTAGAGGCGACGGTCGATGTCGGACAGGTCGGAGATCAGCTCGCGTGGCGTGGCGTAGCCATAGAGCCGCGCCAGGGCGGGGTTGGCGGCCAGGTAGCGGCCGTCGGGCGTGGTCTGGAAGATGCCCTCGGAAGCGTGCTCGAAGATGCTGCGGTAGCGCAGCTCGGCCTGTTCCAGCGCCTCCAGGGTGGTCTGGCGCTCGGTGATGTCCTCGATGAAGCCCTCGATCACCGTCTCGCCCTGCTCGTTGGGCACGGCGACGCCGCGCTCGAACACCCACTTGGTCTGGCCCAGCCAGGTGGTGATGCGGTACTGCACGGCAAAGCGCTGGCCGCGGCGCAGCGCACCCTCGATCTGTGCCCGCACCCGGGCACGGTCGTCGTCGTGGGTGATTTCCACCCAGGAAGTGACGGCGTTGCCAATGATCTCGTCGGGGTGGTAGCCGGTCAGCTCGGTGCAGCCCTCGCTGACAAAGATCATGGTCCAGTGCGCGTCGTTAAGGCAGCGGTAGACCATGCCCTCCAGGTTGTGCACGAGCGTGTCGAGCACGCGCGAACGATCCAGCACCTCGGTGGTGAGCAGACCGGGGGGCAGCGGACGATCGGGGGCGGGGGGCACGGGAGAAGGGGGAAGTGCGGGACGTTTCACGGGTTGAGGCCAACGGCATGCCTGGGCGAGTTTGTATCACGCCCGGAACCGCGCTGGTGGCGTATTCCGCCCCGCGGGTGGGACGCCTTGTGCACGGCGGCTCCGTCGCAGGGCGATTCCTGGCGGGTGTTTCGTCCTGCCCCTGAGCGGGTCTTGCACGGGAGGCTTTTTGAGCTATAGATAAAGAGGGTGCTGAGGTCCGCCTGGATGGCCGGACGTCTGCGGCCGGCGATGGCCGTTCCCGGGTATGAAGGCACATGCCAGGCGGCTCGCGCTGGAAAAAGCGAGCACTTGCTCACAATATTGGAGAAGGTCCATGCGCTACTTGCTGAAGGTTCGATTTGCATCGGAGGCAGGCAATGCCTGCGTCACCGACCCGCAGTTTGGCGAGAAGATGAAGCGGCTGCTCGCCGAGATCCACGCGGAGGCGGCGTACTTCACGGCCGTCGAGGGCCAGCGTGGCGGCTACATCGTCGTCAACATGACCGACGCCTCGCAGATCCCGGCCATCGCGGAGCCGTTCTTCCTTTGGCTCAAGGCGGACGTGGAGTTCATGCCCGTGATGCTGCCGGAGGATCTGGCCAAGGCGGGCCCGGCCATTGCCGCAGCCCAGAAGAATTGGGGTTAGCCGGCACCGGCCCCGCCGGGCGGCGGCACCTGTCACCGGGCGTGTGCCCAACCCCACAGGTCCTTCGGGTCGTCCATCTCCGGCACCAGCACCAGTTCGCGCCCGAGGCCGAGTTCTCGCGCCAGCCGCTCCAGCGTGCGCAGCGCCGAGAAGTCCTCCAGCGCGAAGCCGACCGAGTCGAACACGGTGATCTCGTCCTCGCGCGTGCGCCCGGGTGACAGGCCGGCCAGCACGCGCCAGAGTTCGGTGACCTCGAAATCGTGCGGCTGATGCTGGATCTCGCCCTCCAGCCGGCTCTGCGGCGCGTATTCGACGAACACGCGCGCGTGCCGGAGGATGCGCGGGTCCAGCTCGGTCTTGCCGGGGCAGTCGCCACCCAGCGCGTTCAGGTGCATGCCCGGCGCGATGCCTTCCGGGCCCAGGATGGCAGCGTGCGACTTGTCCGCCGTGGCGGTGGTCACGATGTCGCTGCCCCGCACGGCCTCGCCGATGCTGGCGCAGGGCACGAGGCTGAGGCGGCCCGCGTCCACGTAGGGCTGCAGGTTGTGCCGCAGCTTCGCCGTGGCGCGTGGGTCGGTGTCGAACAGGCGCAGCGTGTTGACACCGTTGAGTGCGAGAAAGGCCAGCGCCTGGAACTCCGCCTGCGCGCCGTTGCCGATCAGCGCCATGGTGCGTGGCGCCGGCCGGGCCAGCACCTGCGCCGCCAGGGCCGAGGTGGCGGCCGTGCGCAGCGCGGTGGTCAGCGTGAGCTCGGACAGCAGCAACGGGCAGCCGGTGGCCATGTCGGACAGCACGCCGAACGCCATCACCGTGGGCAGGCCTTGCGCCGGATTGCCGGGATGGCCGTTGACGAACTTGAAGGCGTGGCGGGCGTCATCGGAGATGGGCATCAGCTCGATCACGCCCTGCGGGCAATGGCTGGCGCTGCGCGCGGCCTTGTCGAACTGCTCCCAGCGGATGAAATCCGCGCGCAACGCGGCGGCGATCTCGCGCAGCAGCGTTTCCACGCCGACCTGCCGCAGCAGCTGGCGCAGGTCGTTGGCGTCCAGGTAGAGGGTTCGCATGGCATGGCCTCGCAGTTCAGGCGGCGCCGTGCGGGCCGGGCAGCTCGGCGTGGTGCTCCGGCGGCGCCAGGGGCAGGCGGCTGTGCCGGCTCAGGTTCAGCGTCATGCAGTAGGCGCCGCCGCCGGACAGCATGAACGGGCTCAGGTCCACCTCCACCACCTGGTAGCCGTGTCCCTGCAGCACGGCGCGCAGGCGCGGCGTGCAGCGCGTCGTGACCACGGTGGGGCCCTGCGGGCCGACCAGGCTGACCGCATTGAGGTTGAAGTGGCGCAGGTCGTCCTCGTCGCCCTCGATCAGCCAGTGGTCGCTGACGCGCTCGCGCAGCGCGCGCCGCGCCGCTTCGGTCAGCGCGTCCGGCAGGTAGAGGATGTGGCCGCCGCTGAGCACGCAAAAACCCACGTCCAGGTGGTAGCAGCGGTCCGACACCAGCTCCAGCGGCACCACCTCCTGGCCGAAGAAGGCGGCCAGCGCGTCGATCGAGGCGCGCGAGGAGCGCGGCCCGAAGCCAGCCCAGAAGTGGCCGCGCGTGGCGTCCCAGTGGCAGTCGCCTGCGCCTTCCTGGAAGCAGCCCTCGGGCAGCTGGCCGACCTCGTGCAGCCAGCCGCGCGCGCGCAGGCTCTCGAAGATGGCCAGGAAGTGCGGCTCCTCGCCGCGCCGCTCGACGTGGTGAAAACGCGCCACCAGGGCGCGCCCGTCCAGCACCACGCCGGCGTTGGCCGGGAACACCATGTCCGGCAGGCCCGGTGCGCCGGGCGCCATCTCCACCACGGCGCCGGCGCTCTCCAGGGCCTCGCGCAGCGCATGGGACGCCGCCACCGCCTGGGCGTGCAGGCCCACCGGGTCCTGCTGCCAGCGGCCCGGCTCCATCCAGGGGTTGATGCTGTAGCACACCTCGTAGTGCGCGGGGTCCACCATCAGCAGGCGGGTGGGTTCGGTGAGGTCGGACATGGAGCGTTCTCCTGAGGCACCGGGAGCCTCCAGCTTACGCCGGGACGGCGTCGCGGCCAAGTGCGCCGGCACTGTCGCGCAGGGGATAGTCCCGGGATGCGCATGGGCGGCGGCGCTGCTACGCTGCCGCCGATCCCACCGACTCCCCGCGAGGCCCCGATGCACGAGACCCCGACACCACCCTATGTGCCGCAGATCCGCCTGTACCAGCAATGGCTGCGCGAGACGCGCGGCCTGGCGTTCGAGAATTACCGCGAGCTGTGGCGCTGGTCCGTCACCGACCTCGATGCGTTCTGGCAGAGCATCTGGGATTACTTCGACCTGCAATCGCCCACGCCGCACAGCGCGGTGCTGGCAAAAAACGTCATGCCAGGGGCCCAGTGGTTCCCCGGCGCGCAGGTGAACTATGCGCGGCAGGTGTTCCGCCACGTGCAGCCGGCGCACGCGGCCGGCTTTTCGGCCATCATCAGTCGCAACGAGAAGGGCGTGCAGCGCGAGCTGTCCTGGCCCGAGCTGCGGCGCCAGGTGGCGGCGCTGGCGCTGCACCTGCAGGCGCAGGGCGTTCGGCCGGGCGACCGCGTCGCCGCCTACCTGCCCAACGTGCCCGAGACCATGGTGGCTTTCCTCGCCACGGCGAGCCTGGGCGCGGTGTGGAGCGTCTGCGCGCCTGACATGGGCACGCATGCGGTGCTGGACCGCTTCCGCCAGATCGAGCCCAGGGTGCTGATTGCCTGCGACGGGGTCAGCTACGGCGGGCGCGACCACGACCGCATGGCGGTGGTGAGCGAGCTGTGCGACGCGCTGCCCAGCGTGCAGCATCTGGTGCTGCTGGACAACCTGGGCACGGCCGACCTGTCGGTGCTGACCTCGGACCGGGTGGCCCGCGCCGCCCACTTCGACGAGGTCACCGCGCGCCAGGACGACGCCGTGGCCGCCTTCGAGCCGCTGTGGCTGCCGTTCGACCATCCGCTGTGGATCGTCTATTCCAGCGGCACCACCGGCCTGCCCAAGCCGATCGTGCACGGCCACGGCGGCACGGTGCTCGTGGCGCTGGCGCTGAAGACGCTGCACAACGACATCGGCTGCAGCTACGACCCCAACACCTGGGGCGAGCGCTTCCACTGGTACAGCTCCACCGGCTGGGTGATGTGGAACGCGCAGCTGGCCGGCTTGCTCAACGGCACTACCTGCGTGCTCTACGACGGCAACCCCGGGGGCAACAAGGGCCAGCCGGACTGGACCACGCTGTGGCGCTTCGCCGGCAAACTCGGCGTCACCTTCTTCGGCGCCGGCGCCGCCTTCTACGCCAACTGCCTGAAGGCCGGCGTCGATCTGTCTCAATGCGGCGACCTCTCGCGCATCCGCGCCCTCGGCAGCACCGGCTCGCCGCTGTCGCCGGAGGCGCAGGCCTGGGGCACGGCGCAGTTCGCGCGCATCCGGCGCGCCGCCGGGCCGTCCCAAGGCGCGAAGGCCCCCTCGGGCGGCAGCGAACCTCACGAAGTGGGCGAGCGTGGGGGCGACATCTGGTGGTGCAACATTTCCGGCGGTACCGATTTCTGCGGCGCCTTCATCGGCGGCCACCGCGAGCTGCCGCAGGAGCCCGGCGTCATGCAGTGCCGCCTGCTCGGCTGCGCGGTGGAGGCCTGGAACGAGCAGGGTGAGCCGGTGGAGGGCGAGGTCGGCGAGCTCGTATGCAGCCAGCCGATTCCTTCGATGCCGCTGTATTTCTGGGGCGACAAGGACCACGCGCGCTACCTCGCCAGCTACTTCGAGATGTACCCGCCCGGCCACGGCCGCAAGCCCGGCGGCGGCGACCTCGGGCCGGAGGCCGGTGGCGTCTGGCGCCATGGCGACTGGCTGCGCATCGGCACGAAAGAGCAGGGCGGCGAGGGCTGCGTGATCTTTGGCCGCAGCGACGCCACCATCAACCGGCACGGCCTGCGCATGGGCACCAGCGAAATCTACAGCGCGGTGGAGGCGCTGCCCGAGGTGCTGGACAGCCTGGTCGTCGATCTCGAATACCTGGGGCGCGAGAGCTGGATGCCGCTGTTTGTCGTGCTGCGCGAGGGGCAGGCGCTGGACGCGGCGTTGCAGGGGCGCATCCAGGACGCCATCAAGACCTCGTTGAGCCCGCGCTTCGTGCCCGACGCGATCTTCCAGGTGGCGGAGATCCCGCGCACCCTGTCCGGCAAGAAGCAGGAGCTGCCGGTCAAGAAGCTGCTGCTCGGCCAGCCGCCGGAGAAGGTGGTGAACAGGGATGCCATGGCCAATCCGGGCTGCCTGGACTGGTACGTCGCGCTGGCGCAAAAACGGCTGGCCGCCGCGGCAGAGTCCGCGGGCGCCAGCCGTGTCTGAGGCGCAAGCCGCCGCTTACAGTGCGGCTTCGATGTCGGGCAGGGCCATGCGCGACTTGGTCAGCACCATGCCCAGGTTGGCACCCTTGCGGCAGACGAAGCAGGCCACCTGCTGCTGGCGCTTGCCGCGCAGGAACACGTGGATCAGGTTGT